>LNAP01000142.1_pt1 | contig 74972 bp, 63 predicted proteins | sample 602601 | NCBI WGS metagenome assembly LNAP01 (sample SAMN02440304, study PRJNA202911) | soil metagenome | biome: Subtropical and temperate rainforests or woodlands; isolation source: soil samples (1 kg each in a 20% v/v slurry with milli Q water) were... ...
CGATATCTCGGAGGGCGACGCGTACAACCGTGCGCTGGTCGACCGCGCCGAGCGCCGGCTGAAAAATCTCGACTTCTTCAAGAGCGTGAAGATCACGACAGAACCCGGCTCTTCAAGCGACCGCGTGATTCTCATTGTCGATCTCGAAGAGAAATCCACCGGCGACTTCTCCGTATCGGGCGGCTATTCGACCACCGACGGCGCGCTCGCGGAGGTCAGCATTTCCGAACGAAACTTCCTCGGCCGTGGTCTGTTCGCAAAGGCGACGGTGACCTACGGTCAATATTCGCGGGGTGCTTCGCTTTCTTTTGTCGAACCCTATCTGCTTGACTACCGGGTCGCGCTTGGTCTCGACATGTTTTATCGTGAACAGTTGGCTACCAGCTACACCACATACGGCACCAAGACCTTCGGATTTTCACCAAGACTGGGCCTCGCCCTCCGTGAAGATCTCTCCTTGCAACTTCGATATTCGATCTATCAGCAGCAGATCACGCTGACGAGCGAGTACAACAACTGCAACAACAATTCATCCAGTTCGCTTCTCGCTTTCAATCCGACGCCGGCTTACATCAACAGCGTCCTGGGGGGCGTCGATCCCACCAACGCCACAACTTCATCGGTTTACGGATATGGTTGCTACGGGGATGGCGAGTCTACGCTGCCGGTGCGCAAGGAACTAACCGGCGGCACGACCTGGACGTCTCTCATCGGATATACCCTGAACTACAACACGCTCGACAACAACAAGAACCCCACCGACGGCTTGATCGTCGATTTCAAACAGGACTTCGCCGGCGTCGGCGGCGACGTCACCTACCTCAAGTCCGCGGTCGACGCGAAATACTACACTCCGCTGGTCGCCGATATCATCGGGTTGATCCACGTCCAGGGTGGTATTCTCAACCAGATCGGCAACAGCGATCTTCGGATGCTGGACCATTTCCAGATGGGCCCGAACCTTGTCCGAGGTTTCGCCTCCAACGGAATTGGACCACGCGACATCACCTATTATGGCTTCGGTGCGACCGGTGATTCATTGGGCGGCACCAAGTACTGGGGTGCGTCCGCCGAATTGCAGATGCCGTTCTGGTTCCTGCCCAAGGAAGTCGGCCTTAAGGGCGCCGTCTATGCCGATGCAGGCTCGCTTTGGGGCTATCAGGGCCCGACCTCCTGGGCCGCAACCGGGGAAGTGAATTCAGCCGCCTGTCCGACATGCGGCCTACAGTATGATGACAGCAAGATCGTCCGCAGTTCGGTAGGCGTCGGGTTGGTGTGGCAATCTCCCTTTGGTCCCCTTCGCTTCGACTATGCGGTACCGCTAACCAAAGGAAAGTATGACGTCGTGCAAGAGTTCAAGTTCGGTGGCGGCACTTCGTTCTGATCGGTCATAACAACGAGTGTTCAGTTCGTTGGTCAGCCGGCATCAAGTCGATCGTGGTCCTTAAACCACCTCGCAGGAGAGACACTATCGTGCTGATCGCCAACACGGACCAACGAGCTGCCCCACGCTATGACCCGCCTGGCTGGATGCAGTGGCCCGATCACCAGGATTACTCCTATCGCTTCATGCAGGTCCTGGGTTTGGCACAGGAAGGCAGCAGCGCGATATCCGAGTGCTTTCTTACGGCAAGCCGCATTACTCCAGGAGACGACGAGAGTTGGCATCGGCAGTGGAAGGAATTGGCGGATGCGTGCAAGGGCCGGGGCATTCTCGCATTTGAGCAAGGCAACATGCAGACCGCCCAGAGCAATTGGCTGCGGGCGTCGAACTACTATCGTACAGCAGAGCTGTTTCTCGGTGTTGATGATCCAAGACGCGGCCACACCCTCCAACAGATGCGGGAATGTTCACATGCGTATCTCAACCATTTGGTGCCTAAAGGGGAAATTCTCCAGATTCCCGGCCCAGACGGCCGCTTGATGCAAGGTTATTTTCTCCGTGCCCCGGGCGCTGCGGCGCTAACTCCGGTTGTCGTCTGCATAGGAGGGCCAGATCATTTTAAGGAGGAGCATCTTTATAAGATGCCGCGGCAGGCGCACGCTCGCGGGCTATCGTTGCTGATGGTCGATCTTCCGGGACAGGGGGTATGTCCGCAAGGAAACTACTCGGTTGCGTCGAAGAATATCGAAATGTCCAGCAGCTCCTGGCTGGACTATCTCACGGCGCGTCACGATATTGACGTTCAACGGATCGCGATATTCGGAGACGGCCTGGGCGCGAGTTTTGCGTCCCGTGCTGCAGGGTCCGACGAACGGTTCAGCGCTGCCGTTTGCGATGGCGGAATTTGGGACACGTACGAACGGGCGTTCATGTTGAAGCGGATTTCCGGTGGCAACACTCAAGGTTCGATTGACGAGCAGGTTGAGAGATTATGGCCTCTTACCGTTGCCAGGGGAATCAGGTGCCCTGTTCTGGTGGCATTGGGTGAGCACGATTGGTTGGAAATGAGTTACGCCACTGAATTCTATGGATATCTCAGAGGGACGGGGCTCGATCTCAGCCTTAAAATATTCGCAGCGTCGGAAACGGGGGCAGCGCCCGCGCAGATCGACAACCCGACGCTTGGAACTGAATTTATCTTTGACTGGATAGCCGCCCGCCTTCGCACAAACGAAGGCAACGCAGCCGAGATCGACACGAGTGAAACCTAGCTTTCCGCCGCGAACCTCAGGGCCGCTTTCTCGAGACGAGTTTTCAGCGCCGTAAGCTTGCCCGTTATGTCGGCAAGCCCACGATCATCGAATTCCGAAAAGATGAAGTCGTTGAGCGCTTCCTGGCGCGAAGAAAGATTTGCAATCTGTTTGCAGGCTTTATCCGTAAGAGACATCAAGACAACCCGCGCGTCGTCGGCGGAAGTGATCCGCCGCACGAACCCATGCTTTTCGAGGCTCTTACTTTGGGTCGTGACGAATGATGGATCCACGTGAAGCTTTGCCGAAACGATCCGAACCGAAACTCCATTGCCTCGGTCCAGGTCATTGATAGCCATAAGAATCATCCATTGCGGGGCGCTTATTCCCAGGATCTGCGCCAGCATGTACTGGATCTCCTCAAATCGGGCGCTAATCGAAACGATGTCCCAAATGAACTCCCGGATTATTTCGGGACGCCCCGCATCGGCGCCACCCTGGCTGCTGTCCTTGGAGCCCCCCCGGCCAGATGAAACTTTCTTCGTGGAGGCGGGTCGGTTGGACATGAATGAGCTCAAGGGGATTTGAGTGAGGCAGTTACCTCAAAAAGTTAGCGAATTTAACCAGACAGCTCAATCAACCAAATACCGGCATTAGGCCCACTGTTGCCCGGAAAGCACAGAAATGAGTGAAATAATTACGTGAGCAAATCACCTATTGTAGTAACATAATATTTATAGACACTGTCCCTTGTCGGCCGCGGAGAGTCCAAGGTCGTCCCGCTTTAGGTGGTTCGCTCAAGTCCTCGCGTTCTTGCGGGACCGTTCGAAAGTGCGAAGCGGCAAGGCGGTATTTTTCAGGGGACAAGGGAACCAACCTTCCGGGTGCTTCGCCCAGCGGGTCCGGAATCTTCCCTACAGAGCAACTTGGAGGTTAACATGAAGATGGTTAAGAGCCTTATCCTCGGCTCGGCGGCAGGTTTGCTCGCCATGAGTGGGGCACAGGCGGCCGATCTTCCCGTCAAGGCCAAAGCGGTCGAGTACGTGAAGATCTGCTCCCTTTATGGTGCCGGTTTCTGGTATATCCCGGGCACCGACACTTGCATGAAGATCGGTGGTTACCTGCGCATCGACACCACGTTCAACGGCGGCGTTTACGATCAACCGTTCTATTCGGGTGATGCCGGCCAGGGTAATCGTTACCGTGATAACTACAATTCCCGTTCCCGTATGGCGCTGACGGTTGATACCCGTACCGCCACCGAATACGGCGTCGTCCGCACCTTCGCTCAAGGTGATTTCCAGTTCCAGAACTTCGGCACGAGCAATCCGTCGAACTCCACTGGCTCCGCCTCAGGCATCAACAATGCCCTGCTGTCAACCGCCGGCGGCGGCTACGTCGCGGTTGAAATGGTGTTCATCCAGTTCGCCGGGTTCACTTTCGGTAAGTCTGCCTCGGCCTATGCGACGCCGTGGCATGGCTACCCGGGCAACAACACCTCGTTCCTGATGGGCGGTCACGACACCGTTACCGGCGTGAACAACATCCAGTATACCGCCCAGTTCGGCAATGGCGTGTCCGGCACGATCGGTCTCGACGATCCTTCGGTCTTCGACCGCACCTCGGTGTACAATCTGTCGACCGGCCTGAACGCTATCGGTACAACTGGCAACGCCTATGCTGGCAATCATGTCCCCGATATCGTCGGCAACATCCGGGTCGATCAGGCATGGGGATTATTCCAGATTTCGGCGGCATTGCATGAAGTGAATGCTTCTTACAATACCCTGACTGCCGGCACTGCTGCGCCGACCTCCCTGTCTGAAATCTCGGGTCATCCCGACAGCAAGTGGGGCGGTTCGGTGATGGCGGCGTTACAGATCAAGAACCTGCCGACCGGCCCTGGCGACGACATCAAGATCGACGCGACCTTCGCGAAGGGAGACACGAAGAACGTGATCTCCACCAGCGGCGCTTCGCCGAGCTTCTCGATGTTCGGTGGCACCAGCGCCGCTGGCGCCTATCAGAGCGTTGGCTTTGGTGCGACCACGGACGCGCTGTATCTGCCGGGCTTCACTGACGGCCTCAAGCTGACGACCGCTTACGGTGTCCGTGGTGCGTTCAACCACAACTGGGATCCGTACTGGTCGACCAGCCTGTTCGGAAGCTATTCGGCAGTTCGCTATGACGGTTCGGTCGGCGACTTGACCTCCGCGAAGGGCGCTTATTGCGCTACCTACGCTGCCAGCAACGCCGGCGCAAAATCGGCTGACTACAGCTGCAACCCCGACTACAACATCTCGCAGCTTGGCGTGGTCACCCGCTGGACTCCTGTCAAGAACCTGACGTTCTCGGCCGAAGTGCAGTGGTTCCACCTCGACCAGAAGTTCACAGGCACCTCGGTCCTGGGCGCGACAGCTCCCAAGCCGACCACCGTCTACGAATACAAGGACCAGGACACACTGTCTCTGAACGTTCGCGTTCAGCGCAACTTCTGACCCTGATCGCCTGGACGTGCCTTAGAAAACCCCTGGCAGGAAGCTGCCGGGGGTTTTCTTTCGATGAGCGCAGCGGATGAGTTCAGTAGGCCTCATCTGCAGCGACCATGATCCCAATACAAGCTCGGGAATCCGATGCGCACGCTGCACGGTCTGCCCGGCCATTCTGGCTTCGGCGCGCAGACCTCGTGCCGGGCGATCGCCCGGTATTGCGCGGACAGTGAGACGCCAGTCGGCCGTTTGCACCGATCAGTGCCCTAAACTTGACACGCATGAGCATTTAGCTGTTGAATATACCTTATTTACTAATGTAAAATGTCGGCTGTAGACCCCTTACAGACGGAGGTGGCGCCAAGTCAAAACATGTTAACTTCCGAAACCTCCGGCAATGCCCTGCCGGAGGTTTTTAATTGGCGCATCGTTTGAAGTGGCATTTTCGAGCTGAATTCTTGCGCGCCCGTTCGGGCCAGCCAACTCAATTTTTTCAGAACGGGTTCATTGGGACAAGCGCCGACGCCGTATCAGGATTTATAGTCGATCAAAAGCGCTGAAGCAGACTTGCTGCGGCTGGTGCCTCGATATCCGCTGGACGACATCGACGACGCCGACATCGAGTCCTGCAAGGTCTCGACCAACTGCTGCATCAGATCGGCAGTGCTCGTCAATCGATGGAACTGTCGTCTGATCAGCTGTCGCTCTCGCCGGGCAGCAAGGAGAGCAGCCACCGGCCACCCCGGTTGTTGGCGTAGCGAGAGATAGCCGCCGGCGGCGGCTGGATTTGAGGTCACGGTGAGCTGCCCGGTTCCTGCGTTAAGGTTCGGTAATAAGGTTAATGGCCCCAACGAGATGTCGACCCGCCGATTTTGTATTCATCTTGCTGGTACGAGGCCATCAGAAATATTTCGAAACAGAAATTCTGCTATTCTCTCGCGATTGTAGGCGAAGGTTCAAACGGAATGGCACCTCCCAATATTCTCGTCGTTGAAGACGATCGCGAGACCCGCGCGTTGATCGCAAAATACCTGACCGCAAATGCCTGCAATGTTTCAACGGCATCGAACGGCCGTGAAATGGATAAGGTAATGGCCGAACGTCGCGTCGATCTGTTGATTCTCGACGTCATGCTGCCGGGGGAAGACGGTCTTAGCCTGTGCCGTAAGGTTCGTGCGAACTCGCAGATGCCGATCATCATGCTCACCGCGCGTGGTGAGGACGTCGACAGGATTCTGGGACTTGAAATGGGGGCCGACGATTATCTGCCCAAGCCTTTCAATCCGCGCGAGCTGCTGGCCCGGATCAATGCGGTACTACGCCGCCAGGCCGCCGCCTTGGTGGCCAGCGCAACCAATGGCGCCACCTCATTCGCCTTTCTCGACTGGCGCATCGATTTCAGGTTGCGCGAGCTACGCAATCCCGCGGGCGCGCGCGTCGCCATGACAAGCGCAGAATTCGACCTGCTTCGAATCTTTTGTGAGCGCCCCGGACGTGTGCTGTCTCGCGAAAACCTTCTCGATCTCACGCAGGGCCGCAACGCCGGATCACTTGAACGCAGCATCGATGTTCTGGTCAGCCGAATCAGACGCAAGATTGAAAGTGACCCGCAAGACGCCACAATCATAAAGACAGTCCGCTCAGGCGGCTATGTCTTCACCCCCGCCGTGAGCGCGATAACACCGTCCGCGAAGCCGAGCGTATGAATCATATTGCCCTATTGAACTTCAGGGGAGTCCGCGGGCAGCTGGCGGGGCTGGTGGTTGCCTCCATCATCGTAACTCACCTCTTCATGGTCGCGATTTTTTTCTTCGATCGGCCGAACGAAAATGATCCGCATTTCGACTTGGCGCGAGGTCAATTGACGGCCGCCGTTGAACTTCTCGGGGCGACGTCAGCAGCCGAACGTCCGCAGCTTCTCGCGACCCTGGCGCGTGTGTTTCCGAAGCTGAACATCAGCAATCTCGCACCGGGGACCGTTTCGGCCGTCACCGGCCCGGATGGACCAGCGGAGTTTGGCCTGCGCCGCCAACTCGGCGCGGGCTATCGTATCTTTCCCATTGAAGGTGAACCGGGCTCGCCCGCCATCGGCATCGTGCTGCCGGATGGCGCGACGATTTCCGCGAACTTGCCCAGCCGAGCGCCGCGAGGTCCATTCTGGGCTGGACCGTGGGTGATAACGCTGTTGTTTGTCGTCGTCAGTCTGACCTTGTCCGGTCTATGGGCCGCCCGCGCCCTGACCGCACCGCTATCTTCGTTCGCCAAAGCGGCCGAGGACTTCAGCCTCGACGGCACCGACGCGCCGCTGCCCGATCGCGGACCCGAGGAAATTCGCTCGGCCGCCCGCGCGCTCAACCGCATGCGGGAGCGTATCACCAGCCTGATCGACGATCGAACCCGGATGTTGGCCGCCATCAGTCACGATCTGCGAACCCCGATCACCCGCCTGCGATTGCGCTCCGAATTCATCGAGGACGAGCAGCAACGCAGTCACATGCTGCGTGACCTCGACCAGATGCGCTCGATGCTGGAGTCTGTCCTGTCATTCCTGCGCAACGATCGCAAACTGGAGCCCATGACGCTTGTCGACATCGCGACCACGTTGCAGCTTATTGCCGATCAATTCTCCGATATGGGACATAAGGTCGCTTACGACGGTCCCGAACATGTCGCCGTCACAGCGCGGCCCGATGATCTACATCGCGCCATCACCAATCTTGTCGAAAACGGCGTCAGGTTCGGTGCGGTGGTCACAATCCGCCTCGAAGCCTCGCCGCAGATCATAGCCATCGAGGTCGAGGATGATGGGCCGGGCATTCCCGATCTTCGTAAAGAGATCGTGCTGGAGCCGTTCATGCGCGGCGATGATGCGCGCAACATGGATGAAAATTCCGGTTTCGGTCTAGGGTTGTCGATAGCGCGCGCTATCGTGGATACGCACGGCGGCGCACTCGCGCTGAACGACCGGCAGCCGCATGGCTTGATCGTGCGCATTGAAATGCCGGCATGCGCGGAAGCCACCGCTGCCGTTTCTCGCACGCCTGCATGAACTTGACCATCAAACGCGGTCCGACGCCTCCCTATGGCGCGATCGTTGGCATACCGAGTTTGCATTTCATATGAAGTCCAACTCGCTTCGAGGGATCGACACCGGCAGATGGAGCCATAGACCCGGCTCAATAGCATCCGGAAACCTGAACGATGCCTCCGATCGTGGGGCCCTTCAAAGATTGAGCATTGCATCGGGGCACAAAATAGACGTAAGCGACAAACATCGCGGCGAAAAACAAGCCGGCAAGAAGGATCAAAAGATCCCAAGTGCGCTTGTTCATAGCTGAGCCCGCTTTTCCCCGCAATCACGAGCAGAACTCCAGTGGGCGCAGCAGTGACGCGACATGAGAGATTTTCCGTGAGCAACGTGGTCCAATGGGTTCTGTCAGCTGCTGGCATACTAATACCCTCGCGATTGCTGCCGATTGTCCGTATGTTTCCGAACATTGCTTCCGACAGGCATGTTGAAAGGGCAAAGCTCGCATTTGACTTTCGATACACGGATGCTGCCTTCAACGCACTTCGAACGGCTGGCGCCGGTTTGATCGATACTGGCGCTCAATTCGATTTCGTCGGCGTCGCAGGCTCGCGCGTCGATCCTCAAGCATTTTGAGTTCTACTACCTTCCCCTGAAGCGCCCCCGTCATCCTTCGGCGCGATGTGTTCGGACAGCTCACGGCTGAGCTTGGATTGCAGTTCCACGAGATCAATGAAGAAGTCGGCCTGGCGCCGCAACTCATCGGCGATCATCGGCGGCTGACTGGTCGAGACCACTGTGACGCGAACGCCGCGGCGCTGCACCGCTTCGACCAGGGAACGAAAATCGCCATCGCCGGAAAACAGCACGATTTGATCGACATGGTCTGCGAGCTCCATCGCATGAACCGCGAGCTCGATATCCATGTTACCCTTGAACTTGCGGCGGCCGCTGGCGTCGATGAATTCCTTGGCCGCCTTGGTGACGACGGTGTAGCCATTGCAATCGAGCCAGTTGACCAACCGACGAACCGAAGAGTAGTCCTCATTTTCAATAGTCGCGGTGTAATAGAACGCGCGCAACAGCGTTCCGCGACTCTGGAATTCATGGAGAAGGCGCTTGTAGTCGATATCGAAGCCCAGCCTCTTGGCGGTCGCATAGAAGTTAGCGCCATCGATGAAGAGCGCGACTTTGTCGCCTCGAAATCCTCCCAATGCCTATCCCTCAGAGGGCCTGGTCATCGGATTGTCTGCCAACGCCCTCAAAAGGATCGGCAAAGAAGACGGGGCATTAGCATTGCTTCAAAAAAGCGAGGTGTCGAATTCCCGTGTGGAACGTCCCAAAAAGCAATGTGAAGAACCGTATCGTCAACAAACGAAGACTGGAAAGCCGGATGACGCAATAAAGCTCCGGGCATATAAATTGGCAATCTCTGGTCTCGCGAATTCATGGAGAAGCTCGAAGAAATTTATTGCTCAATGTTGCCAACTCTGCCGGCAGAAATATCTCGTCGTAAATCTGCGCGGCGACAGAGCCCATTGGATCACATATGACCTTTCCGCACAGACAGCCTCAATATATATCGCGGCGCGAGGCACATTCCTCAGGGGTCTCGAAGAAGGTCAATTGAAACATGCGAAACCCACGCTCCGGGTGACTCCATGGCAAACGATTGGCGGCTTCCTCTGGTGCGGACCGTCAACAATGCAGTGATTGTATCGCTCTCGACTTTCGCCTCGACAAGACCGTTGACGTTTTGTCCCGAGATCTTGCCTCCCTGCCGATACTGGCTTTCGAACCAATTACCTGAAAGGCTGCTGCCGTTCTGATCGATATTGGCGCTCAGCTCCATTTTGTAAGCATCGCTGGCGCAACGCAAATTCAGTTTCACCGATTGACCTGCGTTCTTCACGATGTAATCGACCTTGCATCGGACACGCTCGCGCGGTCCATCCGAGGGCTTCATCCAACCGCTACCTGACCATGAACCAGCCATGTTGTCGAAGCTCTGCTGCGCGAAGGCCGGTACAGCGGCGAAGATTGTCATCAAGAGTAAGCACTGGAAAATCCAATGCGTAATTGCCCGAATCCGAAACATTGATCTTCTCGCCAGTGTGATTGTCATCGGCGCTTGTGCCGGCCGTCCGGGACACAATCACCTTGCGGTCCGTCAATCAAGCGCACGTTGCTTTCCGACTCCGGGGTTCACGGTAAGATGCGAACTTCGATCCATTCTCGGCCAGCTGGAATTCGGCATCACAATTTCTTCGAGCAACATTTCGAAGCAATCGGACAATCCGCAGCAATCGAAATGATGACTAATTCGATCATGCGTACACCCAAACAATTTGCTCGGACTACGCGTCAACGGGTTCCTACATGAGACATTCCGTATTGATCCGGCATTGCGACGATCGCAGCGCACCCGCTCATGATTGCGCAAGTAACCGTTCTTAGATCTCGTGGACCCTTGCTGACGAAGATGATGATTCAATTGACAGGCCGCTCGATCGGACGACGGCTGTTGCAGCATTGCTGGCGTCTTTTCATCATGTGGCTGGCGGCGGCGACGCTGGCTGGATGCGCCGTCGGCCCCGAGTATCTGACGCCAATCCCCAGCTTGCCGTTGCGCTGGAGCAGTGACGGGACGAAACAGACCCCCAAGCCACCGAACCTCTCGCACTGGTGGGTTCGCCTCAACGATCCGCTTCTCAACGCCTTGATGGAAGCAGCGGTTGCGTCAAACCTCGACGTTGCGACGTCGAAGGCGAGGATACGCGAAGCAAGATCGACGCAACGGCAGGCGAGCGCCGGCCTGCTTCCCTCGATCACCGGCTCAGGCTCGGCAACGACGAACAAGAGCAGCGCGTCAAGCCTTGACGGTGTCGCGTCCGACATCACCGCAGACCCTTATAATCTATTTCAGGCCGGCTTCGATTCCAGTTGGGAGTTCGACCTGTTCGGAGGCAACCGACGGGGCGTCGAAGCGGCCAGGCGCGGCATCGAAGCCTCCGAAGACGATCTTCAGGCGACCCTCCTCACGCTCGTCGGCGACGTTGCGTCCTATTACGTCGACGCACGCGGCTACCAGGCGCGCATCGCGCTGGCACGCCGTACTGCGGCCTCGCAGCGTGAAACGGCGGTGCTGACGCGGACCAAGTTCAATGCCGGCACGTCGTCTGCCGTCGATGTCGCAAAGGCCGTTGCACAGGCCAGCAGTACCGAAGCCAACATCCCGTCCTATGAATCAAATTATGCGATCGACGTGCATCGGCTGGGCGTATTGCTCGGACGCGAGCCACTGGCGCTAGCACAAGCTCTCGATCGGCCTGCGCCAATTCCCTCGCCGCGTCTGCCACTTCCGAAAGGAATTCCAGCCGATATTTTGCTGAACCGTCCCGACGTCCGCGCGGCAGAACGCCGATTGGCCCAGGCGACTGCGAAAATCGGCCAAGCCGAAGCGGCTCTGTATCCGGACGTCAGTCTCACTGGTTCCGTCTCGACGTCCGCCTTGAAAATTGGCGACCTGGCCAAGTCTTCATCCATCGGATGGTCGTTTGGGCCATCGGTCTCCGTTCCAGTCTTCGACGGCGGCAAATTGCGCGCGGCAGTCGAAGGCTCGCAGGCCCAACGCGACCAATATCACATCGCCTTTCGCGCGGCCGTTCTCGGCGCCCTGGAGGACGTTGAAAATGCCAGCGTTTCGTTGGGCCGTGAACAAATCCGGATACGCAGTCTCACGGAAAGCGCCAACAATTATCGCGAGGCTGCGCGATTGTCCCGCTCGCTTTACCAGAATGGCTCCTCAAGCTTCCTGGATGTACTGGATTCCGAGAGATCGCTTTACTCGTCTCAGGACTCGCTCCTGCAAAGCAGAACCACCGTTGCAAAGAACTATATCGCGCTCGCCAAGGCATTGGGCGGCGGATGGGACGGAACAATCGACAGCATGAAACCGGAAGTCGCAGACATCAACACCGGACCTCATCTTGCGCCACTGCGCTTGGCCAAATAGGGACCGGCATCATGTTCAATATTCGACGTGCCGCCGTTGTCATCACGGTGATCGCCATTGGAGCTGGCTTGGGATGGTTTCTCAAGTTCAAACTGTCTCCTGTTCAAGCAGCGAACCCGATTACCGTACCCGTGAAGATCGAAGATATCGAAGAGACGGTATTGGCGAGCGGAACTCTGAAGCCTGTCAAGATGGTTGCCGTCGGAGCCCAGGTTTCCGGACGCGTCATTTCACTGAAGGTGGTAGTCGGCCAAAGGATCAAACTGGGAGATCTGATCGCGCAGATCGATCCTGTCACCAAACAGAATGACCTGCGGACGGCAGAAGCGGCGCTGGAAAACATGCGCTCGCAGCGCGCCGAGAAGGACGCAACCCTTGCGCTTGCGGAAGCATCCCTTGCTCGTCAGCAACTCACTTTTACCCAAAGGGCTTCGTCGCGTGCCGACTACGAAGCCGCGGACGCAACCGTCAAGCAGACACGCGCACAGGTCGCGGCTCTCGATGCGCAGATCACGGAGGCCATCGTTTCGGTCGAAAATGCGCGCGTCAATCTCGACTATACCCGGATCACGGCACCCATTGATGGAACGGTCCTCGCGGTCGTGACCCAGGAAGGTCAAACGGTCAATGCCGTTCAATCCGCTCCGACGATCGTTATTCTCGGTCAAGTCGATGTCATGACGATCCGCGCGGAAATCTCCGAAGTCGATGTCATCAAGGTCAACCCCGGCCAGGATGTTTACTTCAACATCCTCGGAGACCCCGATCGTCGCTACACGGCGACACTCGATGCCATCGAGCCAGCTCCTGAGTCTATCAAGAATGACAGCAGCTTCAGTTCGTCAAGCAGCGCTTCCGCAAGCACCTCCGCTTCATCATCATCCAGCTCGACTTCGGCTATCTACTACAACGGTATCTTCAGCGCGTCGAATTCGGATGGACGACTGCGGACCTACATGACGGCTGAGGTCCATGTCGTTGTTGCGCGGGCGAAACGAGCAATGACAATTCCGTCCACCGCGCTCGCGCAACGGAACAGCGACGGAACCTACCTTGTCCAGGTCGTGGGTTCAGACGGCGCAATTTCGCCGCGACACGTAACCATCGGCCTCAACAACAAACTGACGGCAGAAGTGCTGTCTGGCCTTCAGGAAGGAGAGCAGGTCGTGGTCCGCAAGACCAAGGCCGAACCTGCGCGGTCACAGGGCCAACCGGGCGGTCCGCCCTCGGGATTCTGAGCGGTGGCCGAACCTGTAATCCTGCTGCGGAAATTGCGTCGGGAGTTTCCTTCCGGCGGAGCAACGGTCGTCGCCCTCAAGAACATAGACCTGACGATCGAGGCCGGCGAGATGGTGGCCATCATGGGAGCGTCGGGTTCGGGGAAATCGACGCTTATGAACATCCTGGGCTGTCTGGATCGACCGACCTCGGGCAGTTACCGGATCTCGGACCGCGAAACCGCCTCTCTCGATGCCGACGAACTGGCGGCGCTGCGGCGCGAGCATTTCGGATTCGTCTTCCAGCGCTATCACCTGCTGCCGGAACTGTCGGCGATAGGTAACGTCGAAATGCCGGCGATCTACGCCGGTCAGGCAAGCGAGAAGCGTCGCATTCGCGCAGCCGAATTGCTCGGTCGGCTCGGCATGGCCGACCGCGCCGATCATAGGCCGAACCAACTATCGGGCGGACAGCAGCAACGGGTATCAATCGCGCGGGCGCTGATGAACGGCGCGAACGTCATTCTCGCCGATGAGCCGACTGGCGCTCTCGACAAGCGAAGCGGCGAGGAGGTGCTGCGGATTCTCGATGAGCTGCATGCTGACGGCAAAACCATCGTGATAGTGACCCACGATGCCGCCGTCGCGGCCCGCGCAAGGCGGATCGTCGAGCTGAGCGATGGTGCGATCATTTCCGACAAGACAACCAAGGCCGCCGATGCGAGCGCTCCAGCGCATGCGGCGGAACCGGTCCCTCAAGCCTCACGGCCGCCAGCACGAAGGTGGCCCTGGCAGAGACTTGTGCACGGCACGATGGAAGCGCTCCGCATGGCGCTGCGGTCCATGGCGGCGCACCGGCTTCGTACCTTTCTGACCATGCTCGGCATCATTGTCGGCATTGCATCTGTCGTCTCGGTTGTCGCGCTGGGCAACGTCGCCAAGCAGAAAGTGCTGTCGGACATCAGTAGTCTCGGCACCAATACCATCGAGATATTTCCCGGGAAGGATCTGGGCGACGTCCGCTCCACCAAGATCAAGACGCTGGTCGTCGCCGATGCGAGAGCGCTGCTGCAGCAACCCTACGTCGACGGCGTGACACCGACCGTCTCGACCAGCAGCACGTTGCGATACGGTCCGCTGGAGGCCAACGCGCTCGTTAACGGCGTTGGCGACCAGTATTTCAGCGTGAAGGGGACCAAGCTTGCGGCGGGAGCGTTTTTCGATTCAGCAGGTGTGCGCGACCTCAGCCAGGACGTCGTCATCGACGAGAAAACCCGTCAAACCTTTTTTGCCGACGATCCGGACGGTCCGATCGGCAAGGTAATTCTGATCGGCCGCGTGCCGTGCCGCATCATTGGCGTCACGCAACAGCAGCAAGGCGGGTTTGGCTCCAGCCAAAATCTTTCCGTGTATCTACCCTATACCACTGTCCAAGCCAGATTTCTCGGCAATTCGTCGCTGCGCAGCATCCTCGTGCGGGTCAACGACAACACGGCAACCGATGAGGCAGAGCAGGACGTCACGCGCTTCCTGACGCTTCGCCACCGCGTGACGGATTTCGTGATTCTTAATACCGACGATATCCGCAAGACGATTACCAGTTCGACCGAGACCCTGACGCTGATGGTCGCCGCTATAGCCGTCATTTCGCTGGTCGTCGGTGGCATCGGCGTCATGAACATCATGCTGGTGTCGGTTTCCGAGCGGATCGGAGAGATCGGCGTCCGGATGGCAGTCGGCGCCCGGCGCAGCGACATCCTGCAACAATTTCTGATCGAGGCTGTCGTGGTTTGTGTTGTTGGCGGCGCGCTGGGTGTGAGCGTCGCGATGGGCTTTGGCGCGGTGTTCAATGCGCTGGTCCCAAATTTCGAGCTGACCTTTTCCGCAACATCGATCGCAGCCGCTTTTCTCTGCGCGACCGGCATCGGCGTTGTGTTCGGCTACCTGCCCGCGCGCCGCGCCTCATTTCTGGATCCGCTGGCGGCGCTGTCCCGGGATTAGATTGCCGTAGGCTCGAATGACCAGATAACCAAACTAAATTGTACCGGAGCTGATCCGCCGGGATCGGTGGTTGCCGGGATAGGATTAAACCTATGACCTTAGGTTATGAGTCTAGTCGTACCGGTAATTCGTCTGGCGCAAGGAGCCCCGCCCGACGCTGCAGCACCCTTATCCGGTCCCGGCCTCTCTTGGCGCGAAGTCGGCGAGCCATGGTCCAGTCCGAAATGGCGCACGATTTGCATCAGCATTGGCTCACGTCGGGCTCATGCTGGACGGCCCTGACGGAAAAGCAGAGTAATGACGTTCATTCGGCTAGGAAGCTCGTTGCGGAAATTCATCGGGATTGGACTTGTTCTGCTGATTTGGCAGGCGTTAGCGACATTCGACGTCATCAACCCCTTCCTGCTGCCGCCGCCGAGCCGGCTGTTCGTGACCTTCTGGGATATGTTGATTGACGGCTCTTTGGTCGTTCACGCCGCATCCAGCCTGGAACGTGTCGTTGTTGGGTTCATCGTTGCAGCGTTCGTCGGAACAGTCCTTGGTGTCACGCTTGGATGGTGGCCGACCGTTTCGGAACAGTTGATGCCGATTGTGGAAGCCGTGCGTCCGATTCCGCCAATAGCATGGACCCCGTTGGCCATTCTCTGGTTCGGCATCGGTAACGCGCCGAGCTACTTTCTGGTTTTCATCGGGGCAATATTTCCGGTTTTCGTCAACACCTTCGCTGCCGTGCGCGGGCTCGACCGCGCACAGATCAACGCTGCGCTTTGCCTCGGCGCAGGTCCCCGATTGCTGATTACCGACATCGTCATCCCTGCTTCGCTGCCGGTGATTTTCCCGGGGCTTCGGATAGCCCTTGGCGTTGGATGGATGTGCGTCGTCGCCGCTGAATTGATCGCCGCCCAGTCGGGTCTCGGCTATATGATTCAACAAAGCCGGCTGCTGTTACAGACCCAGATGGTGCTGACAGGCATGATCACAATCGGGATCATCGGCTTCGTCATGAATACCGGCATGATCTGGCTGGAACGGCGGCTGATTCCCTGGAAAGTCGGCGGGCGTCAACCATGAGCAAACCCAATGACATCCAAATTTCCGTACGGGGTATCTCGAAGAAATTCGATAGCCGTGGAACGGACGACGGCATCGCGGCCCTGACCGGGGTTGATCTTGAAATTGTTCGCGGCGAATTTCTGGTTTTGCTCGGACCCAGCGGGTGTGGAAAATCCACCCTGCTGAACCTGATAGCCGGGTTCCTGAAGCCGAGCTCTGGTCTCATCCTTCATGATGGCGCCGAGGTTGCCGGCCCGGACCGACGACGGACCGTTGTGTTTCAGGAATACGCACTGTTTCCCTGGATGACAGTCCAGCAAAATGTGGAATTCGGCCTGAAAGCCCAAGGCATGTCATCGGAACGGCGCCGCGCCATAGCCACGAGGCTGCTCACGGTGGTCAGGCTTTCCGGATTCGAGAACCGCTATCCGCACGAAATTTCGGGAGGCATGAAGCAGCGCGCAGCCATCGCCCGTGCCATTGCGCCCGATCCCGACGTCTTGCTGATGGACGAGCCGTTCGGCGCATTGGACGCACAAACGCGAGTACTACTTCAGGAAGAGATCGCGCGTGTCTCCGCCGAAACCAAGAAGACGATCGTGTTCGTCACTCATTCGATCGACGAGGCAGTTTTTCTCGGCGATCGGATCGTCGTAATGAGCAGCCGGCCCGGCCGCGTGCGCGAAATCCATCCCGTTACACTCTCCCGCCCGCGCGTCGCTGCGATGCGTTCCGACTCTGCCTTTCGCGATCTCGTCGACAGGCTCTGGACGTCTTTGCGCCCCGACTGGCGCGCCGAGACGGGAGACGTTATTCAACCCGCATGATTAAGGAGCCGATATGCTTTCCCTCTCTTCTTTTCGATTGCGATCCCTGGCAGTCGCAATCACCACGTTCATTGCCGTTGGACAGGCAGCCGTAGCGGACGACCTCAAGACCATCAGAATAGGCTGGCAACCCACGACGACTGTCGAGGCCCAGATCGCTCATACGCTGGCCAAGACCGACATCTTGGCCAAGAACGGTCTCAAGGCCGAGATGACCATGTTTGGTTTCGGACCCGCCGTAAACGAGGCGCTGGTGTCTGGCGCGATTGATGTCGGCTTCATCGGCGACATGCCGTCAGTTTCGCTCGCAGCGGCGGGCGGACCCACTACCGTCATCTCACGACAGTCCACATTTCGGGGCTCGATCATCGCCTCGACCAAGAGCGACATCAAGACCGTCTCGGATCTCAAAGGAAAGTCGCTGTACGGACCCGTCGGAAGCTCCATTTATCTTGCCGCGCTTGCAATGCTCGATCAGGCAAAGCTAAAGCCAGGAGCCGATGTTCAGGTCGTCAATATGGGCTTCGCGGAACTTTCCGACGCGCTCAAAACCGGCAAGATCGACGCAGTGTTTGTTTGGGATCCCTGGGTCGAGAATTTCGTCAGCCAAGGCCTCGCCCGCGTCGTCGCTTCCAGCGTCGAACTCACAATGGTCGTGGCGATGCGTGATGACTATCGGGGAAAGAATCCGGATGTCGTCGAAAAATTTCTAAAGGCACAAAAGGAAGCGACCCTGTATGCCGCTTCCAACCATGACAAGGCGAACGCGTGGTTTCGCGAGCCTGCGGCAGCTCAAGCCTTGCCAATTGATATCGTGGAAAGGGCGACCGCTTTCGATCCGCAATGGTCTGCAAAAAGCCTTGCCGATATTCGTTTGGCCTTCAGTCCGGCGGAAAAAGAGAGGTATTTTGGGCTAGGAAAACAGGCTGCGGAGTTGAAAATTTATCCGGCCGTGCCTCCGCTCGACAAGAAGACCGATATGAGCGTTGCAGAACGGCTGGACAAGACGCCTTGGTCGTTCGACCCCAAAACGGTGACAGCAAAATAGCGACGAATCCAAAAGGGAAAAGGGTCGCGCGGGGAACATTCTACCCGCGCGAATATGTCGTGATCATCGTGTAGTCTTTTCGCGGTCCGTGCACGACATGCCGGATCACGAAGCTGCCGTCGGCCAGGAAAGTATACGTCGATCGGTAAGTGTCGCGACCGCAAAGGTGCCTGGCGTTTCCGCCGTACTCCGACCCTTCATGCTGCGCCAGGGAAATCGCGTGGAACAGCCGTGGGGGACTCTCCTTGAAAAGGACCTCGAACCCATCCTGCCGGGCTCTATAGATATATTCGCGCTCCGCCTGGACTTCGCTGCCACCGGCCAGTTTCAGGTTACCCTGTTCTCGATAGAGCAGGCTGGTTTGATCAAGTGCAGTGAATGTCGCAATGCCCTTCATCCAGCCATGGCGTTCGATCGCCCTGTCGAACGACCAGCTTCCGGAGAGATTCGTCATGACCTCTCCAGGATTGCCCCAGCGGCTCCGGCTCAAGGTTTCGCTCATACTTCCAACCCGGCAAATTGGGTTTCAGGTATTACACAGCCTGATCGGCTCGTCACGGCCTGACATACGTCCAGCCGCGCTCCTGAAGCTCCATCACGCGCACAACGCCGGACTTCACGATTGTCGCCTCGGGAACGAGAGGAATTTCCTTGTTCTCGGCCCTGTGCATGTTTTCCTGGGTATTGCCGCAGGCCTTGAAGGAGATCGCCGGCGTGCTCTCCTTGATCGACTTGATCCGCGCCTTGACCGGTGAGGTGTCGTCACGCAGCATATGCAGGCCGGGACCGAAAGTGACGACCTCGATCGCCACCTTCTCGCCGAGATCCTTGTAATATTGCGCGACATTCGTCGCATTGTTGAGCGCGAGATTCATCACCGCAGGTTCGCTGGTATTTACCTGCAGGATGAGCTGGTGCGGCTTCTTGTCGGCGGCGGGCGGCTTTTGCAATTGCGCCGTCTTTTGCTTCTTCTCCAGCGGCGCCGCCGATAGCGGCGCGACGATGAGCAGCGCGGCGACGGCTGCCGCCACTCTCACGGCACTTTCAAACTTCATCATCACACATCTCCCATTGATGACCTCAGTTACGTGGCCTGGCAACGGCGTGTGGCCACTTGCACGCCGCCGCCACCGTCTCCCGCACCGCCTTCAGGCCATCGAGCAAAAAATGCCCGTCCTGGGCGGCACCGGTTCGGGCGGAAAGACGGACTGCGATGCCGCCCTCGTCGGGGAGCGACTGCAGCAGGCGCACGACGTCGCCCGTGAACGCAACCCCGGTTCCGACCGATGGCGAGCCCGCCGCAAGCTGCACCGGCTGGCCGTCATTGACGCGATAGGAGATGGCATAGTCGCCGCTGCCGCGGGAGACGGCCGGTCCCGCGACCACCAATTCAGTGCGTCCGCTGCGGCAGTGAATGGAGAGCTGCATCGGGGGGCCATCCGGACTGCCGCGAGAAAACGTGGTAGCGACGACGATCGGCGCATAGTTTACGGGCGAAGTGGTTTCGCTAACGATCCAGTTGTCGCCGGCCGGCGCCGGGCGGGCTCGCGGCGCGATGTCGCGCGACAGCTTTTCCAGACACTCCAGCCGCTCTTTGGGCTCCATCATCGAGCAGGCCCGAAGATGCGCCATCGGATCGCTCGCGCCTTGCGCGAGGGCGATTTCGCCCGCGACGTTGAATGCGACGGATAGAGGGATCGCGGTCTTCATTGCGGCGCCTGCGCGTTGCGCGCCTTGCGGTCCAGCCATTCCTGGGCCGGCGAGAAGCGGGTCAGTCCAGGGACGGTCGCAGCGAGGTTGATCGACTTCCATTTCGGATCGAAGCCCGGCGCCTGCAGCCTGTCGATCCGGGAAAACAGGTAATCGACGAAGCGGGCGACGCGCTGATAGCGGTTCGATTTTGCCGGCCAATTGAACGCGACCAGGGCGGTTGGCACCGCGATCGTCGACACATGCTGGCCCTGCTTGATCAGACCGGGATATTCGTTCGCCTGCAACACTGCGGGAAGATAGTAATCCTCGAGCTTGCTTTCGTAACTGACCGGAAGGAACTTGAAGCCCGGCTCCCAGCGTCCGCGCACAAAGGCGTCAACGGGCTTCGATGTGATGAAAACGACGGCCGCCATTTCTCCTTTGCGCATCTGCTCCAGAGCGACCTGATGGGGGATGAAGGTCTTTTCGACGCTGAGGCCGAGACGGCTGAAGATCAGCGGCCCCGAATAGGCCGCGGCCGTGCCCTGGGTGTTGAAATTCACCTTCTTGCCGGCAAGATCCTGCAGGCTCTCGATTTCCGGCCGGACGAAGATATGCAATTCCGACGGGAAGAGATTGAGCACATAGGTGATGCGGTCCCGGATCTCCGGCACCTGAATCCTGTACTCTTCGAGCGCATCGGCATTGATGATCGCGGTATCGACGCCGCGCAGATAGAGCAGCGAGTTCAGATTTTCCGTGGCACCCCGGGTGACGATCGGCAGGATATGCAAATTCGGCCCATCATCGACAACCCGGGCCATCTCCGCCGCAAGGCGAATGGGCGCGCCCTCGAGCAAGCCGCCGGCGAGGCCGACGGTCCAGGCGTTCATCTTATCCTTTTCCATCTCATGAATAGAGGCACGTCGTGGCGTGCGAGCGCTCTGTGCATCCAGATCGGTTGGCTGAAGCGCCAGGATGACCGGCGTCAACGCGGCGAGCAACAGCAACAGGCGTGATCCAAGAAGCGTGTTCATCCATCGTCTCCTCTCTGCAGCGCCAAACCCGGCCTTTCAGCCAACGCTGCGTCGCTCCTCGGTGCGCTAACGCAGCGCGTTGAATCGATCCCTTGCCTCCTGAATGCCGCCGGCATGAGCCTTCGAATAGAGTTCGCGCGCCTTGGTCGCTTCGCCGCGCGTTCCGTACGTCCCCCAGGCCGATAGAATGACGGGATCATATGTCTCGGCGAGCATAAAGCTCGCCTGTGCGCTGCCCGTCTCGGCGGCGCGCTCCAGCACGATCCGCGCAGCACCGATATTGCCCTGGCCGAGCAGTGCGCCGGCGCGCGCGATCAACCTTGTCGCTTCCGGACTGCCTTGCGCTTCAATGGCCGCCGGCTGCTCGGTCGCAACCACCTCCGCAATCTGCGTCACCTGGACGATCTGGTTGTTCGCCGCGCGTTCAGACATAACGCGTCCATCGATCGCGCGCCGCATGGATTCAAGGTCGCGCGCCATGGCCTCGGTCTCGTCGCGCTCTCGCTGCAAGGCTTGCCGTAGTTCCGCCATTGCGCTCTCTGCCTGCTTGAGCTGCGCTGCTTCATCACTCGTCTTGCGCATGATTGTGCGTTGCGCGACTTCAAGATCGCGTCCCATGGCCTCCGCCTTGTCGCGCTCTTGCTGCAGAGCTTGTCGCAGTTCCGCCGTTGCGCTCTCCGTAGTCTGCTGGAGCTGCGATGCCTGGTCGCTCGCGTTGCGCACCATCGTGCGCCGCACGACTTCAAGATCGCGTGCCATGGCCTCCGCCTTGTCGCGCTCTTGCTGCAGAGCTTGTCGCAGTTCCGCCGTTGCGCTCTCCGCCGCCTGTTTGAGCTGCGCTGCTTCATCGCTTGCCCAGCGCAACAGCGTTCCCTTCATCTCGATTTCGCGGCGTGCCGCCGCGAGATCGCTCGCCAACGCGGCGCCGCGGGCGCGCGCCTCTTCGAGCGCTTGACGCTGTTGCGCCGTGCTCGCGGTCAGTTCCTGTCGGGCGGCGGTGACCTCTTGCGCGAGGCCGGCGGCTTTCTCGCGCTCCTGTCCCAGCAATTCGACGCTCTTTTCGGCCTCCGTCTGCAGTTGCAGATTGAGCTCATCGATGGCGCGCCGGGCATCGGCAAGTTCCTGCGCCAAAGCCTCGGCACGCTGCTCTTGCTCCTTGGCACGCTGCTCGTTCTCCGAGGACTGTGGCGCTTCCGGTATGGACGCCTCCACGACCTGCTTGTCCTGCGCAGCCGCTTGCACCACCGCCTGCAGGCCGGGCTGATCGGCTTCGGCTTTCTGCTGGAGCCACGGCAACAAGTCGGCCTTTGGCGAGTCCTGACCGTGCAACTGGGTCTCCTGCGCGACGACCGCCTGCTCGCCGGTCGGGCTGCCGCCAAAGATATTTGGCTGACCGGCGTGTCGCGTCACAAAGGCGGCGATTTCGGCATGGAAATACGTGCCGACGAACGCCGCCACAACGAGGACTACAGGGATTGCATAGCGGCGCGTCCGCGACGGCCCGACCTGAGAGGGGTTGCTCGATCCATCATGATCCAGCGAGGGATGATGGTCCCCCTGCATCGGATACCAATGCGACGGCGCAATCGCGATCGGTTCGCCGTTTTCACCGACCCATTCGCCTGCCTCCGGCGACCAGTGAGCGACATCATACTTCCCGCTCGCATCATCCTCGAGGATGATGACTTGTCCGTCCCTGGGTGCGGTCTCAATCACGCGGCGCATGTCAAAGGCTCCGAATCGAATTGAAGACTTCCCGTCTAGAGCGAAAGCTGCGTCTCCTCCGGCATTTTACCTGTGATTGCCGGCTGCCCGCCGGAGACCCGCCAGTTGCGCACCGATGGCTTGGTGGTGCAGCCCAATGTCGCCAGCAGCGCGTTGTTGATCTCCTCGATGCGGCCGAGCTTCACCAGCGCGCGGCTGAGGCCGACAAACCCATCCGCCTGGTCCGGGCGCAGCCTCATCACCTCGAGATAAGGCTGGACCGCCTCACGATGCTGACCCAGGCCTTCGCAGGCCTGCGCCAGGCAGAGCCACGCCTTGACCGCGTCGGGACGGACCATGGTGAGCGTCCTGAACAGCCGCTTGGCGTCGGCATAATTGCCTTTCGCGGCCAGCAACTGCCCGAGCCGGTGCAGCGCGTCGGCGTGTTTCGGCTCAACCTCCAGGATTCGCCGGTAGCCGCATTCCGCGCCGGCTGGCTGTCCCTTCTGGTGAAGACCGGTCGCACGCTCCAGCACGTCGGGAATGCTGCGCGGATCGATCCTGTCGCCGAGATTCCTGCCGTTCCTGGTCTCCACCACGGTGCAACGGATTTTTCGCTCCGCACAACGGTACGAATATTTGTAGGGCTCGTTGCCGCGCAGGAAATCATATTCAGAAAAGCCGTTTTCGATCGCGTGGCGAATGCTGAAGGCATGCAGGATCACGCCGGGCGGCGGCCCATCATAGGCCTCGTCGCGCCCGGTGATGTAGAATGAGAACGTCCGCTTGCGCGGGTCCATCAGGGTGGCCAGCGCCGCGACCGGCTGGTCGCCGTGCCAGAACGTCGGCAGGAATACCAGGCCGGACTGGAAACTGCGCGTCAGCATGATGCTGTTGGAACGGACCAGGCCGTCGGTCAGATCGCCTTTGCGGGGACGCCACTTGATTTCCCAGAACCGCAGCAGGGTCTGGAGGTCCTGCGCGAAGGTCTCGGCATTGGCAACGGTGATGCGGTATTCGTCTCCCGCGCTGACCAGCTTCAGGAGACGCCGGATCTTTTGCCGCGTATTGGTGCTGAGCTGATCCAGATAGGAATTCCAGTCGTTCGGCAGCACCGCGTAGGGGCAGAGGCTGTTATCGGTGCCGTCGACCTTGCTGACCCTGTCCACCTCGGTGACCTGGAAATTGCTCTTGGAGAAGCAGGCCAGCAGCAATCGAAAACGCCGCTCCGACATCCGCACATTCTCGAGACTGAGGCGCGCCCAGTTCATTCCCTTGATGTACCGCGCAAAGGCGGGGATGACCTTGTTCTCCGCATCGGGCATGCAGACGATACCGGTGTAGTCGGCCGCGAAATTTCCCGCCATCTTCACTTCACAAAGCACCTCGGACTTCTCGATCGTGGCCTGCAGCCGCAGCGGGAAGAACGCAACATAAGGTGCGCCCTCGCCCGCCTTCGCCGCCAAGATCAGCCATGGGCCCTTGATGTGCGCCAGCCAGCCGTTCAGCCATTGCCACGACAGGAATATCTGGGCTTCGGAATCCGCATCGTAAGCTTTGTTCCAGTCGTCCTCGAGCCGAGCCAGTGACGGCAAGTTTTCGATGATGTCGATCTGCACGGCGGCCCTCCAAAGTGCCTGTCTGGTTGCTGTTCGTTCGTTAGCGCTCGCGGAATGCGCGTGACATGCTGTCGTGGATCGGCTTGACGATGTATTCGAAGAACGTCCGTTCCGCGGTCTTGATGTAGACCTCCGCCGGCATGCCGGGGGTGGGGCTGAAGCCGGGCAGAGCCCTGCTCTCCTCGCTGTTGAGCTTGACGCGGACGATATAGATGTCGGTCGGGCCCATTTGTTGCGATTTTCTCTCGTCGGCGAGCGTGTCGGCCGACAAATAGATCACCTCTCCGGAAATCATCGGCGTGATGCGCTGGCTGAGCGCGGTGAGCCTTACCGTGGCCTTTTGCCCATGCTTGACGCTGTCGATATCCTGCGGCCGCAACCGCGCCTCGATGATCAGTTCGTCCCTCAGCGGCAGAAGCTCCATGATGTTCTTGCCGGCTTCGACCACGCCGCCCTTTGTGTGATGACGCAGCTTGACCACGACGCCGCTGACCGGTGCGGTGATGCGGACCCGATCGAGCACGCCCTTGGCACTGAGCATCCGTTCGCGGACATCAGCCAACTCGCCCCGCACCTCGTGCATCTGTTCGACCGCGGTCTTGATCGCCGTCTTGCGCACGCCGTTGATCTGCTCAAGGGATCGCGCGATCCGCTCCTTGGCGTCGCCGATGTCGCCCATGATCCGGCCGACCTCACCCTCCAGATTGGCTTTCGAACGCTGCAGCACCATCAACTCGGGCTTACGCACCAGGCCGGTCTGCAACAAATGCGCCTTGGTCACGATCTCCTCGTCGAGCAGCACGATCTGGCGCTTGACGGCATCCAGTTGAATCCGCGATCCCTGGATGCGCTCCTCCAGCGCCTTGATGCTCTCATTGATGCTCTTGATGTCGCTGTTCACGTTGTTGCGGCGCGCCGTGAACGTCATGTGCTGGCTGTCGAGGATCTCCTTCACCTCGGGCGAGGCCGCCAGCGCGTTGATGACTTCAGCCGGAAGCGTGACCTCCGGCTCCTCCCTCATCTCGGACTGGAGCCGTGCATCGATCGCCGTCAAGCGGATGCGACGCAGGAACAGCCGTTGCAGTTCCGCCCGCGGCGCGGTCTCGTCAAGGTCGAGCAAGACCTGGCCCGGCTCGACGACGTCGCCTTCGCGCACATAGATTTCTCGGATCACGCCGCCTTCGAAATGCTGGATGATCTTGTTCTGTCCGGTGACCACGAACACGCCCGAGGCGACCACCGCGCCCGCGATCGGTGCCGTGTTGCCCCAGACGCCAAACCCCATCAGCACCGTGGCCAAGACCAGGATGCCGGCCACGGTCGGAAACCTCGTCGATCGCGGCAGCGAATCGTACCAGGTACCATCTGCTGTCGCGGTGCGGACTGCAATTTGCCTGTTGGCCATCACATACCTCGTTCCTTCGAAGGCCGTCTGCCGTCCCTATGAGTTCAGGGGTGGATGATCACCGGACCCGCCCGGAATGTTCGTCGGCTTGCGCCCGGTGATGACTGGAATGATCTCCTCACGGCTGCCGAACGCCTGCACCGATCCCTGGTGAAGGATCATGATCTTGTCGACGCTTTGCAGCAGCGCGGCGCGCTGCGTGATCGTCACCACCGTGATCTGCTTTTCCTTGGCGCGCAGCAGCGCCTTCGCCAGCGCGCGCTCGCCGTTCGAATCCAGGTTCGAGTTCGGCTCGTCGAGCACGATCAGCTTCGGATTGCCGTAGAACGCGCGCGCAAGCCCGATCCGCTGTCGTTGGCCGCCGGACAATGGGCTTCCGTCCATGCCTACCATGGTCTCGTAGCCTTGCGCGAAACCCGAGATCATCTCGTGCACGTCGGCGGTCTCGGCCGCGTCGAACACGTCCTCGTCGCGGGCATCGTCGCGCATCCGCCCGATATTGGCCTTGATCGTAGCCGGGAACAATTGCACGTCCTGCGGCAGGTAGCCGACACTCTCGCCGAATTGCCGGGGATCCCAGTTGCGCAGATCCATCATGTCCAGCCTCACGCTGCCGGCGGTCGGAATGATGGATCCGACCAGCATGCGCGCCAGCATGGTCTTCCCGGTACCGGAATCGCCGACGACGGCCAGCGATTCACCGGGCTTCAGTTGAAAGCTGATGCCGTTGAGAATCACCTTCTTGTTCGGCGGCGGCACGTAGAGAATCCGCTCGACGTTAAGGTAACCCGCGGGACGCGGCAGCCGCAGCCGCTCCAAGTTGAGTGGCGAGTTCAAGAGCAAGGCCTTGACCCGGGCATAGGCCGAACGCGCCTGAACGAAGCTGCGCCAGCCTTCGATGGTGCCTTCCAGCGGCGCCAGCGCCCGGCTGGCCACGATCGAGGCCGCAATCACCATGCCGCTGGTCATCTGGCTTTCCAGCGCCAGCCACGCGCCCCATCCCAGGATGGCGATCTGGGTGCACAGCCGCAGGAATTTCGACAGGCCGGTCATCATGATGTTGCGGTCCTGACCGATCACCTGCGCTTTCAGCGATTCCACGGTTTCGCGGCCCCAGACCTGCACGCCCTCGGGGATCATGCCCATGGCATTGATGACCTGGGCATTGCGGGCCATCGATTCTGCCTGCAGGTTCGCCCTCGTCCCGTAATTGTTGGCCTGCGTAAACGGCACGGCGGTCACCCGCTGGTTCAACAGCGCCACCACCACAAGGGCGGCGCCGGAGAACAGCACAATGAAGCCGAGATGCGGATGGATCAGGAACACCACGGCAAAATAGACCGGCGCAACCGGCGTATCGAACATTGTCAGCAATACCGGGCCGGTGAGGAACGACCGCAGATGCTGCAGATCCGCCAGGGTCTGGAATTCCCGGCTCGAGCCGCCTTGCGCGGCCCTTGCGGCAGCGCTCAGCACCGGTCCGCCCAGCCTCGCCTCGGTTTCGACCGCTACGCGCATCAGGATGAAGCGCCGCATCATGTCCATCAGCACATGCGCCGCGATCGCGATGACCACGATTGCGGTCAGCATCACCAGCGTGTCGGTGCTGCGGCTGGTCAGCACGCGATCGGACATGTTGAACAGATAGATCGGAATCGCGAGCACCAGCAGGTTGACCGCAATCGAGAACAAGCCGACGGTGACCAGATTGCGGCGCGCCTTCGAGAGGCCCTTGCCGAGCACGTCCCGAAATTCGTGATCGCTGGAGCGCCTGTGCAACGGTGGCCTACCGCCTCCACCGCCACCGCCACCACCGGAAGTGCCGCCACCATCCTTGTCGGTGCCGCCGGTCAACGGCGGCGCAGGAATCGCCTGCTCGATCACGACGGTGGATCCCGGAGGAATCTTCGCTTCTTCAGGGAACGATGGTTCGACCCGCTGCTGCTCCGCGGTTCTGGCTGACGCCGGAGGGGCTCCCTTTTCCGCAAGCGCAACGGCAGGCTCGCGAGCCGGCGAGGCCGGCGCAGCAAACATCGTCTGAACGTGAGCAGGCGGCGACAACGTACCGAGCATCGTCCGAAGCGGAATTACCTTGGCGGTCCGTGAACCCTGCTCGTCCGGCTCGTTCGATTGCGGACTATCCCCATCATTTGAGCGACCGCCCTCGTCCAACGACATTTGAAAACTCCCGAAATAATTTCAACCAGCAAAAATTGTCCTTGGCCCTAATGCAGCACGCTTGCGATCGGATCGGCTTGCACCGAGGCCGGGATTGCAGCGGGGGTCGCGTAGGTATCATCCTGAGTGTCATTGACGAAGGCGATGAGTTCGGGAACCAGCGCATAGGTATCGGCGTTCACCGCCTGGTCTTGATTGGACGGTAGAAGATTGGCCTGCACCAGGATCGAGTCGCTGTAGACCTGACCGGTGACGTAGGTGTTGGTCGGACCGACATCGATGATCGCGGCGTCGTTGACCAGGCTGTCACCGCCGGTCGTCACCGACTGGACCGTCGCTCCATCCGGGAAATATGTCAGCGCACCCGCTGAGGGCTGGCTTTGCAACTGGTAGATCACGTTGATGTCGCATGTGACATTGGTCTGGTACACGGCGTTGACGTCGTAGTAGTCGCCCCTGATGTACAGCACCTGAAACACGCCGCCGGACCCTTGCAGCGCCGTTCCGAGGCTTGGATCGAGCGTCTTGGTGCCGCTTTCAAGGGCCTGCAGGACGGCTTCGAGCCCCGCAGTCATCGCGCCGAAATTGTCGCCGCCGTAATTCTCGATGGTCGCTTCGTTGAGAAGATCGTTCTGCCCGGAGTTCACCGATTGCGCCGGATCGGCACCGTCCGCTTCCATCACGATCCGGTCGTTGTTCAGCAACAGATTGTTCTGGAAGATCACGTTCATGCCGTGATAGGCGCCCTCGATGACAATCAGGTCATAGTGAATGTCGCCATCGAGCACCTCGGCGAGGTTGCCGAGTTGATTATAGCCGCTGACCAGGTCGTAATGCGTGTCCGAGCTGGTCTGCGCCACGATGTCATTGTCGAACAGGTAGTTGGTCTGGACCAGTGTGTGGACGTTGTAGTAGTTGCCGTCGACCACATCGACGCTCCAGTTCGGGCCGGCGAACGTCGCCGGGACCGAAGCATAGACGCCCGGATGCTGCACGAAATCGGCGATGTTGTTCGCCTCGTTATCGCCGGTGACCGCGGGGGTCGCGGTGCCACCGGACATGTCGATGTGGTCGCGATCGACCGTGGTGTTGGTCTGAAAGATCGCATTGGTTGCGAAGTAATCGCCATTGACGATCATGGTGCGGCCGGACTCGCCGAGATCGACGATCAGCGCCGCGTTCAGGCTGCTGTTGCTGCCGAGCACCGCCCACTGCCCGAGATCTTGCCCCGTATCCGGCAACGCTACAGCATCGGCCGGCGGTGTCTGATCCGGCGGTGTCGGCGGCGGATCCTGCAGCACGCCGTTGAGGTAATAGCCGGGCTGCACCGAATGCGCGTCCGGCATGCCGCCGCTCGCCGCCCAATTTGCATCACGCGTGGTCAGGAAATCAGTCGCTTCGGACCCATTCTGGGGTATCCACCACTCCTCCGGGATGTGGCTGTTGGCTTCATCCGCCATTCGTTCGATCGTCGCCGTCGCATCGGCCGCCAGGCGCAGGGGCAATTCGCTCGTTGGAAGCATATTGAGAGAATCGTCATCATAAATAATATTGTGCTGGTGAATCTCGATCAGGCTCTGCTCACCGCCGGGCTGGTACTCCACCCTGATATGATGGTCGGGACCGCCTCCACTGGCACCGCCGCCAGGCATCGGCAGCCGGATATTCGGTGCGTGTGACGGCGGAAAGAAATCAAGATCGGGGTCCTGCGGATCGCTCAGCGGCTTGACCGGATGAGCGCGAACCCAATGAACCGGATCCTCCGGTATTGGCGCCGGTGCGGGGCTTCGTTCGGTATCCATGTCATCGGGCGTAACCGGACGATCGTAATCGGGCCGCGGCGTGGTGTAGTCGACCACTGGCCGCGGTGCGATGGTCTCATTATATTCGACCCGATCACGGGCTATGTCCTGGAAAATCTGCAGGTATCCTGCGAAGTGCGAAATGATTTCGACGAAGCTCGCTGATGCCATAGGAGCCTCCCGTCAGTCGCGAACTGTTGCGGCCGCAGGGGCGGCCGTCCAGTCTCTAATTGGCAACTGGGGCAATCGACATTGAAATGAATTGAAACCCGCGCGGCGGATGCCGCGCGGGTCGAAAAATTGACTAGAGCGTGTCGTGGGAATCGGTCAGGTCATTGCCCGCGACCTGCATGGTGATGCTGTTGAACTGGATGTTCGCACCCTGCGTGATCGTCTGGGTAAAGGCCTCCTGCGACAGCGACGCATCGGCCGACGAAACAATGCCCGCCGCATCGCCGATCGCGCTGCCCATGGTCGCGCCGTCGATCTTGGACTCGCCGCCCTCGATCTTCGCATCCATGCTGAAGCCGCCGCCGGAACTCGGATCGTGCCACAACGATTCCCCGCCGCCCCCGCCGCCGCTATAGCTCACGGACGGGTGCCACAGCGTATCGTTGTCGACGAGGTTGTTGACCTGATCGATATTGAACTGGTTGCCATTCCCGGTGAGGTTCTGGTTCACCACGTCGGGCATGATCAGCGAGTCTTCGATGCAGCTCAGGCCGTGAATATCGATCACGGGGCTGCTCAGGCCATCGGCGCTCAGGTCGAGATCGACCTTCACGTCCACATCGACGTTGACCTTGTTGTCGACGACGTTCTCGATCTTGTTTTCGACCTCGTTCTCGACCTTGTTATCCAGCGAGTTATCGACCTTGTTGTCGAGCTTGTTCTCGACTTCATTGTCTATCTTGTTGTCGTTGCTGTTCTTGTTGTCGTTCTCGTTCTCGTTCTCGTTCTCGCTCTTCGAATCGAGCGACTGAACCGCTAGCTGGGCCTGACCCTGGCCCTGGCCTTGTCCCTGCAACTGGCCTTGCAGCTGAGCCTGAAGGTTTGCCTGGGCCTGCGACTGATCCTGATCATTCCTCGGGTCATACTTTTTATGTGGCCTGCTCATAACGAGCTCCTGTCTGGTTGTGAGCATCGTCGCCACTTCGAGACCGCTGATCTTCTGCGTCGGCGATCGCCAGGAGCCTACGATGCATCTGCCACGTTGGTTCTCCCAACGGCGGCCCGCCTTTTGCGGGAGGGACCGCGAATTTAAGCTCGCTTACCGGATAATTTTCAGCCAGATACACAAATGGTAGTCACCGGACTCTTTGGGGGTATGAGCATAATCCTTTTGAGCTAGCCGCCTTCGCAATCGCCCGTGGTCAATAAAATAAATATGGCTCTAACGATCGCGCACTACACCATCATGCCGGCTTGGATTGCAGATAACGCTGGAGCTGCGGCAGCAGCTCCCAAATATCACGATTGATTTTCGTCATCTCCTTGGCGGCCTCCATCATGCTCTTCAGCCTGATATCGTCGAGAGGCTTGCTGATACCGAACTGCAGACGCTCGCGGTTCTCGACAATTCTCATCGATTGGGTATGCGTGATCTGGCCGCGTTGATCGGTGATGTACATGCAGTGATTGAATTCGTTGCGCAGGGCGGTAGATCGGTTGAACCGATCGATCAGCTTCGACAACGCCTTGTCGAGCTTCTCATCCTTGAGCTTGACTTTCGATAGTCGCTGAATGAGATCGAGCCGGGCACGGGTTGTATTGAGCGTGGCGAAAACAATTGCGGCTGACGACGGATCCGTTTCCAGCAAGAGCATGAGAACGTAGATAAACAGGCTCTCATTGTTCGACCAGCCGACAATCAGGTTTCCGATCAGCGCCAGAATAAGCGTTCGGCGATCGGCCGAAGCCGGAGCGGCCGCGGCCAATGCTTCAAAATCCGGCCTGGGTGGAAGCTGGCTGAACACTTTCTGCCTACATCGTGGTTGACCATCTGATTGATGCGGGCGACACCGATGCGCCCGCATGCGAGATTGAACCCTGCGCACAAATGCGAAAGCTCAGAGTGAGAGCAGATCCTGGGACGCAGCAATCTTGCCGGCCGATTTATGTTCGGCGGCTACATCCAGCAGGCTTCGCGTCATGATCGCGATCTCGGTCCTGTTTCTCACATTCAGCTTCTTCATGATGTGCCGGAGATGGACCTTCACGGTGTTCTCGCTCATCTTGAGCTTGTGGGCAATTTGCTTGTTCGCGAAGCCGTGGCCGACCGCCTCGACGACCTTCATTTGCCGTTCTGTCAAAACGCTAGCCGCCGGTTGCCGATGGGAATCGCCGCCGGCAAGAGAATTGACCGCCGGCACGAACGTGCCGCCGGCCTCGACAAAGCGCACGGCCTCGACGGCGACACGATACGACATGGTTGTCGGAATGTAGCCCCGCGCTCCGTAATCGATGATGCGCTTGATCTCGTCAGAGCTCGCGGTGTCGGAGACAACGATAATGGGAGTATCGGGTGCGAGAGCTTCGAGATGCTCGAATTCGCTCTTCATCATGAGACCGATTCCGGCGGGCGCGAAATAAATGACCACCGCGGGTTTCAGTATCTTTTTTTCGGGGGAGCCGCGCCATTCGGCCAAACTGCCAAACGCGACGATCTCATGGTCCGGATACGATCTGTCGAGGCAATCGTGAAGGCAGTTTCGAAGGAACAATCTTTTCTCGATTAAAAGAATAACGGACATTATTAATCCTCCCTCTAAAAACGTTCTCCCTTGGCGCGTGGCACTTCTGTTCTTCGCGAATATTTTTTTGGATAATACAACCCGAACAACATAACTCAACTCGGCGCGAATTTGTGCGTTAAATTAGCGCACCGCGTCATTGTTCTGTCTTGAATTCGATTGGCGCCCTTTCTCGAAAAATAATGCATCTGGCTTGAAAATGTGACTTTCTGGTTTCGTGCACACGTTGTTTTTTTGGCGCGCACCTGCGGAGGCTGACACATAAATTTCTACAGCGCGCGTCGGACTGCTGCTCGAAGGACACACAAGAGCCGTCGAGGAGTGGAACCGGCCGGGAGTCCTCGATTGACGGCGGCGCCGAGACGATGTTGTGCGACCAAGAAGTCACACAGTCACCAGAATTGATCGAGAAAAATTCGTAAGCCGGATACTCACTCGCAATCGGTAACCTGCCCTGACCTAAATCATGCGTGCAGTTCCGCGTCTCGATCTTTGGCCGCCTTCTGCCAATTCTCGCTCAGGTTCCCGCTGCGGAAGAAAATGCGCTCCGTGATGACATTCAAATCATCGACGCGACTTTTTCCAGTCCAATGATGCGGGCCAGCGAGCGCACTTCGCGCTTCTGGTCCTCGCGCAGCTGGAACAGCAGCGGCATCGCCGCCGATTTGAGCTGCTGGACCTCCGCAGCATCGGGATCGATCGGCGCGCCGGTGGCGTTCGGATCGGCCTGCCGCGTGGCGTGAATCCTGCGGGCCACCGCACGCAGCGCCGTTTCCACCGCCGGCCAGTAGGATTCCTGATCGGAAGAGAGCCTCAGCCGCTGCTTGATGCCCGCGATCTGCGCGTCGCTCAGCAGTGCATAGGATTTTTGCACCGGCGGCCTGACGGCCGCCTTGGCCTTCGAGGGCGCCTGCGGCATCCCCGCCGGGGCGGTGGCGATCTTGGACACCTCGATGTCCGAAGGAACCGTGGACGCAAAGGCCTGCCGCAGCGATTCGCCCGGGGCTAACGCCGGCTGCGGAGGGTCGAACGCCGCCAGCGCCATCGTGGCGACGACCGCGAGCTTGTCCTGCTTGGTTTCCTTGTTCGAGACCGGATTTCTGATCTCAGGCAGGGCAGAGGTGATCTCCCCACCTGCCGCCGGCACGCTGTTGCGGCCCAGAATGGTCGCCGCGGCCATGCCTACGACAAGCAAACAGGTCAGCGCGATGATGGTAGTTGCTTTCGTCAAGCCGTTCTCCGTCGGCGAACCCGGGGCAGTTTCCCGAAAACTGGGCACGAATTAAGGCTTAACCATGCCGCCGCCGGGGCATCGACGCATCCTGGGGGCGAAAATCGCCGCCGGAAACCCAAAACTCAGGCCGCAACAGCGAGATCGTAGGCCTCCTGAATGTCGGCGACAATATCGGATGCCTCCCACAGCGCATCTGGAGTGACCGACCGCAGGCTGATGGTCCAGTTGCCCTTGCTGGTGCGCGGCATGCTGACGATGTCGAATTCTACACCACGGCATAAGGGATGCCGGTCCAGCGCGTAGGCGACCCGGACCCTGATTTCCTCAAGCGTCGCGGACGTTTTGGCGAAAAGCGTCTCGAATTCCATGTCGCATCCCCATTTGCGGCGATTTTGGCCGCGGCCCCACAGCGGCGGGACAGCCGTCCGGGAAGATTTTTGGGGCGGATTTGGTTAATGGCGCGTTAAACAGGGAACCCCGGGGCGCGGGCTGTCATGCACCGACAGCGCGGTATTCAGCGAGGGTGCGCGCGACGAGTTCGTCCACCGAAAGCACTCCGGTGACGCCCGAAGTGGAATGTCCGGCACTCCAGATATCGCGCCAGCGCGTTGGCCGCTTTTCGCGCGCGCCAATATCGATATCCTGCGCGATGTCGATCGCGCCGCGTTGCGGCAGGTTTTCCGGATCGAGGCCTGCCGCGGCAATGGAGGGCCGCAGCATGTTGGTCTGCAGGCCGGTAAAGGCGGTGGTCAGCACGATATCGTCAGCGCTGCTCGCGACCAGCATCTCCTTATATCTGGTGTCGGCCATGCTCTCTCGGGTGGCGATGAATTTCGTGCCCATGTAAGCGAGGTCACACCCCAGCGCCTGCGCCGCGCGCAAGGCGTGGCCGTCGCCGATCCCACCCGCCAGCACGACCGGCCCCCCGAAAAATGCGCGAACCGCGCGGACGAACACAAACGGATTGAGCCAGCCGGTCTGGCCACCCGCGCCGGCGGTCAGCAGCACGAGACCGTCGGCGCCGGCGGCCACTGCGCGCTCGGCGTGGCGGATGCTGGCGACATCGGCGAATACCAGCGCGCCTGCATCATGCAGCGGCGCCAGCACGGGCGCCGGCGAACCGACGCTGGTGATGACGATTTCGGGCCTGTGCCGCAGCAGCACCTGCAAATCCTGCGCAAGCCGGGCGTTGGAGCGATGCACGATCAGGTTCGGGCAGACCGGGGCGGGTGATTTTCCGCTCTCTTCGGAATGACGGCGCAAGCGATCCTCGATGTCGCCGAGCCAACTGTCGAGCTGTTCGGGGCTGCGGCAGTTCACTGTCGGAAACGAGCCGATCACCCCGTTGCGGCAGGCGGCCACCACGAGATCCGTGCCAGAGACGAGAAACATCGGCGCTGCGATCAACGGCAGGCTCAGGCGATCGTGAAAGCGCGCGAGCGGGCCGGCCGCGGTCTGATCTGGTACGGTTTGCAGTTCCGCGCTCCGGCTTCGGTGTGCTAGCGTTTTGCCAACATTGGCACGACCGAAGGCCGATGACAAAGCAAGACAAAGCCAGTTCGAGGAAACATGTCAGATCCGCTCTACGCGTTCCCATCCGTATGCGAACAGACGCTGCGGGCGCTGGCGCGCTATCCTTCGCGCACAGCGTTCAGTTGGCCGGGCGGATCGATCACCTATCAGGGTACGACCGACCTGATCGGCCGCCTCCAGAAAATATTCATGCAACTGGGCCTCGAGCCAGGCGCCCGCGTCGCATTCCTCACCGCCAACCGCGCCGACACCTGGTGCGCGGGCGTCGCCGCGCAGTTGGCGCGGCTTGCGATCACCTGGCTGCATCCGCTGGGCTCGCTCGACGACCAACTGTTCCAGATCGAGGATTCCGAAGCACAGATGCTGATCGTGGACGCCGCGACCTTCCGCGACCGCGGTGGCGATCTTGCAACCAGGGCTTCGTGCCTGAAAGCCGTCTTTGCGGTTGGGCCCGCCGATTACGGTATCGATCTGCTGGCCGCGGTCGAGGCAGCCGGCACGGCCAGCCCGCGTTGTTTCGCCGGCACTGACGATATCGCGACGCTGAACTACACCGGCGGCACCACCGGCAAATCCAAAGGCGCGTTGCGCACCCATCGGGAATATGGCGGGTATGCCAATGCGACGCTGGCCGATTTCGAAATTCCCGACACGCCGCGCTATCTCGCGGTGGCGCCGATCAGCCACGTCGCCGGCACCAAGGTGCTGCCGACGCTGATGCGCGGCGGCACCGTGCACATGCTCGGGGGTTTCGATCCGGAGGCGGTGTTCAAGACCATCGAACGCGAGCGCATCAATTTTACCCTTTTCGTGCCCACCATGATCTATGTGCTGCTGGATCATCCCGCGCTCGACAAGACGGATCTCTCTTCGCTCGAGTTGTTGCTGTACGGCGCTTCGGCGATGTCGCCGAGCCGGCTGGTCGAGGGCATCGAGCGGATCGGCCCGGTATTCTCCCAGCTTTACGGCCAGACCGAATGCTATCCGGTCTCCGTGCTGCGCAAGGCGGACCACAATCCGAAGACGCCGGAACTGTTTTTGTCCTGCGGCTTTCCGGTCTCGGCCTGCGAGGTCAAGATCCTCGACGACAATGATCAGCAAGTTGCAACCGGCGAGCCCGGCGAGATCTGCGTGCGCGCGCCGCATGTGATGGCCGAATACTGGAAGCGGCCCGAACAGACCGCCGAAACCCTGAAGAACGGCTGGCTGCATACCGGCGACGTCGCGCGCGCCGACGAGCGCGGCTACATGTTCATCCTCGATCGAAAGAAGGACATGATCGTCTCCGGCGGCTTCAACATCTTTCCGCGCGAGATCGAGGACGTGCTGTCGCAGCACGCCGATGTCGCCATGGTCGCGGTGGTCGGCGTGCCTGACGACAAATGGGGCGAGGCCGTGACCGCCATCGTCGTCGCCCGCGACGGCGCCCGGCCTGACACGAACGAACTGATCAACCTCGTCAAAGCGCGCAAGGGCTCGGCGCTTGCCCCCAAGCACATCAAATTCGTCACGAAGTTGCCTATGACCGCCGTCGGCAAGGTCGACAAGAAGGCGCTGAAGGCGGAGTTCTGGGCCGGGCGCGAGCGGATGGTGGGATAGCGCGCATCCGCAAAGTGGGCACCGGCTTTGCGAACAGAACACGAACTTATCTGCCGCTCTCAACCAAGCAATTGATCGAGCCGGTCGCGCAGCTGGTCCTGATGGTACGGCTTCGCCAGCCGTGGCAGATCGAGTTGGGCGCCCTCGGGGAGTTCGGCATAGCCGGTCGCGAGCAGGATCGGCAGGGACGGCCTTACTTGGCGTGATGCGGCTGCCAGTTCGATACCGGTCATGCCAGGCATTACATGGTCGGTCACCATCAAATCGATCGGCTGCTCGCTTTTTATGATGTCGAGCGCGTGCAGGCCGGAATTGGCGCCGATCACGCGGTGGCCGAGATCTTCCAGCATTTCCGTCGTCGACATCGCGATCAGCGGATCGTCGTCAACAAACAGGATCACTGCCGAGCGGTTGACCTTCTGCGCGATGTGCACGGGGCTTTCCGCTTCCGGAGCCGCGGTCGCGACCGGCAGCACCAACGTCGCGGTGGTGCCCTTCCCGACGGTACTCGAAAGCTGCAGCGTGCCTCCCAGCTGCACGGCGAGCCCGTGCACCATCGAAAGGCCAAGACCAGTCCCCTTGCCGAGCGGCTTCGAGGAGAAGAACGGCTCGACCGCCCGCTTCAATATCTCCGGCGTCATGCCGGTACCGGCGTCGATGACCGAGAGTTTCAGATAGCTGCCTGATTTCAACACCGGGTCATTAGCCGCTTGATATTCGGCAACTTTTATCTCGATCGAGCCTCCGTCAGGCATGGCATCGCGCGCATTGATGGCGAGATTGAGAACTGCAAGCTCGAGCTGATTGGCGTCAATGCTTGCCGGCGGCAATCCTTCGGGAATATCCAATCGCAGCGCCACCCGCGGTCCGAGAGACCGTTCGAGCAGGTCGATCATCCCTCGAATCAGGGCGCCGAGATCGATCGACACGGCGCGCAAATCCTGTTGTCGTGCGAAGGCGAGCAGCCGCTGCGTAAGCGACGCGCCGCGTTCGGCGCCCTGGAGCGCGCCATCGATCAGGCGGCGCAGGCGAGGATCATCGGGCAGGCGCTTACGCAACAGACCGAGGTTGCCCATCACGGCCATCAGCAGGTTGTTGAAATCATGCGCAACGCCGCCGGTGAGCTGGCCGATCGTCTCCATCTTCTGCGCCTGCCGCAACTGCTCCTGTGCTTTTTCGCGGGCGGCGACTTCCTTCATCAGGTCGGCGGTGCGCTGCTCGACGCGCTGTTCGAGCGTGGCCGTCAGTTCCGCCAGCGCTGTACGCTCGGCCGCCAGTTGCGCCAGCAGATTCTCACGTTCGATTTCAGCCGTTTTGCGCGCGGTGATGTCGGACGACACACCCACCAGCGATTTGATGCTTCCGTCGGGACTGCGAACCGCACGGGCGCGAATGTCAACCCAATGCTGGGAGCCGTCGGGCCAGATGTTGCGGTATTCGATACTATAGTCTCGGCCGGTCTTAATCGTCCTGTCCATCACCTCGGCGCGGCGCGCGCGGTCGTCGGGATGAACCGACGCCTGCAAATCCTGATACGAAAATGGCTCGCCGGGCTTGCGTCCAAAAAATGCCTTGCAGGTGTCGGACGCCTCCAGCTCAAACGCCGGCAGATGCAATTCCAACGCGCCGAGATGGCCCGCGCTCAGCGCGGTCTGCAGCAGGCTCTCACTTTCCGTGAGATCCTCGAGAATGGCACGGGTCTGATATTGGCGGCGACGTCCGCGGACCGCGGAGCCGACAACACTCACCAGCGTCGTCGGATGGAATGGGCGCTCGATGAAGGTGACGTTGCCGAGAATCTGTCCCAACCGTACGGCATCCGGATTACGCTCGGGCCCGCCGCCCTGATGCGTCAGCAACACGAACGGAAAATCCGACCAGGACGGCTGATCGTTCAGCCAACGCACGAGGCCGCGTAGATCCGCGGTCTTAATCGCTTCGTCGGCAATGACAGCGAGACCGGCACCGCTTTCTATTTCGTGCATCAACACTGCAAGATCGCCGCAGACGTTGGCGTAGTACCCCGCTTCCTTGATCAGCGCCGCGGCCACGGCGGCGTCGCGCCCCAAAGGGGCCAGGATAACCGCCCGCTCGGAGGACGCCCCCGATCTCACTCGTCATGCTCCTGCAGCAAAGGCTGGCCCTCGCCGATATAAATCGGAACGCCCCTGAGTATCCCCTGGAAGCCGTCGAGCGGCTCGCCGATGCCGAGGCCGCGATTGCTGATGCGGTATTCGCGAATCGTCGATTCATGCATACCGGTGCGCTTCTTGATGATCGAAACGGCGCGCCGCACCGTCCCGAGCGCCTCGAAATAGCGTAGCAATATGACCGTGTCAGCGAGATAGGTCACGTCGACCGGTGCCTTCATATCGCCGACCAGTCCATGCTGCGCCACCGTCATGAACGTCGCCGCACCGCGCCGGTTGAGATACTGCAGCAATTCGTGCATGTGCAGGATCAGCGAATTTTCCTCGGGCATCGCGGCCTGATAGCCATTGAGGCTGTCGATAACCACCGTCTTGATGTCATCCTCATCGACGCGCTTGCGGACCCGGTGGGCGAATTCGCCGGGCGACAATTCGGCAGCATCGACCTGTTCGATGAACAGATTGCCGCTGCGTTGCATGCCCTCAAGATCAATGCCGAGACCTTTCATGCGCGCAAACAACAGCCCAAGCTCTTCGTCAAACACGAACAGCGCGGCCTTTTCGCCGCGCGCGATCGCAGCCACGACGAAGACGATCGCCATAAGGGATTTGCCGGTACCCGCCGGCCCCAGAATCAAAGTGCTCGATCCGGCTTCGACGCCGCCACCGAGCAGCCGGTCGAGTTCCGTGATACCGCTGGACATTTTGGTTCGTACAAAGTTGCTGCGATGTTCCGACGCGACCAGCCGCGGAAACACATTGAGTCCACCGGTGCTGATGGCGACGTCATGATAGCCGCCGCGGAACTTCACACCCCGGTATTTAATGATTCGCGCACGCCGTCGCTCGGCGCCATAGTCCGGCGCCAGTTCCTCCAACCGCAGCACGCCATGCGCGACACTGTGCACCGTCTTGTCGGCAAGCTCGGCAGTCAAATCGTCGAGCAACATCACCGTGGCGCCGAACTTTGCGAAATAATGCTTGATCGCCAGGATCTGCCGCCGGTAGCGGAGCGAACTTTGCGCCAGCAGCCGGATCTCGGAAAGACTGTCCAGCACCACCCGGCTCGGTCGCGCGCGCTCCACCGCTTCGAAAATCTGCTTGGTGGTCTCGCCAAGCTCGAGGTCCGACGAATACAGCAGGCTCTGCTGCTGTTCGGAATCGAGCAGGCTCTCGGGCGGCAAGAGTTCGAACACTTCGATGCGATCGCCCAAAGCCCACCCATGGGAGGCCGCGCCGTCGCGCAGCTCGCGCTCGGTTTCGGAAAGCGTGATATAGAGGCCCTTTTCTTCCGCCCGCGCGCCCTCTAGCAAAAACTGCAGCGCAATGGTTGTCTTCCCGGTTCCCGGCGCGCCTTCAACGAGAAACAAATGCCCGCGCGAAAATCCGCCCGAAAGAATATCATCGAGGCCCCAAATACCGGTTTCGGCCTTGCTGGCGGCCAGTTCGACTGAACTCATAAAACCCCTCACCGAGGCTAAACCTGCACGGCATCAAACGGTTCCCTTGAGACGGAACTAACTTTGCGCGAGGAATTCCAGCCTTGTCGCGCGCCACGCTATCGGCGCGCTGAACTCGCCCGGCTCGGCCTCATGGCGTTCCTCGTTGGGCGCCGGCACGACCCGAGGTTGGGCGCTTTTCGTGAACATATGCGCAACGGGCACAGCCATGATGGGTCGTCGAGCGTACCAGCGCGCAGATGGAAGATCGGCGCGTCCCGTCCGCTCGCCATAGAGTCGGCTACCGCACTCTGCGCAAAACCTGGAAGTGACCTCTACGCCCCTCGGCGAAAGGTGATGCCATCCTTCGGTTTGCCCTGCCGGATATGAAGTCTTTTGCCAGAACAGGCATGTTCAGCCCGAACGCGCTACTCGAGGCCGTCTGACAAATCCGTATAGTTGCAGGTGTAAACCAGCAGCGGAAACGATGTGAGCTCGTAGCGGATCGCCCCGCAGGAGCAGCCGCAGGTCATCGGAAGCGAAGGCCGTTTCGAATTCATGACCCCCTCAATCGAAAACACGATCTTGAGGTTATCCGGAAACCGTCCGAACGACGACGCTCACCGCTTCTCGACGACAAGGCTCTGGATCGCGCGGCCGAAATAGCCGTTGGTGTCGGCGAGCCGTGCGATGGCGAGGCCGGTGCCGTCGGGGCCGATCCAGGATTCCGCATCGAGGAGAATCCATTCGCCGACTGGCTGCCGCGCGAAATTGACGGTGAGGTCGGCATTGATGAAGGTCCATTCCCGGAAATCCAGCACTGCCGAAGTCCCGTTGCTGAAATCGGCCGCGACCACGGCGCGCATGGCCTGTGATACCGCCGCCCCCTCCACCAGCGGGCGGTCGGCCCGATACCAGATCGCGCCCGGACCGGGCACGCCGAACCGCCCGCGGGCGGCGCGCATCGAAATGCCGGTGACAAAGGGACTACTGGAAAAGCTCGGCTTCTCCGCGGGCGCCTGATCGGGGCCGCGAAGTTCGACCGGAAGGTCTGCGACATCGGATGGCAATTTCAATGCCTGCGTCTTGATCTTCAGCACGGTCCCACCGGCCACGAGGACACCGTCGGCAAGCAGCCTGACGGCACAGAGTTGGATCTTGCGTCCTTCGCGCAGCACTCCGGTCTCGAACGTCAGTGGCGCCACGGGTACCGGGCGCATCAGGTCGATGGTCACGCGCGCGATGTGCATCGGCACCGGCGTCGGGATCGCCTCTGCCGCCCAGACCACCAGCGCCGCCGGAGCCGAACCATGCTGCATGCGGGCATCCCAGGGTCCGGCAGCGTTCGAACTGGTGACGACGCGATTGCCGTCCACGCGAAAAATGGCATCCATCGAGCGGCCTTCATCTTTCCCTTTTCCCTTGCGAGAGTCGGGGTGATCGAAACTCGCTCCTCGGGAGGCGAGCCGGACGAGACCACCTCACCCGCCTTCGATGATGCATATCCTTGGCCGATGCGAAAGACCGGCGCGGCCATCAAGAGGCGGCGCGCTCAGCCCTACGGAGCGCCGGTTACGCGCCAGATCACGTCGCCCACATCGTCCGCCATCAGGAGCGAGCCATCAGGGCCGAGCGTTACCCCGACCGGTCGTCCGTAGGACTCCCGCTCGTCCGGCGAGAGGAATCCGGACAGAATATCCCGCGGCGGCCCTGCCGGGCGCCCGTTTGCGAACGGCACAAAGACGAGCTTGTAGCCGCTCAGCGTGCTGCGGTTCCAGGAGCCGTGCTGTCCGATCACCATGCCATCTGGAAAGCCCGGAAGCGTTCCGGCCGGCAGCCAACATAGGCCGAGCGATGCAGTGTGCCCGCCCAGCGCATAGTCCGGCGTGATGGCCTTGGCGACCGCGGCTGGATCCTGCGGCACCCGATCGTCCACCGTCTTTCCCCAGTAGCAATAGGGCCAGCCGTAAAACGCGCCATCCTGGACCGAGGTCAGATAGTCGGGAGGTGTCTCGTCGCCCAGGCCGTCGCGCTCGTTGACCACCGTCCAGAGCACGCCCGTCCGTGGCTCCCATGCCAGGCCCACCGGATTGCGCAGGCCGCCGGCAAAGATGCGGCTGTTGCCGCTTGCCAGATCGAGTTCGTAAACGGCAGCCCGGCCTTCCTCGAGGGCCATGCCATTCTCGCCAATGTTGCTGAGCGAGCCGACCCCGACATACAGTTTCCGACCATCGGGGCTCGGCAGCAGGCTCCGCGTCCAATGCCCGCCAGATTTGAATGTGGTCAGTTTTCGGCCAGGCGCGGTGATGCGGTCCGCGCCAGCCGCATAGGGGAAGGCGACCACGCCGTCGGTGTTGCCGACATAGAACGTGTCGCCGAGCAGCGCCATGCCGAACGGCTGGTTCAGCCCCTCCAGAAAGGTTTCCCGGATTTCGGCGACACCGTCGCCATTCTTGTCGCGTAGCAACGTGATGCGGTTGGCGCTTACACCGAGCGCGGCGGCACGCCTCATCGTAGCTTGCATCGCGTAGCCAAACACGCTTCTGACGGGCCCTGCGACCTGCGTCGCCTCGGCAACGAGAACGTCGCCATTTGGCAGCACATGAATCCAGCGCGGATGTTTCAGCCCGGTCGCAAACGCGTTGACCCTGAGTCCCGGCGCCGCCACCGGCATCTGGCCGCCGGTCCACCCCCTGGCCGTCGGCATCTTGAGCGTCGGGATGCTGCCTTGCGGCTTCGCGGCCGGCACCACCGGCGCGCTGCCCCATGCCGGCTCATGCGCGACACCCTGTAGGCGCCGCCACACGACCGCGGCGGCGCCTATCAGCGCAACTATTCGCGCAAAAGTACCGGATAGACTCATGTCATCCCCCTGCTGCCTCAAACGGAAAAGATTCCACGTTTGTTACGTTATATATTTTTGAATCCAGGCGGCGTTCGGACCGATCCAGTCGGGCGCCGGGAGGAGCAGAAAGAAGGTTACAGCGCGGGATCGACGGCTTCGGCGTATTCCTTCTTGAACCGCGCGATCAATTCGGCGGCGGGCAAGATCTTGCCGACGCTGCCGACGCCCTGGCCGCTGCCCCAGATTTCCTTCCAGGCCTTCGGTTTTGCCCTTTCGCCGGACGCGTCGGTGCCGAAGCTCATCTTCGAGGGGTCGGACTCCGGAAGGTTGTCCGGGTCCATGCCGGCCGCGACGATCGACGGCTTCAGATAATTGCCGTGCACGCCGGTGAAGAGATTCGAATAGACGATATCCTCGGCGGTCGACGTCGTGATCATCTGCTTGTAACCCTCGACCGCATTGGCCTCCAACGTGGCGATGAAGGCAGAGCCGATATAGGCAAAGTCGGCGCCGAGCATCCGCGCGGCGCGGATGGCGCGGCCGGTGCCGATCGCACCCGACAGCGCGACCGGTCCATCGAACCATTGCCGTGTCTCCGCAACGAATGCGAACGGCGATATCTCGCCGGCATGGCCGCCGGCCCCGGCGGATACCAGGATCAAGCCGTCGGCGCCCTTCTCGATCGCCTTGTGCGCGAATTTCTGGTTGATCACGTCATGGAACACGATGCCGCCCCAGCCATGCGCGGCCTGGTTGAGCTCCTCGCGCGCGCCGAGCGAGGTAATGATCATCGGCACCTTGTGCTTTTCGCAAAGCGCGAGATCCTGGTCGAGCCGGTTGTTGGATTTGTGCACGATCTGGTTCACCGCGAACGGCGCCGACAGTTGGTCGGGATGCGCTTTGTCGTGCGCGGCGAGTTCTTCCTTGATCCGCGCCAGCCACTCGTCGAGCAGCGCCGGCGGGCGCGCGTTCAGCGCCGGAAACGATCCGACGACACCGGCCTTGCATTGCGCGATCACGAGATCTGGCACGGAAATGATGAACAGCGGCGCACCGATCACCGGAATAGACAGACGGCCCTTGAACAAGGCAGGCATGGACATCAGGGAAAATCCTTTTACTCTGGATTCTTGCATTGGCCTTAAAGATGCCAGACATCATACCAAAAAGGCAATCGCGGCTGCCGCACTTGTGTTGAGGCGCTACTGGCACAGCGCGCTGGTGACGTAATTGTCGGTCCGGCAATCGTCCGGCTTACGGGTACGGCCGGGGATCAATACCTTCGCGGAGCAGGTTTCCGCGGAATCGGTGTTGAGGCTCTTGCCCTCCGCAAAACCTTTGGTCTGGCAGAGCTTGTCCGCGCCGGCCTTGCAGTCCGGCGCGCCGTTGGCCGAAACCGGACAGGCCATGCGTCCCGCCACCATGGAAGACGGCATGGCCAGACGCGACAGGCTGTCGCCGGTGTCCCTGGTTGCTTCCTTTGCACGCGTGTTCAGGTCGTCGATGGTTTCGCCAGGACTTTTCAAGGCCGGCAGCATTGATTTGGATTTCTCGAACAGCTTGCCGATTTCGTTGATCAGGCCCGGATTCTCTTCGCGCGCCGGCGGAGCGGCTGACGGTGCCGACCGGCTTTGCGAAGGCGCAGGCTGATCCGGCACCGCTGGCGACTGCAGGCCGAGCGAGGAAGGCGGCGCAGCTTGCGGCCAAGCCGGGCCAGTGGCGATCATCAGCATCGACAATGCCACGCCCGCAGTCACGACGCGCGGCCCGATGCGCAAGAGGCAACCGATTCGGTCCAGCATGCTTGCGAACGTAGCCTGAAGCCAAAAGACCGGCAAAGGCATTGCCACACTAGATCAATTTGAATGCGATATAAAATCCGAGCACGAGGACAGCGGCGCCAATGGCCACCCACAGGCCCAGGCGTTTTTCGAGCTCTGACCGGATCAGGTCGCCGTACCTGTTGAGCAGGACGGCCACTATGAAGAACCGCCCGCCGCGCGCAATGATCGAGCACAGGATGAACAGCCAGATGTTGTAGCCGGCGAATCCCGAGGTGATGGTCACGAGCTTGTAAGGGATCGGCGTCAAGCCCTTCACGAGGATGATCACCGCACCCCATTCGGCATAGGACGTGCGGAAGGCTTCGACCTTGTCGGAGAGACCATAGAGCGTAATGAGCCAATGGCCGAGCGAGTCGTACAGCAGCGCGCCGATCGCGTAGCCGAGCACGCCACCCGCAACGGAAGCGATCGTGCAGACGGTGGCAAACCACCACGCCCGCTTCGGCCGCGCCAACGACATCGGCAGCAGCATGATATCGGGAGGCACCGGGAAAAACGAACTTTCGGCGAAGGCTACGGCTGCCAGAATCCAGAGCGCGTAGGGCTTGTCGGCGGCGTCGATACACCAATCGTAAATTCGTCTCAGCATGGCGCGATGAACCACCGTAGCGCGGAAATGTCCATGCCGGGAATTGAGTGAAGTTTAGGAGTTCAATGCCGCTTGCGGAGGCTGCGGCCTTCGAGCGCGACAATTCGTCGCCGGACGGCCGGAGGCGCGGCAGCTTTCGGCAGTTTGACCGGTGATTTCGGCAGCTTCTCGGCAATGCCGAGCATGTGTTCGCGCCGTTCCATCTCGCGCCAGACGTCCTCGGGCCGCACCCCGGCCGAGGCCCAGAGAACGGTGAGATTGTAGAGAAGATCCGCGCTCTCGCGGACCACCGCATCGGAATTGCCGCTGACGGCGTCGATCACGACTTCGATAGCCTCTTCGGCCAGCTTCTTGGCCATCTTGGCCGGACCGCGCTGAAACAGCCGTGCAGTCCGCGACGTGGCCGGATCGAGATCCTTGGCCGCGAGGACAGCAAGATAAAGGCGTTCAAGCGAATCACTCATTTCCTGAAACTAGTCCAAACCGATGGCCAGCGTGTTAATGGCCGGTTCCCGCTTGCGGGTAACCTTAAAAAAAAGCCCGCCGGCCGCTTCGTCGCAGCCGGCGGACCGAGCAATTGCGAAGGGCTGACAGTTACCAGCCCGCGAGGGGATGCCCCCGGTAATACGGGACGCCTGACCTGTAATATCCGCCGCCGTAGTAGGGGCCGCCACCGTAGTAAGCCGGGCCGCCGCCGTAATAGACCGGGCCACCGCCATAATAGCCGTAACCATCGCCATAATAGGAACGGCGGTTCTGCGCCGCGGCGATTGCTATGCCGGTGCCCACAATACCGGCGAAAGCGGCTGCCGCAGCGGCACCACCACCGCCACCGCGATAGTGCCTGCGGCGGGCGCTGAAGTCTGTAGCATCGCTGGCGGCGGTCGTCGCCGCCGGGGCGTTGCCCAAAACCTTGCCCGATGGCGCGGAGCCGGCAAAAGCCAGCGTCGGTTCGACTGCCGTTAACGCTACTGCCGCAACAGTCGCCACCGCGGCGGCACGGCCAATCGATGAAAACAAACCCTTTCGCGCGAACATCACGATATCCTCCGTGGCAGCCTGCCTGACAGGCCTTCGATAGCTAACCACTGGCGGCCACATTAGGTTCCCCAATCCGAACGGGAGCTGAACGATCGATGGCGGAATCAAGGCGCGCGCTCATCGACCGTTCAGATTTCATGCGGCAGGATGCCCGCGATAGGCGCTCAAGGCGTCATGAAACAGTCACAGCCGGCGCGCCCGGCCCCGATGTAATCAAATGCATGCAAATCGAACCATCGCCATCCGGTGCATTTGGGCTTCGCTGATCGGCCTGCTGGTTGCTGCGTGCTTCGGTGCGGCCGCAAGCCGGGCTGATGAAGGCCGGCCACCGATCGCGATCCAGTTTTCCCTCGATCGTCCGATCGATGCCAGCGTTGCGCCCTTCATACTCGCGCAGAGCGGCGGTCTGTTCAGCGCCGAAGGTCTCGCGGTCACGACCAACATCGCCAGCGGATCGTTGGACGCGATCGCGCGCGTCGCCGCAGGCAGCAGCGATTTCGCTCTGGTCGACATCAATGCGTTGATCCGCTTCCGCGACAAGCCGGACGCGTCGCCGGTCAAAGCGGTGTTCGTGCTGTTCAACAAGGCGCCGTATGCCATCATCGCACGCAAGAGCCGGGGCATCAACGCGCTCTCTGACATCGAAGGCAAGACGCTCGGCGTCGCCGAAGGCGACCTTTCGATCCGGCTGTGGCCGGCGCTGGCGCGGCAGAACGGCATCAAGATCGCCAGCGTCAAGCTGAGCAAGATCGGCGCCGCCGTGCGCGAGCCGATGCTGTCGGCGGGTCAGGTCGATGCCGTGACCGGCTTTTCATTTCTGTCGGCGGTCAACCTGAGGGACCGCGGCATTCCCGCCGATGATCTGGCCGTGCTTCGGTACGCCGACTATGGCTGCGAGGCCTATGGCTTCGCAGTGATCGTCAATCCCGCATTCGCCGCTGCCAGGCCTGAAGCCGTGAAGGGCTTCCTGCGCGCGGTGATCGGCGGCACGCATCTGGCCATCAAGGAGCCCAACCGCGCGGTGGACGACGTGGTCAGCCGGATGGACGGCGGTTCGCACGATCTCGAGCTGGAACGCCTGCGCACGGTGATTCGCGACAACATCCTCACCGGAGAAGTGAAGCAAAACGGCATCGGCGGCATCGATCCGGCCCGCTTTGAACGGGCGCTCGATCAGCTCGCCGAGGACTTCAAGTTCAAAAAACGGCCATCGGCCGTGGATATTTTCGACGATGCCTTTCTGCCGCCACGCGGTGGCCGCCTGATCAATTGAGCAAAACATCAGCGGGCGCTGGTTCTCTCCGGCAATCCCTGATTAGAATGCCGCGTTGAACCGGCCCTTTTGAGTCCCACGGCATGTCGCTGCTTCGTCTTTACACGCGCGTCCTCAAGTTGCTCGGCAAAGAGGCGCGGTTGGGCTGGATCCTCGCCGCCGGAAATCTGCTGCTGGCCGGCGCGCAATTCGCCGAACCGGTGCTGTTCGGCCGCATCGTCGATGTGCTTTCCGGCAAGCCATCCACCGGTCCGCTCGCGTCCTCGCCGGCGTGGCCGCTGCTGGCGGCCTGGGCGGCGTTCGGCCTGTTCACTATTCTGTGCAGCGCTGCGGTCGCGCTGCATGCCGACCGGCTGGCCCACCGCCAGCGCCAGGCGGTGCTGACGAATTATTTTGAGCATATCCTGCAATTGCCGCTGACCTTCCACACCGGCACCCATTCCGGCCGGCTGATGAAGGTGATGCTGAACGGCACCGACTCGTTATGGCGGCTGTGGCTCGGATTCTTCCGCGAACATTTCGCCGCGATCATGTCGCTGGTAGTGCTGCTGCCGCTGTCGCTCTACATCAACTGGCGGCTGGCGATCCTGCTGTTCATATTGTGCATGGTGTTCACGGTGCTGACCACGCTGGTGGTACGCAAGACCTACGGCATGCAAAGCGATGTCGAGGCCTATTACAGCGATCTCTCCGCCCGCGCTTCCGACGCGGTCGGCAATGTCGCGCTGGTGCAGAGCTTCGTGCGCGTCAGCGCCGAGGTGGAGGGCCTGCGCTTCGTCGCCGACAAGCTGCTTGCGGTGCAGATGCCGGTGCTCTCGTGGTGGGCGCTGGTTACCGTCATCACCCGCGCCTCGACCACCATCACGGTGCTGGCGATCTTCACGGTCGGCATCGCGCTGCATGAACAGGGGCTCACCAGCGTCGGCGAGATCGTGATGTTCGTGAGCTTCGCCACCATGCTGATCCAGAAGCTCGAACAGGTCGTCAGCTTCATCAACAGCGTGTTCATGGAAGCACCGCGGCTGCAGGAATTCTTCAACGTGCTCGACGCCGTGCCCGCGGTGCACGACCGGCTGGATGCGATCGATCCCGGCCGGCTCTCGGGCCTGGTCGAATTCAACGACGTTTCGTTTTCCTATGACGGCAAGCGCCCTGCGGTCGAAGACCTTTCCTTCACCGCGCTGCCCGGCCAGACCATCGCGCTGGTCGGACCGACCGGCGCCGGCAAATCGACCGCGATTGCATTGCTGCATCGCGCGTTCGATCCGCAGTCTGGCTTCATCAGGATCGACGGCATGGATGTCCGCGGCCTGACCTTGACGGCGCTGCGGCGGAATATCGGCGTGGTGTTTCAGGAGGCGCTGCTGTTCAACCGCTCGATCGCCGACAATCTGCGCGTCGGCAAGCCCGACGCCACCGAAGAGGAGATGCGGATCGCAGCGGCCCGCGCGCAGGCGCTCGAATTCATCGAGCGCGGCGAGCGGGGTTTTGAGACCAACGCCGGCGAGCGCGGCCGCATGCTGTCCGGCGGCGAGCGGCAGCGATTGTCGATTGCGCGGGCGCTGTTGAAGGATCCGCCGATCCTGATCCTGGATGAGGCCACCAGCGCGCTCGACGCCGTCACCGAGGCCAAGGTCAACGCCGCTCTCGATGAAGTGATGAAGGGCCGCACGACATTCGTGATCGCGCACCGGCTTTCGACCATCCGCAACGCCACGCGGATCCTGGTGTTCGACAACGGACGCGTGATCGAAAGCGGAACGTTCGATGAACTGGTGGCGCAAGGCGGCCGTTTTGCGGAACTGGCGAGAGCTCAATTCATGATCCAGGAGAACGCGCGGGCCGGCCTTGCGATGCCGGAGAGCATATCCGTCAAGATTTAGACATCGCCCGGTTTCGGCCTATTTCATCCACGATTTAATCGCACAGCCTCTGTTCTGGACCGCCAAGCCGGTATAGGTTTGCACCGCCGCAAGCGACGGCGCCGGACACGCTTGAAACCCGAACTTCACACGCCAGGACTTCGTTCGTCCAACAAGGCCTCCTTTATCCAAACAAGACCTCCTTTATCCAAAGGCTAGTCTCAAAGGACCGGAATCGGATAGTGCATTTCCTTCGCCTGTTGCTTCGCAAGCCGTCGAACTGGGTCGTTGTTTTCGCAACGCTCGCTGTCGTTGTACCTAACATTGTGGCACCGCGCGTCGCGCATGCCGAAGCGCTGCTTGTCGTTGAAGCCGACACCGGAAAGGTGCTGCAGGCCGACAACGCCACCTACCCGTGGTACCCCGCCTCGGTCACCAAGCTGATGACCGCCTATGTCACGCTGAAGGCCGTCAAGGAAGGCAGGCTCTCGCTCGATAGCGTGCTGACGGTGTCGCCGGTCGCAGCCTCGCAGTCGCCATCGAAGATGGGCTTTCGGCCTGGAACCCAGGTCACCGTCGAAAACGCGCTTTACATGATGCTGGTGAAATCGGCCAACGACATGGCCGTGGTGCTTGCCGAGGGCGTCGGCGGTTCGATCGACGGTTTCTCGGCGCAGATGAACCAGACCGCGCAGCGGCTCGGCATGACGCAGACGAGCTATGTCAATCCGAACGGGCTGCCCGCGGACGGCCAGATCACATCGGCGCGCGATCTCGCGATCCTCGCCCGCGCGATCATTCACGACCTGCCGGAATACGAATATTTCGTCCACACGCCTTCGATCCGGTTCGGCCACCGTGTCACGCAGAATTTCAACAAGCTGATCGGACGCTATCCGGGCGCCGACGGCTTCAAGACCGGCTTCATCTGCGCCTCCGGCTATAATCTCGTCGCCTCCGCCACGCGGAACGGCAAGCGGCTGATCGCAGTCGTGCTCGGCGCTTCATCCGGGCGGATGCGCGCGGTGAGAGCCGCGCAGTTGCTCGAGCGCGGTTTTGCCAACAACACGCTGTCGTGGTTGCGCCCATCGCTCGGCACGGTCGACAATCTGGTGCCGATCGACGCCTCGCCGCCGAACCTGCGCGATGAGATGTGCGGAAGCAAACGCAAGCGGCCGGCCACCGATGAGGATGAGGACACCACCATTGCCAGCGGCGCCGGCGCTCCAACGAGCAGTGAAACCGCGGTGACGTTCTTCACCGCCGGGCTGCAGCCGCCAATGGCGAAGCCGTCCGAACTGCTGGCGGCCGCGCCCGCGCCCTCCGAGCCTGTGGTTGTCTACACCGGCCCGAAGAAAACCGGCCCCGCGCTGATCGCCGCCATGGCGGTGGACGCCGAGAAGCAGGCGACGCGCAAGCCGCGCGGAAAGAAGAAGCAGGTGGCTGTGGCGGTGAAAAAGCCGGACGCAACGGCTGAGCCGAAGACCGGAGCCAAGGATACCAAGGACGCCAAGACCGCACCGAAGTCCGAGCCAAAGTCCGCCGCCAAGCCGGCCGCCGCCCGGCACGCCAATGCCAAGCCGGACGCTGCCGCGCCCAAAGTCGCCGAAAAACCCCTAGCCGCGGCAGACAAGGGAGCTGCGAAGCCGGCCAAGCCCAAGGCCATCGCAAAGCCCAAGGATGCCGAGAAACCCAAGCCTGCCCCGAAGAGCAGCGAAGCCAAGCCCGCCGCGGCCGCGCCGCGCAGCTAAGCCTGTTTTTCGGTCGAGCCGGCGTTTTTAACCTACGATGCGTCGATAACGCGCAGCCGCTTGCCTTCGGCCGCCGCATTGCTCAATACTGCCCAAAACAAGGCGTCCGGCCCCGGAAATCCGCAGCATTTCTCGAACGGATGGGGTACCGGCTCGCGTGAAGACACCACGTCAGAACAAAGAATACAGCCTCGGTTCTGATCCAACCAGAACCGATCGAGCCTAAACCAGAGGGGGAATATCATGGAGCGCATCTGGCTCAAGCAATATCCGGCCGGCGTGCCCGCCGATATCGACGTGACGCAGTACTCGTCTCTCGTCGAGCTGCTGGAAGAAAGCTTTGCGAAATTCGCCGACCGCAAGGCCTTCATCTGCATGGACAAGTCAATCAACTATCGCGACCTCGACGAGATGTCGACGGCGCTTGGTGCCTATCTGCAGGGCAAGGGCCTACAGAAGGGCGCGCGCGTCGCGCTGATGATGCCGAACGTGCTGCAATACCCGGTCTCGACCGCAGCGGTCTTGCGCGCCGGCTATGCGGTGGTCAACGTCAACCCGCTCTACACCCCGCGCGAGCTTGAACACCAGCTCAAGGATTCCGGCGCCGAAGCGATCATCGTGCTCGAGAACTTTGCCCACACCGTGCAGCAGGTGATCGCGAAGACCGCGGTCAAGCACGTCATCGTCGGCAGCATGGGCGACCTGCTCGGCTTCAAGGGCATGATCGTCAACCTGGTGGTGCGGCGGGTCAAGAAGATGGTGCCGGCCTGGTCGCTGCCAAGCGCCATCAATTTCAACGACGCGGTCGCGGCCGGCCGCGGCATGAAGCTCAACAAGCCGAAGATCGCGCCCGACGATGTCGCCTTCCTGCAATATACCGGCGGCACCACCGGCGTTTCCAAGGGAGCGACGCTGCTTCATCGCAACATCCTCGCCAATGTGCTGCAGAATGACGCTTGGCTGCAGCCGGCGCTGAAGAAGCCGCCGCATGTCGACCAGCTCTTCATCGTCTGCGCGTTGCCGCTCTATCACATCTTCGCGCTGACGGCGTGCTTCCTGCTCGGGGTACGGGCCGGCGGCGTCAACCTGCTGATTCCCAACCCGCGCGACATGCAGGGCTTCATCAAGGAGCTGATGAAGTACCAGGTCAACAGCTTCCCGGCGGTGAATACGCTCTATAACGGGCTGTTGAATTCACCCGGTTTCGACAAGGTCGATTTCTCCAAGCTGAAGAGCTGTTTCGGCGGCGGCATGGCGACGCAGAAGGCGGTTGCCGAAAAATGGCTCAAGGTCACCGGCTGTACGCTGTCGGAGGGCTATGGCCTGTCGGAAACGTCGCCGACCCTGACCTGCAACCCCGCCGATACCGACCAATTCTCGGGCTCGATCGGCATTCCCGTGCCCTCGACCTATATTTCGATCCGCGACGATGACGGCAACGAAGTGCCGCTCGGCCAGCCTGGTGAAATCTGCGCCAAGGGCCCGCAAGTAATGGCCGGCTACTGGAACCGGCCGGAAGAAACCGCCAATGTGATGACCGCCGACGGTTACTTCCGCACCGGCGATATCGGCGTGATGGCGCCGGACGGCTATACCAAAATCGTCGACCGGAAGAAGGACATGATCCTGGTGTCGGGCTTCAATGTCTATCCGAACGAGGTCGAGGAAGTGATCGCGAGCCATCCCGGCGTGCTGGAATGCGCCGTGATCGGCGTCCAGGACGCCAAGTCCGGCGAAGCGGTCAAGGCGTTCATCGTGAAAAAGGATCCGAACCTCACCGCCGAAGACATCATCAAATTCTGCCACGAGCAATTGACCAACTACAAGGTCCCGAAGCAGATCGAGTTCAGGACCGGCCTGCCGAAGACCAATGTCGGCAAAATCCTCCGCCGCGAATTGCGCGACGAGAAGAAGGCCGCGGCCTAGATAGACGCGCGCGGGGAGTAACCCAGCACTCCGTCATTCCGGATGGTGCGTTAGCACCAGACCTCAGATGCGCAATTGCGTATCGGTGAATCTCAAGATTCCCGGTTCGCTTCGCGCCCCGGAATGACGGCTCGCATATCACACCCCGGTGAAGTGATTTCCTCCCTGCCCCAAAATGCTCTAAGATATAATCGCACCTTTATGGAGAATTTGACGATGACGATCCAAGTTGGCGACAAGCTGCCCGAGGCGAAGTTTCGCGTGATGACGGCGGAGGGTCCGCAGGTCAAGACCACCGACGACATCTTCAAGGGCAAGAAGGTCGCTCTGTTCGCGGTCCCCGGCGCCTATACCGGCACCTGTCACAAAATGCATCTGCCGAGCATTTTCCTCAACGCCTATGCCATCAAGGACAAGGGCGTGAACACCATCGCGATCGTCTCGGTCAACGACGCCTTCGTCATGAATGCATGGAAGCGCGATACCGACCAGCGCGACGAAGCCACTTTCCTGGCCGACGGCAACGCCGAATTCACCAAGGCGATCGGCATGGAACTGGACGCGTCCGGCAATGGTCTCGGCATCCGTTCCAAGCGCTATTCGATGCTGGTGGACGACGGCGTGGTCAAGAAGCTCAATCTCGAACCGGCGCCCGGCAAGGTCGAGGTTTCGGGCGGCGACACGCTGCTGGGGCAGTTGTAAGCAACACCTTAGCCACACGTACACCTGTCGTCGCCCGGCTTTGACCGGGCGATCCAGTACGCCGCGGCTTCTCGTTCACTACAACCGCCTCTGGAATACTGGATCACCCGCCTTCGCGGGTGACGACGGAAGTGGCAGGGCGATGACGAGTGTGTGGAGAAGCGGACCGCGAACACCTCAATCACCCACTTTCTGCTTCAGCCGCGCCATCGCGACGCCGTCGCGCGCGAGCTGGTCGGCGCGCTCGTTCTCGTCGTGACCGGCGTGGCCCTTGACCCAGTGCCAGCGCACCTGATGCGTCTTCAGCGCTGCGTCCAGCCGCTGCCACAGATCGACATTCTTGACCGGCTTCTTGTCCGCGGTGCGCCAGCCGTTCCTCTTCCAGCCGTGAATCCAGCCGGTGATGCCCTGACGGACATATTGGCTATCGGTGTAGAGATCGACCGTGCAGGGCTTTTTCAGCGCCTCCAGCGCCGAGATCGCCGCCATCAGTTCCATGCGGTTGTTGGTGGTGTGCGCCTCGCCGCCTTTCAATTCCTTCTCGACGTCACCGAATTTCAGGATTGCGCCCCAGCCGCCGGGGCCCGGGTTGCCCGAGCAGGCGCCGTCGGTGTGAATGGTGACAGTCGGAGGTGAACTCACGCCACCAGTCCCGAGACCGCGACGCCATAGTCACGCATGCTGGCGACGCCCTGCTGGAAGCGCAGCTTGCGGGCGTATTCCAGCGGGTCCTTCGGCCGTACCAGCGCGCCCTTGGGAACATTGAGAAAATCGACCAGCCGCGTCAGCAGGAAGCGCAACGCCGCGCCGCGCGCCAGCACCGGCAATGCGTTCTGCTCGGCTTCGGACAACTCACGCTCGCGGCCATAGGCGCCCAGAAACGCACGCGCCTTGGTGACGTTGAACGAGCAATCGCTCTCGAAGCACCAGGCGTTGAGGCAGATGGCGACGTCATAGGCCAGCATGTCGTTGCAGGCGAAGGTGAAATCGATGATGCCGGACACCTTTTCGCCAAGGAAGAAAACATTGTCTGGAAACAGATCGGCATGGATCACGCCCTGCGGCAAATGCTGCGGCCAGACGCCCCCTTCGAGATAATCCAGTTCAGTACCGATAAAGGCGCGCAAGCCGTGCTGCAGCTCGTCGGCGCGCGACGCGGCCGCATCGAACAGCGGACGCCAGCCCGGCACCGACAGCGCATTGGCGCGGGACATGCCGAAATCGCGTCCGGCGAGATGCATTTTCGCCAGCGCCTGGCCGACGCCGGCGCAATGCGCCGCATTGGGCTTGCGCGGCCAGACGCCTTCCAGGAAATTGATGATCGCCGCCGGCCGGCCCGCCAGCGAACTCAGCGCCTCACCGCTTCTGTTCTTCACCGGCTGTGGGCAGTTGATGCCGTGCGAGGCGAGATGCGTCATCAGGCCGAGAAAAAACGGCAGGTCGCCCTTTGCGACCCGCTTCTCATACAGCGTCAGGATGAAGTGCCCGGCCGAGGTGTGCAGCAGGAAATTGGAATTCTCGACGCCCTCGGCGATGCCCTTGTAGGACAGCAATTCGCCGATGTCGTAGGCGCCCAGGAATTCCGCAAGCTCTTCGGCGGCGACGTCGGTATAGACCGCCATCGCAACTACTCGGCGGCGGCTTCGGGCCGCAGCGAACGCGGCAGCGGGAAGAATTCGTTCTCTTCCGCGGCCGAAACCGTCTCCACATGCAATTCGTAGCGCTCGGCGAACGCACCCATGATCTCTTCGACGATCACTTCCGGAGCAGAAGCGCCCGCGGTGATGCCAAGGCTCTTGATGCCTTCGAACCGCGACCAGTCGAGATCGCTGGCGCGCTGTGCCAGCACCGCAATCGGACAGCCCTCACGCTCGGCAACTTCGCGCAGCCGTTGCGAATTCGACGAATTCGGCGCGCCGACCACGATCAGCGCGTCGACCACCGGCGCCACCTTTTTCACCGCCAACTGGCGGTTGGTGGTGGCGTAGCAGATGTCTTCCTTATGCGGACCGGAGATGTTCGGGAACCGTTCCTTCAGCACCGCGACGATTTCGGCGGTGTCGTCGATCGACAGCGTGGTCTGCGTGACGAAGGCGAGGTTATTCGGATCCTTCGGGACGAAGGTCGCGGCATCGTTGGCGGTCTCGATCAGCGTCACCGCGCCTTGCGGGAGCTGGCCGAGCGTGCCCACCACCTCCGGATGATGGGAATGGCCGATCAAGAGGATTTCGCGGCCACGCTTGAAGTGGATGGCTGCCTCGCGGTGAACCTTGGTGACCAGCGGACAGGTGGCGTCCAGCGAGAAGAAATTGCGGGCACGGGCGTCCGCCGGCACCGATTTGGGAACCCCGTGGGCCGAAAACACCACCGGCGCATTGGTATTGTCGGGAATTTCCGCCAGTTCCTCGACGAAAATCGCGCCTTTGGTCTTCAGGCTGTCGACCACATAGCGGTTGTGGACGATCTCGTGGCGGACATAGACCGGAGCGCCATAGATGGTGAGTGCCCGTTCCACGGTGTCGATGGCCCGCACCACCCCGGCACAAAAGCCCCGTGGCGAACAAAGCACGATTTTTAACGATGGTTTGGCTGGCATCGGAGCGATCTCGGGACCGAATCACCCCTCGCCGGCGGCGGGGAACGGTCAGTTTGCGTAAGGACTTGGGGCTGCTTTCGGGCGCTGTCAAGGCACTTTAGCAGGCCATTGCGCGGTTAGCCCGGGAGGGCTTATATAGGGCGTAATTCCCGTCATCGCTGATGACCACTGGCTTCGCCTCCAAAAAAGGTGGGCGAAGCGCAAAGGAGATTTGCCATGAGCAATGCACCGCTGATGCCAAAGGCGACTGCCGTGTGGCTGGTTGACAATACCGCCCTGACCTTCGACCAGGTGGCCGATTTCACCAAAATGCACCCGCTGGAGGTTCGCGCCATCGCGGACGGCGACGCCGCCCAGGGGATCAAGGGCATGGACCCGATTTCGACTGGCCAGCTCAGCCGCGACGAGATCGAAAAGGGTGAAAAGGACCCGAACTACCGCCTCAAGCTCGGCGAGAGCAAGGTGGCGCTGCCGCCGGCCGCCAAGAAGAAGGGCCCACGTTATACGCCGGTGTCGCGCCGCCACGAGCGGCCGAGCGCGATCCTGTGGCTGGTGCGCAACCACCCCGAGTTGAAGGACGCCCAGATCATGCGGCTGGTCGGCACCACCAAGACCACCATCGCCAGCGTACGCGACCGTACCCACTGGAACGCCTCGACCCTGACCCCGATGGACCCGGTGACGCTTGGGCTGTGCTCGCAGATCGAACTCGACTTCGAGGTGCAGCGCGCCGCCAAGGAGAAGCCGACCGACACCGCCTATGGCGGCGCCACCCTGCTGCCGGCCTCCGAGACCACCCGCAAGGAGCCGGAATTCGAGCCCACCGAAAAGCAGCGCGACGATCTCAATGTGGACGCGGTATTCGCCAAGCTGAAGACGATCGGCGGGAAGAAAGCGGCGGAGGAGGAGTAGGCTTCTCACGTCTGCCGAGAAGACCGAACGCGGCGGACCAACCCGCCGCGTTTTCGTTTACGCTGTTCACCGCTTTTTCCGTCATGCCCGGCCTTGTGCCGGGCATCCACGTCTTGGCAGCACTACAGAAAGACGTGGATGGCCGGGACAAGCCCGGCCATGACGATTTTCTGCTGTTAAGCGCCCGCCTTCATCCCCTCACGCCTTCTTCAGAAACTCCGTGCGCAGCACCAGGCCCTTGACCTTGTCGGTACGGCCTTCGATTTCGTCTTCATTGTCCGTCAGGTGAATGTTCCTGATCACCGTGCCGCGCTTAAGCACGGTGGACGAACCCTTCAGCTTCAGGTCCTTGATCAGCGTCACGCTGTCGCCCTCGGCGAGCAACGCGCCGTTTGAATCCCTGACCTTGATGTCCATGACTTCGTTCCTTCGTGTCCGCGCAATGATTACCTCATGGTGAGGAGCGCATCTTTGCGCGTCTCGAACCATGGACCGCACCGGTGCCGTGGCCATCCTTCGAGACGCGGCGAAGACGCCGCTCCTCAGGATGAGGCTGATGCTGCTCTCTCTTCCTATCCCAGTTCGATCTCGTCCGATATCTCGTGGGTGAGGCTGACGCCGCCGAGGGTGAGGACCATTTTGGCGGGCAGCTTCTCGTTGCCCTTGAGGCGGCCGGCTTCGACCGCATCGCGCACCGCTTTTTCGATTTCGCGCTGTGAGGTGATGCCGACTTTCTTCAGGAATCTGCGCAAGCTGGTATTGAAAACGTCTTCGTTCATCATCGCCTCCCGATCTCAGGGCCGGTCCGGATGGTTTAGCATATATTCGCCGAGATCGCGCTGGCGACGGTCGGCGCGCGCCGCGGCGTTGCTGCGGATCACGTCGCGGTCCTTGCGGCAGGCGACATATTCAGCCGAGCCGACCGCGACATTATTGGCGCGGCAGATCGCGTCATCGTCGTCGCCAAGACTCGAGACCGGAATCTGGCTGCGCTGTGCGCAGGCGGCGAGCGCGAGGGAGGCGAACATGAGCGCGGTGCAGAGTTTCGCGGGGCTAAGCTGCATTAAGCATCCCATTCATTGGGCCAAAGTGTCATTGCCGTGCGCCTGTCCCCGACCCGATCGGGGATGACCCGGCAATCCATCGAGATGACGGCTTCTTGAAGGTGATGGATGCCCGGGTCAAGCCCGGGCACGACGAGGGGCGGTGGTCACACCCTGCCCTTCAGCGCGTCGCCGATCTCGTCCAGCACCTTCGGATCTTCGATGGTCGCGGGCATGGTCCATTGATCGCCGTCGGCGATCTTCTTGATGGTGCCGCGCAGGATCTTGCCCGAGCGCGTTTTCGGCAGCCGGCCGACGGTAATCGCGAGCTTGAACGCCGCCACCGGCCCCAATTTCTCGCGCACCAGCGCCACGATCTCCTTTTCGATCTCGGCATGGCCGCGCGTCACGCCAGCCTTCAGCACCAGGAAGCCGCAGGGCACCTCGCCCTTGATCGAATCCTTGACGCCGAGCACCGCGCATTCGGCGACGTCGGGATGGGATGCGAGAATCTCTTCCATGCCGCCGGTGGAGAGCCTGTGGCCTGCGACATTGATGATGTCGTCGGTGCGGCCCATCACATAGACATAGCCGTCCTCGTCCTTGTAGCCGGCATCGGAGGTTTTGTAATAGCCGGGGAATTCGTTGAAATAGGCCTCCTTGCAGCGCTCATCCTGCTCCCACAGGGTCGGCAGGCACGCCGGCGGCATCGGCAGCTTGATGACGATCGAGCCCATGGTGCCCGCCGGCAGCGGCTTTGCGGCTTCATCGACCACGTCGACCTGATAGCCCGGCATCGGCACGGTCGGAGAGCCGTGCTTCACCGGCAGCATGCCTAGCCCCACCGGATTGCCGGCGATGCACCAGCCGGTTTCGGTCTGCCACCAGTGATCGATCACCGGCACTTTCAACTGTTGCTCGGCCCATTCCACCGTGGGCGGATCGGCGCGCTCGCCGGCGAGAAACAGCGTACGGAATTTTGACAGATCGTATTGCCGGATGAATTTGCCGTCGGGATCTTCCTTGCGGATGGCGCGGAACGCAGTCGGCGCGGTGAACAGCGCCACCGCGCCATGCTCCGAAATCACCCGCCAGAACGCGCCGGCGTCGGGCGTGCCGATCGGCTTGCCCTCATACATGATCGAGGTCGCGCCGTGAAACAGCGGTCCGTAGATGATGTAGCTGTGGCCGACCACCCAGCCGATATCGGAGCCGCACCACCAGACTTCGCCGGGCTTCACCCCATAGAGATTGAACATCGACCATTTCAGCGCCACCAGATGTCCGCCATTGTCGCGCACCACGCCTTTGGGCTTTCCGGTGGTGCCCGACGTGTAGAGGATATAGAGGGGATCGGTCGCCAGCACGGGAACGCAATCGGCGGATTTCTTCGCTGCGATCGCCTTGGTTCGCAACTCCGCCCAGTCGTGATCGCGGCCCGCGATCAGTTCGCAAGATTGCTGCGGCCGCTGCAGGATGATGCAGGCCTGCGGCTTGTCGCTTGATAATTTTATGGCCTCGTCGAGCAGCGGCTTGTAATGCACGATGCGGCCCGGCTCGAGCCCGCAGCTCGCCGAGAAGATCAGCTTTGGCTTTGCATCTTCGATGCGGGTCGCCAGTTCCTTGGCGGCAAAGCCGCCGAACACCACGGAGTGTACCGCGCCGATCCGCGCGCAAGCCAGCATCGCGATCATCGCTTCCGGCACCATCGGCATATAGAGGATGACGCGGTCGCCTTTTGTCACGCCGAAATCAGCCATCACGGCGGCAAGCGTCTTCACCTCGTGCAGCATCTGCGCATAGGTGAGTTTGGTAACGCTGCCCGACAGCGGGGAATCGTGGATCAGCGCCACCTGATCGGCGCGTCCGCCCGCAACATGGCGGTCGAGCGCATTGTAGCAGGTGTTGACCACCGCGCCCGCGAACCAGCGGCCGTAAAGACCCATCGAGGGGTCGAAGATCTTCTTCGCCGGCTCGATCCAGTCGATCTCGCGCGCAGCCTCGCCCCAAAATCCCTCGGGGTCGGCCAGCGAGCGGGCATGGACCTGATGGTAGCGGCTGTTGTCCTGGATGTTCATGGCGTTTCTCCCGGGTGCCCATTGTCACGGGAAGCGACGGCAATTCAAGGCGAAAACGCTGCGACATTGGGCCTATGGCGTGCGGGTGACTGGCATCGGAGCGCGCTCCGGTCTTACCTCTCCCATTGGGAGAGGTCGGATTGCGCAGCAATCCGGGTGAGGGGTTAGGTCGACAAACCGTAACCCCTCACCCGATTTGCTACGCAAATCGACCTCTCCCTAAGGGAGAGGTGGACGATGAGTCCCGATGCCGCAACCTAATATCCGTCGACCCCCACCAGACGCTGCAGCCGTTCCTTCATCGCCTTGTGCAGATCGTAGCCCGGCCGGCCGAAGGCGGCATTGCGGCGGGCGATGAAGTCGTCCTGCTCGCGCTGCAGCGTGCGGCCGGCGCGGGCATTTGGGGCTTCACGCACCACCCGGGTATTCATCGCGTAGATCTCCCGGTCGAGATCGGCGAGCGCCGGATCGGCGCAGATCGCCTTCTCGACGGCACGGCGGGCCTTGGCGCAATTGAAGCTCGGCTTGCCGGCGACCGCTATCTGCGCGCCGAGCCGTTCCAGCTCCTGCGCCAGCGATTTGTAATTGCCCTTGGCGGCCGCATGGTCCGGGTTCAGCTTGATCGCGACGCCGAAATCGGCCAGCGCCTTGGGCCTGTCGCCCTTCTTGCGCCAGAGTTCGCCCCTGAGGTTGAAGATATCGGCGAGCGTCGGATCAAGCCTCAATACCGTGTCGTAATCGCCGATGGCGCGGTCGATCTCCTCCTTGCGCTGGTAGGCGCCGGCGCGCGCGATCAGCGCCTTGATGCGGTCGGGCTTTGACGTCTTGTCGCTGTCGATCAGCTCGCCGCAAATGGCGGCGATCTTGTCGTCGTCACTCGCCGCCGCTGCCGCCACGCAAGGCGCGGGGTCGATCTCAGGTGCCGTGGCGGGCTCGGTACTGGATGCGAACGCGAGATTTGGCGGAACGCCCCATAAGAGAGCGGCCATGGCCGTGCTCTTGATAAGGTTTGAAAAGCAACGTCGCATCAATTGTCCTGCAAACCGCGATATTGGGAATCACGGTAGCAAGCGATCCACGGTTTGGACAACGATGGATTTTCGGGCAATCGTGCAAGCAAATTTTGATGCCAGATGGTTGGATCACACCGACCGCTGCCGACGAGTAGGGATTTGAAGACTTGATCACGTTCCAATGGCTGATCGGCCTGTTGCTCGGCGCAGTCGTGCTGGCGGCTCTGGCGCGGCGTGCCAAGGTGCCCTACCCGACGTTTCTCGCCGTCGGCGGCATGCTGCTGGCTTTCCTGCCGTCGGGTCCATCATGGACGCTGGAACCCGACCTGGCGCTGGCGCTGTTCGTCGCGCCGGTGCTGATGGATGCCGCGTTCGACACCTCGCTACGCGACCTCCGCAACAACTGGCTGCCGGTCTCGACGCTGGTCTTCATCGCGGTCGGCCTCACCACCGCGTCAGTGGCGGTGCTGGTTCGTTGGCTGCTGCCGGATATGCCGTGGTCGGCCGCGGTCGCTCTCGGAGCGATCGTGGCGCCGCCGGATGCGGCCGCGGCGACGGCAATCCTGCGCCAGGTCAACCTGCCGTACCGAATTCTGAAAATCCTCGAAGGTGAAAGCCTGCTCAATGACGCCAGCGCGCTTCTGATCTATCGCGTCGCCGTCGGCGCCGCCGCGGTCCAGCACTTCAGGTGGAGCGAATTCGCGCCGTCGATCGTGATTGCATTGGCAGGGAGTCTCGCGGCCGGCTATCTGTTTGCCCGGCTTTGGACGCCGTTGGCCCAGCGCATCACCGATGCGCCCAGCGCCATCATCGTTCAGTTCGCGGGCACCTTCACGGTATGGATCGTCGCCGAGCATATCGGCCTGTCCGGCATCCTGACCATCGTCGCCTATGCCATCACCATCGCACGTACCGCGCCGGCACGGACACCGGCGAGGCTGCGCGTGCCGTCCTATGCGGTGTGGGAAACCGGAGTCTTTGTGCTGAACGTGCTGGCATTCATGCTGATCGGCCTGCAACTGCGCCCGATCTGGCAACGGCTCGACGATCCCGTGCGATTGAAATACTGCCTGATCGCCGCAACCGTGCTGGGCGTCGTCATCCTGACGCGCATCGTTTGGGTAATGACCTACGGCTTCACGATGCGGCAGCTGATTGCGCGCAGACTCTTGCGCCCCAAGCCTCGCACGTCGGTGCCGACGATTCAAAGCGGCATCGTCGTGGCATGGTGCGGCATGCGCGGCATCGTCACGCTGGCGGCGGCATTCGCGCTGCCGGAGAACTTTCCCTATCGCGACCTCATGCTGCTGACGGCGTTTGCCGTGGTGCTGGGATCGCTGGTGATCCAGGGCCTGACGCTCCGGCCGCTGATCTCGGCGCTGCGATTGAAAGACCAGAACCCGGTGGCATCGGAGGTCGCCCGCGCCCGCGCGATCGCCTATCGGGCCGCACTGGATGAAATCGACGGCGACCCGTCGGAAACAGCCGAAATCCTCCGGCTGGAATACCGGGCGTTATTGATGCGCGCGGAGGGCGATCCCGACGGCGGCGTCGCCAGCGGCGAACTGCCGGCCGATCCGATGCGTCGCCGCGCCATCGCCGCCGCGCGGCGAGCGATCCTGATGCTGCGACAGTCCGAGGAAATCGGCGACGATGCGTTTCACCGGCTGGAAGAGGAGTTTGACTGGGCGGAATTGAGTGCGCAGGGGTGAAAACGTCTCGTGTCCCGGACGCGGTGCAGCGCGCTTGCGCTGCTCCGCAGAGCCGGGACCTACTTTTCATCCTCCTCGGTGGGGCCCCGGCTTAACAGCGCACTACGCCGCAAGCGCGGCGCGCTGCACAGCATCCGGGGCACGAAGCGCCGAGACGAGGAGGGAAGCTAACCCACCTTCAGCGTGATCCCGCCGTCGACCACCAGCTCCAGCCCCGTGACGTATCTCGATTCATCGGAAGCCAGAAACAATGCCGCGTTGGCGACGTCCCAGGCGTCGCCCATGTGGCCCATCGGCACCTGCGAGTCGCGTGCACGCCACATCGCCTCGACGTCACCCGCGGCATAGCTCGACGCCAACCCGGCGGAATGCTCCACCATCGGGGTTTTCATCAGGCCCGGAAGGATCACGTTGACGCGGACGTGGTCACGCGCGAATTGCACGGCGGTGGTGCGCGTCATCTGGTTCATCGCCGCCTTGCTCGTTCCATAGCTGACGTAGGAAATGCCGAGATGGCGGATCGAGGCGATCGAGGAGATATTGATGATCGAGCCGCCGCCCTGTTTCTGCATCACCGGAATAACATGCTTCATGGTGAGGAACGCGCTCTTGAGATTGACCGCGAACACGCGGTCCCATTCAGACTCCGTCACCTCGACCACGTTGCCCATCTCGGCGATGCCGACATTGTTGTCGAGCACGTCGATGCGGCCGTAAGCCTTCAGACACGCCGCCACCATCGCCTCGACCTCGGCGGCGCGCGAGACGTCGGCGGTGAACGCGGTCGCCTTGCCGCCTTCGCCAGTGATGATCTTTACCGTCTCTTCGGCAGCGGCAGCATTACGGTCCGCACAAAACACCTGCGCACCCTCGCGCGCAAAGGTCACCGCGGTGGCCTTGCCGTTGCCCCAGCCCGGCCCGATCGAGCCGGCGCCAACCACCATCGCTGTCTTGCCCTTCAGCCGTCCCATCGAGTTCTCCCGTTTTCAGTTTGTTATCGTTCACAGGCGCTCATGGTCGTGACATTGGCGCCGATCGGATGCCCGAAGATCTCCGACAGAGTATGGCATTGTCCGGCGCTGCACAGCCGCCATTCGCCGGCGGCGCCGGAATTGCCCAGTATCACTTCCGGCATCGGCGGGCGTTTCGGTTGCCATTGAAACCAGCCGTTGATAAGCCGCGCATCCGACGGCGGCTCCATGCCGGCGCCGGAGCCTTTGACGCGCGCCTGCGCCAGTTCGAGCCCCTGCGGCGTGACGCGCCAGTCTTCCTGCCATTCGATCTTTTCGATCGAGTGGGTCCAGGCCAGCGTGAACGCGGCGATCGACAGCGTCTTCACCACCCCGGCGGACGCGAGGCAAAGGCTCAAGCTGTTGCCACCACGGCGCGCGGGCGCCGCCGCCACTGCCAGAGCACGATCGCCGCGCTCAGCACGAATCCTGCGGTATCGCTGAAGCGGAAATCGCCGAGCAGGCAAAGCGCGGCGATAAAGGCGACGAGCCGTTCGGGCAGCGTCAATTTCGCGAACAGAAAGCCGATCGCGACGATACCGAACAGGCCGATCGCGATCAGCGCCTTGAAGGTCGCCAGCGCCACCGCGCCATAGAAGCCGAGTTGCGCGGCCATGGGATCGCCGGGCTGCAGCATCAGCGCCGGTGAATAGACGAAGATAAAGGGAATGACATAGCCGGCGAGCGCGATGCGCATCGCCTCCCAGCCGATCTTGTCCGGATTTTCCTTGGCGATGGGAGCAGCGGCCAGCGCCGCCAACGCCACCGGCGGCGAAAGATCGGCCATGATGCCGTAATAGAACGCGAACATGTGGCTGACGATCAGGGGCACGCCGAGTTTTGCCAATGCTGGCGCCGCCAGGGCCGCCGTGATGATGTAGGTCGGAATCGTCGGGATGCCGGTGCCGAGCAGGATCGACAGTAGCATGGTCATGATCAGCGCGAGGAACAGGCTTTTGGCGCCGAGCCCGATGATCCAGCTGCCGAAGATGGTGCCGACGCCGGTCTGCGTCATCATGCCGATGATGGTGCCGACGATGGCGCAGGCCATGCCGACGGTCAGCGCCGACTTGGCGCTGTCGGCGAGTGAATCCCGGCACGCCGCAAGCGTCACGCGGCCGCCGCGCGTGATTGCCGCGATCAGCACCAGCGCGCCGACAACCGCCGCCACGGTGACGATGTCGAGGCCGTTGCGCGATACTGCGGCTGCGACCAACGCAAGGCCGATCCAGAACATATAGCGCAGCACGGTATTGGAGAAACCAAGCGTAATGCTGGCGCCGAGGATCAGCGCTACCGTCAGCGCCAGACCGATGCTGCCGGCGTACAGCGGCGTAAAGCCTTCGAACAGCATATAGACCAGTGCCGCCAGCGGCAGCACCAGATACCAGCGCGCCACCAGCGCCTTCCAGGCGCTTGGGATCTCCGAACGCTTCATGCCGACGAGGCCATATTTGCCGGCTTCGAGATGCACCATCCAGAACGCCGAGGCGAAATAGAGCATGGCGGGAATGACCGCAGCCTTGACGATGACCGAGTATTCGACACCCAGCGTTTCTGCCATGATGAAGGCGACCGCACCCATCACAGGCGGCATGATCTGGCCCCCCATCGAGGCCGTGGCCTCGACGCCGGCGGCAAAGGCGCGGCGATAGCCAAACCTGATCATCAGGGGGATCGTGAATTGGCCGACGGTAACGACATTGGCGACGCCGGAGCCCGAGATCGTTCCCATCATGCCGGACGCAAACACCGCGACTTTGGCCGGGCCGCCCCGGGTACCGCCGAACAGGCCGAGTGAGACGTCGGTGAACAGTTGGATCATCCCGGCGCGTTCGAGAAACGAGCCGAACAGGATGAACAGGAAAATGTAGGTCGCCGAGACATAGATCGGCACGCCGTAAAAGCCTTCGGTGCCGAAGGACAAATGGGTGATGACCTGATCGAAATCATAGCCGCGGTGATTGAGCGGCGCCGGCAGATACTGACCGAAAAACCAATACAGCAGGCAGACGCCACACATCAGCGGCAGGGCCAGACCCATCAGCCGCCTTGTGCCTTCGAAGATCAGAACAGCGAGCAAGGTGCCGACCGCGAGATCGAGATGCGTCGGATCGCCATCACGCGCGATCAGGTCGGCATAGAAGATCCATTGGTAAAGGCCGCACAGAAACCCGGCGGCACCGATCAGCCAGCCGGCGGCGCGGCCGGCATTGCTCCTGGCGGTGAAGTTTCCAATCAGGCCGAAGGTCAGCAGCAGCAGGAATCCGACATGAACGCCGCGCACCACTTGGCTCGGCAGCACATTCCAGGCCGCGACCACGAGCTGGAACACCGCAAATGCGATGCCGATGGCATAAGCCAGGTGTCCCCAGCCGCCGGGCCCAAAGCCCTCCGGGAAACCGTGCTCGAAATTATCGAATTCGACCTTGACGGGCCCTTCGATGCCCTCAGCCTGCAGCATGTTCGTCGTCCCTGCGCCGGTACAATGACGCTTTTATCACCGGGGCCGATCCCGGATGCGTCATGGCCGGGCTTGTCCCGGCCATCCACGTCTTCAATGCATCGCTGCGAAAAAGACGTGGATGCCCGGCACAAGGCCGGGCATGACGGTCAGTATGGCAGCGCCCTACTTGATAAGACCCTTTTCCTTGTAATAGCGGATAGCGCCGGGGTGCAGCGGCACCGGGCTGCCGGTCGCCGCGGTCTCGAGCTTGATCTCCTTGCCGGCGGCATGCGCGTTCGCGAGCTCGGGCAGCGATTCGTAGATCAGTTTTGTCATCTGGTAGGCGAGATCGTCGGATACCGCGGAACTGGTCACCAGATAATTGACCACCGCCGCCGTCGGCACGTCCTTGTCCTGGCCGTTATAGGTGTTGGCGGGGATCAGCACCGGGATGAAGGGAGGACCGATCTTCTCGACGGTCTCCTTCGGCACCGACACCACGGTGATGGGAGTCGAGGTGCTCAAATCCTTCAGTGAAGCCACGCCGAGACCGGCCGATTGCAGCGTTGCGTTCAATTGGCGATTTTTCATCAGGTCGACCGATTCGGCGAAGGGCAGATATTCGACCTTGCCGATATCCTTGTAGCTCAGTCCGGCCGCAGCCAGGATGGCGCGCGAATTGAGTTCGGTGCCGGACTTGGGCGCACCGACGGAAAGGCTCTTGCCCTTCAGGTCCGCCAGCGTCTTGATGCCGCTGTCGGCGGTCGCGACAATCTGGATATAGTTCGGATAGATCGCGCCGATGGTGCGCAGCTTGTCCAGCTTGGTCTTGAAACCGGCCTCCTCGTCGCCTTCCCAGGCGGCTTTCAGCGAATCGCCCAGCGTGAAGGCGATCTCGCCGCGGCCCTGCTGCAGCAGCACGAGGTTCTCCACCGAGGCCTTGGTGGCCTGCACCTGGGTCTTCACGTTCGGGATCTTGTCGCCGTAGATTTTGCCGATCGCAACGCCGAGCGGATAATAGACGCCAGAGGTGCCGCCGGTCAGAACGTTGATGAATTGCTGGGCACGGGCGGCCGGAGCCGACAACAGGACAGAGGCCGCAAGCGTTGCGGCAAAAAGCTTCAGTTTCATTGGATAGTTTCCCCTTTTATTTGGCCGGGAAATTGGACGGGCGGACGCCCGCGGTCAACCCATCATCATGGCTAACGCGCCGCCGACGCTCATTATTTTGCATGGTTCCAATCATCCGAAAGTCTGTCGCGCTCTGCCCTTGCCACGGTTCCTCAAACCGGCATCAATGCGCCCCTTAAAATGCCAGGCGATCCAGCCGGGCTGGATAAAAAGCATTCCCGGGGGAAGCATGGCTGCAGAGGGTCGATCGCCAGGCAAATCATCGCCCAATGACGACGTCATCGCCGTTTCCGACGAGGCGTTGCAGAAGGCTGAGTCGTTTGTCGAGGCCGAAGAAGGCGCGACCAACCGCCTGATGGGCTGGGCAGGATGGATTTCGACCGCCATTGCGGTGGTGATGAGCCTGTTTCATCTCTACGCGGCCTATGCGATCGTTCCGACACAGGAGCTTCGCTACACCCACGTCGCCTTCACGCTGGTGCTGAGCTTCCTGCTGTTTCCGCTGGCGACACGTTTCCGCAACCGCGTACGCTGGTGGGACGTGGTGCCCGGCATCGTTGCGGTGGCGACCATCGTCTATGCCTTGTGGGGCGGCGACGATTTCACCGACCGCGCCACCTCGCCCGACCGCTGGGACGTCATCGTCGGCGTCGTTTTCATCGTGCTGCTTTTGGAGGCGACGCGGCGCACCACCGGGCCGATCATGCCGGTGGTATCGTTGTTCTTCATTGCCTATGCGATGCTTGGACCACATCTGCCGGCGCCGTGGACCCATCGCGGCTACGACCTGCCCCGCCTGATTGGCCATCTCTTTATTACCCTGGAAGGCATTTTCGGCGTCGCAGTCGATGTCTCGGCAACCCTGATCATCCTGTTCACGATCTATGGCGCGTTCCTGCAGCAATCCGGCGCCGGCAAGTTCTTCATCGATTTTTCGCTGGCGCTGATGGGCGGCAAGCCGAACAGCGCCGGACGGACCGTGGTGCTCTCATCGTTCCTGCTCGGCGGCCCCTCTGGCTCGGGTGTCGCCACCACCGTGATGATCGGCACCGTGGCCTACCCGATGCTGGCGAAGGCAGGCTTCGAGAAGAACGCCGCCGGCGGTTTGCTGGCGGCCGGCGGTTTGGGCGCAATTCTGTCGCCGCCGGTGCTCGGGGCGGCCGCCTTCCTGATCGCCGAGTTCCTCAAGATCAGCTATCTCGACGTGATCTGGATGGCGACGATCCCGACCTGTCTCTATTACCTGTCGCTGCTGTTCATGGTCGAACTGGACGCCAAGAAATTCGGTGCCAAGGACGTGACCTTCAAGCTGGACATGACGCTCGGCGAGATGACGAAGCGTTACGGCTTCCACTTCGTGTCTCTGCTGGCCGTGGTCGTCTTCATGGTCATCGGCTACTCACCATCGCTATCGGTGTTCTACGCCACGGCGGTAACCTTCGCACTGAGCTTCCTGCGCAGGGAAACCGCGCTGGTGCCGAAGAAACTGGTGAAGGCGCTGGCCGACGGCTCGATCGGCGCACTCAACGCCGCCACCACCTGCGCCTGCGCCGGCATCGTGGTCGGCGTAGTCACGCTGACAGGTCTTGGCCTGAAATTCTCGTCGATCGTCATCAGCTATGCCGGCGGCAGCCTGTTGCTGACCGCGATCTATACCTCGCTGATCGTGTGGATCATCGGCCTCGCGGTGCCGGTGACGGCCTCCTACATCATCTGCGCCGTGATCGCGGCGCCCGCATTGATAAAACTCGGCGTGCCCGACTACGCCGCGCACATGTTCATCTTCTATTATGCGGTGCTGTCGGAGGTATCGCCGCCGACCGCGCTTTCTCCGTTCGCGGCGGCCGCCATCACCGGCGGCGATCCCTACAGGACCACGCTGCAATCGTGGAAATATACGCTGCCGGCGTTCCTGGTGCCGTTCGTGTTCGTGCTCGACCCGCAGGGCGTCGGGCTGTTGCTGGCGATCCCCAAGGGCGGCTCCTGGCTCGATATCCTCGAAATAACGATCAAGACCACGTTCGGGCTGCTCGCACTGGCCGCGGTTGCCCAGAACTGGGCACTGCGACAAAATACGCCGGTCGAGCGCGGCCTGCTTCTGCTATCCGGATTACTGCTGGTGTTTCCGAGCCTGATCGAGGCGATCGTCGAATCGATCATCGGCCGCGATATCAGCTACACCTACGTGCCGGGCCTGATCATCGGCCTCGGCGTATTGCTGTGGCAATTCAGAACGCCGGCGCCGAAACAACCGGCGCTTACAACATAGTCAGGGAGTGAAACGATGAAGACGACAATGAAAAAGACTGCGGCGGTGCTGGCCGTTGCGATTTCGGCCGGGCTCGCCTTCGCCGGCATCGTCCATGCCCAGCAAAAGACCTTGTCGATCGGCACCGGTGGTACCGGCGGCGTCTACTATCCGCTCGGCGGCGCCATCGCCAATGTGCTGTCGAAGAATCTTCCGAACGTGCAGGCCACCGCCGAAGTCACCGGCGGCTCGGTCGACAATCTCAAGCTGATCGCGACCGGCCAGAGCGAACTGGGATTCAGCATGGCCGACGCGGCTCTCGACGCATTCAAAGGCCAAGACAAGTTCAAGAGCGGCAAGGTGCCGCTGCAAACGCTGCTGGTTGTCTATCCCAACCGCATGCACGTTGTGACCATCGAGGGCACCGGCATCGAAAAAATGTCGGACCTGAAGGGCAAGCGTGTCTCCACGGGATCACCGGGCAGCGCCACCGAAGTGATGGCGTTCCGCGTCATCGAAGCGTCGGGACTCGACAAGGACAAGGATATGACGCGGGAACGACTCGGTGTGGCGGAATCCGTCAACGCCATCAAGGACCGCAAGATCGACGCATTCTTCTGGGTCGGCGGCATTCCCACTGCGGCCGTGACCGACTTGGCGGCAACGCCGGGTACAAAAATGAAGTTAATCGACCATAGCGCAGCTGTCGGCAAGATGAATGCGAAATACGGCGATCTCTATACCGCCAGCACCATCAAGGCAGGTTCGTATCCGGGTTACGACAAGGACAATGCGATCGCCGAGGTCTGGAACATCATCGTCACCGGCGACAAGATGAGCAATGACGACGCCTATACCATCGTCAAGACGCTGGTCGAGAAGAAGGCCGACATCGTCGCAGTGCACAAGGAAGCCGAGAGCTTCTCGCTGAACAACCAGGTGCAGGATCGTTCGCCGATCCCGTTCCACCCCGGCGCGTTGAAATACTTCAAGGAAAAAGGCATCGGCGGCTAAGCCTGCCGCTCCGAACGCGCGCCTTCGCTTTCGGCCGCAATCCATCGGGGATTGCGGCCGTTCCTTTGCGTGATGGAACCCGACCTGCCCAAAACAATTGACTGACGGGCGGTAACCGCACGAGAGAAATTTGGTCAGCAGCGAGCTATCCGGCATCGAGCGTCCACTCGACGCCCTGAACTTCTTTCTCGCCGACGTGCGGGACGGGCTGGGGCCCTATCTAGCCATCTACCTGTTGACCGAACAGAAATGGGACCAGGCCAGCATAGGCGGGGTGATGTCGGTGGCCGCTGTCGCCGGCATCATTGCCCAGACACCCGCCGGTGCGCTGATCGACCGCAGCACGTCAAAGCGCGCGCTAATGATCGCGGCAGCGATTGTGACGACGATCGCGTGTCTTGTTCTGCCGTTCATTAATCAATTCGGCCTGGTGGCCGCGACACAGGCCATCGCCGCTTCCGCCGGGGCTATCTTCGCGCCGGCTATCGCGGCAGTGACTCTGGGAATCGTCGGACCGAAGGTGTTTGCCAGACGTCTGGGTCGCAACGAGGCCTTCAATCACGCCGGCAACGCCGCAGCCGCCACGCTGGCGGGAAGCGCCGCATATTTCTGGGGACCGATCGTGGTATTCTGGCTTCTGGCGGCGATGGCCCTCGCCAGTATTTTCGCCACCTTGTCGATTCCCGCCAACGCCATCGACGATCATGTTGCGCGTGGGCTCGACGATTTGACAGACCGTGGCGGCACCGCCCACGCCGATCAACCCTCCGGCTTCCAGGTGCTGCTGACCTGCAAGCCGCTGTTGATATTTGCAACTGCGACCGTGCTGTTTCACTTCGCCAATGCGGCGATGCTGCCGCTGGTCGGTCAGAAACTCGCACTGGGCAACCGTGAACTCGGCACCACGCTAATGTCGGTCTGCATCGTCGCCGCGCAAATGGTCATGGTGCCCGTCGCCATGCTCGTCGGACGCAAGGCCGACATTTGGGGCCGCAAGCCGATTTTCGCTATGGCGCTTGCCGTACTGGCACTGCGCGGCGCGCTTTATCCGCTCTCCGACAACCCGTACTGGCTGGTTTCCGTGCAGCTGCTCGACGGCATCGGCGCCGGGATTTATGGCGCACTTTTTCCGCTTGTGGTCGCCGACCTGACACGGGGCACCGGCCATTTCAATGTGAGCCAGGGCGCTATTGCTACGGCGGCCGGCTTGGGTGGCGCACTAAGCGCAGCCGCCGCTGGCTTCATCGTGGTCGGGGCCGGATACAGCGCGGCGTTCATATTCCTCGCGGTGGTCGCGGCAACGGGTTTGGCGTTGTTTGTCACCATGATGCCGGAGACCGGACCGCGCGGGGTTCTGCTTCGCACTGGCAACAGGCCGGTTACGCGCGTACTCTAGGTTGCGAACCGGTCCGTCAGAGGCCGGTCATATCCGGGAGAACGCCACAATGCCTGTCAATCGTACAGTTCGATCCTGCTTGCGCGCTTCCTTGCGAACTTCCTTGGGGGCTTCGCTGGGCGCGGCAATTTTGCTCTCCAGCCCCATTAATCTCGCCTACGCCAAGCCATTCATGATCGTGGGCAACGACGAAAAGGTCTCATGGGACGATAATGGAAAGGTGGTCTTGTCGCCGGCCGGCAAGGATTCGGTCTTGATCGTCGATCTCGCCAATCCTGAAAGTCCCAAGATCGTTGCCACCCTGCCGCTGAAGAATTCGATCGTCGGACCGCCGGTCAATCTCGACATCGACCCAACCGGCTCGGTCGCGCTGGTGGCGGATTCAGTCGATGTGACCAAGGATGGCGACACGCTGAAGCAGGTGCTGGACAACAAGATCCATGTCATCGATCTCAAGGCCAATCCTCCCAAACTGGCGGCAACGGTCACCGGCGGCAAGCAGCCGTCGGGCCTCAGCATCAGCCCATCCGGCAAGATGGCACTGGTCGCCAACCGCGGCGACAACTCGGTCAGCGTGCTCTCGATCAACGGCACCGACGTCAAGGTCACCGACACGATCTCATTGCCCGACAGCGTCGCGCATGTGGTGTTCACGCCGGACGGCAAGCGGGCGCTGGCCGTGCGGTTTCCCGCACACAAGGTGTCGGTGCTCGATATTGCCGGCGACAAGGTGACCTACAACAAGGTCGACTTGCCGACCGGCCAGTGGCCCTACAATGTCGTGGTGACGCCCAATGGCAAGCTCGCGCTGACTGCAGACAATGGCGGCGCAGGCTCGTCGGACGGCAGCGTCGACACGACAAGCGTGATCGATCTCGAAGCCAATCCGCCGCGCATCATCGACCGCGTGGTCGTCGGTGACGGTCCCGAAGGACTGGCGGTGAGTCCAAAGGGCGATCTCGCAATTGCCGCCATCCTGCGCGGCTCCAACATGAAGAACGCTTTCTACTACCAGAAGAACGGCAGCATCTCGGTGCTGAAGATCGACGGCAAGAAGGTTACCAAGACCCAGGATATCGAGGTCGGCGGATTGCCTGAAGCCGTGATGTTCACGCCTGACGGCAAATACCTTCTGGTCGGAAACTACATGACCCAGGATTTCTCGATCCTGAAGGTCAACGGCACCAAGGTCATGGATACCGGCAAGCGCTTCAAGGTGCCGGGCCATCCGGCCTCCGCCCGCATGAGCCACTAGCGCTGGCACAGCGTGTCCGTCAGGGGGCCACATGGTTCGAGACGCGCGGTGCTGCCGCGCTTCTCACCACCTCATCCTGAGGGAATCGTAGAGCGGCCCTGGGCTTCTTCGGCAAGAAAGAAGTGGATGAAGGGTCAAACCCGGCCATGACGAAAAGCGATCACTGAAACGACATGTCCAGGCATTTCGCAATGTCGGAGCCGAGGCCGGACGAGATGATGATGCAGCCGCGGACTTTCAGCGCGGTGTTGTCGCTGGCCCACACCGCGTAGCCGCCGGGGCCAAAGAACGAATTGGTGTTCGGCGGCTCGGTCTCGGTGGCGTCGAACGAATAGCTGGAGTCGGTCTCGAAGATGCGCGGCTTCTTGGTGCAGCCGCCGTCGCTCTGGACGTTGATGACTTCCTTGTTGTCCCGCGTCAGCGCCAGGCTGACCTGGCAGCGGTAATATTCCGAGGTCTTGGTATTGAATACATAGGCGTAGGATTTGCAGGTCGCGGTGTTGAGCTTGCCGGCACTCAGGCCGCGGCTGCATGAAATTCTCTGATTGTTGCTGAGCTTGAAGTCATCGGCCTGCGCCACGGAAGCCAGCGTCATGAACGACAGCGCAACACCGAAGGAAGTTTTCATGACGTGGTTCATTCGAATCATCCCTATGATCTGTTTTGCAAGCATCGCTTCTAGACTGAAACCGGAAGATAGTCGCGAGGTGGCAGGCGGGAAATCACAAAGTCTAAGTGTCTGTCCGGGAAGAAGTTGATTCCTATGAATCATTTATGATTCAAGAGAGGTGGCCTGATTCGGAGGGGCCGCCGATGTGGACGAATGAA
>LNAP01000965.1_pt1 | contig 74690 bp, 75 predicted proteins | sample 602601 | NCBI WGS metagenome assembly LNAP01 (sample SAMN02440304, study PRJNA202911) | soil metagenome | biome: Subtropical and temperate rainforests or woodlands; isolation source: soil samples (1 kg each in a 20% v/v slurry with milli Q water) were... ...
GGTTTCGAGCATTTGTATTATTTGCTGGAGGCCGCGGTGGCCGGGCTGGGCGTGGCGATCGCGCCGCAGCCGCTGGTGGCCGAGGACCTGCGTGCCGGGCGCCTGGTTGCCCCGTGGGGTTTCTGTGAAACCCCGGGGCAACTGGCGTTGTGGCTACCCAAGCGCGCCGCGGATGGGCGCGCCCGGCAGCTGGCGCAGTGGCTCAGTAATGAGCTGCGCCAGACTCCTTAATTGCCGCGTTTGCACAGCAGGTAAGCGGCCAGCAGGCCCAGCGCGCCCACGGCGACGCCGGCGGTGGTCCAGGGGTGTTGCTGGGCGTAGTCGCGGGTGGCGATCCCGGTTTCACGGGTTTTCACTTTGACTTCTTCATAGGCATCGCCGAGCAGGCTGCGCGAATGTCTCAGCGCGCTCTCGGCGTTGCTTTTCAGTGCCTTGAGGGTTTTGCGCGACTCGTCCGAAGCATCGTCCTTGAGGCTTTCCAGGGACTTGAGCAGACTTTCGATCTCGGCTTCCATGCTTTCCAATGAGGCTTTGCGTAGCGAAGTGTTGGCCATGGTGGCTCTCCTGCATTGTTGATTGAGGGGTCTGTAGGGTCCGACTGCGCGGCCTGGCGAAAGTGCATTAAATCTGCATGACGATGGGCCCGGGGCTTATTCCAGTGTTGCTGGTAATCGCTGCTAGGCTTTGATCTACCTCATAAGGAGAGAGCGCCATGTCTGATCATCACACCTACAAGAAAGTCGAACTGGTCGGTTCGTCCCCTAGCAGCATCGAAGACGCCATCAACAATGCGCTGGCCGAAGCCAGCAAAAGCATCAAGCACCTGGAGTGGTTCGAGGTCACGGAAACCCGCGGGCACATCCTTGATGGCAAGGCCGCGCATTTCCAGGTCACGCTCAAGGTCGGTTTCCGCATTGCCAACAGCTGAACCTGGACTAGGCTGTTGAACTTGGGCGCTGGCCGATTGCCATAGGGAATGGCAAAGCGCTATATCTGCCTCGATGCCGAGCAGGCTGGGGCTTGACGCTTATTTTTGATTCGACCAGGGAATGTGACCGATGAAAAAACTGGTAATGGCTTTAGCGTTGTTGAGTGTCGCGGGAACAGCCCTTGCTGCCGGCAAATCATGCGAAGAGCTGAAAAGCGAAATCGCCGCGAAGATCGATGCCAAAGGCGTGTCGGGTTATTCGCTGGAAATTGTCGACAAAGGCAGCGCGACTGACGGCAAAGTGGTCGGTACCTGCGAAGGCGGTACCAAGGAAATCGTCTACAAGCGCGGCTGAGCCCTCGTAGAAATGAACAAAGCCGACGCAATGCGTCGGCTTTTTTGTGCCCGGTTATTACTCAGGCCAGACGCCCCTGTGGCCGCTGCCGCAGGCTGCGATCGCGACCGAAGGGCGCGCAAGGCCTCAGGATCACAGAATCCTTTGGCCCGATTGCACTCAACCTTTCATGACCTGCGCCAGCAATTCGTAGGAATGCAGGCGGTCGGCGTGTTCGTACAGGTCGCAGGTGAAGATCAGCTCATCGGCGCCGGTCTGTTCGATCAGCACTTCGAGCTTGGCGCGGATCTTCGCCGGGCTGCCGATCATGGCCAGGCCGAGGAAGCTGCCCACGGCTTCTTTTTCATGGGGCAGCCACAGGCCGTCCATGCTCTTCACCGGTTTGCGCTGCACCAGGCTCTGGCCGCGCATCAGCGCGAGGATCCGCTGGTACACCGAGGTCGCCAGATAGTCGGCCTGTTCGTCGGTATCGGCCGCCACCAGCGGCACGCCGAGCATCACATAAGGCTTGTCGAGCACCGCCGAGGGCTTGAAGTGATTGCGGTACACGCGAATCGCCTCGTGCATGTAGCGCGGCGCGAAATGCGAGGCGAAGGCGTAAGGCAAGCCGCGCTCACCGGCCAGTTGCGCACTGAACAGGCTGGAACCCAGCAGCCACACCGGCACCTGGGTACCGGTCCCTGGTACCGCGATCACCCGCTGTTCCGGGGTGCGTGGACCGAGGTAGGCCATCAGCTCGGCCACGTCTTCAGGGAAATCGTCGGCGCTGCCGGAACGTTCGCGGCGCAGGGCGCGGGCGGTCATCTGGTCCGACCCCGGCGCGCGTCCCAGGCCCAGGTCGATGCGCCCCGGGTACAGGCTTTCCAGGGTGCCGAACTGCTCGGCGATTACCAGCGGCGCATGGTTGGGCAGCATCACGCCACCGGAACCGACGCGAATGCTCGAGGTGCCGCCGGCCAGATAACCCAGCAGCACCGAGGTCGCGGAGCTGGCGATACCGTCCATGTTGTGGTGCTCGGCGACCCAGAAGCGGGTGTAGCCGAACTTCTCTACATGGCGGGCCAGGTCCAGGGAATTACGCAGCGATTGCGCCGGGCTGCCGTCCTCGCGCACGGGGACCAGGTCGAGGGTGGAAAACTTAACGTCGGACAGTGGTTTCATAAGCCTGCTTCTCCAATGGTGTGCAGGCCTTTGTCATGAGCCAAAACCTGCCGAATGCTGAAAGCCTGTTTCATGCAATGTGGGCATATACCCGAGTTTCAATAGCCAAGCTGAATTTGCTGTCCGGATAAACGGCGGATTCAGACAGGATGAACTTCGCCAGGCCTTCTATCCTCTAGAACCCTGAGTAGCAGAAAACCACAAGGGCGCGGTCTTTCGCGCCCGTTCTCGAGGAGACAGACATGAGCATCACCAAGAAAGCATCGGCTCACTGGGAAGGCGACCTGAAAACCGGCATTGGCTCGATTTCCACTGAAACCGGGGTACTGCGCGATGCACCTTACGGCTTCAAGGCGCGTTTCGAAGGCGGCAAGGGCACCAACCCGGAAGAACTGATCGGCGCCGCGCACGCGGGGTGTTTTTCCATGGCCTTCTCGATGATTCTCGGCGAGGCCGGGCTCAAGGCCGACAGTATCGACACCAACGCCGAAGTGACCCTGGACCAGGTCGATGGCGGTTTTGCGATCACCGCGGTGCACCTGATCCTCAAGGCGAAGATTCCCGGCGCCAGCCAGCAGCAGTTCGATGAACTGAGCAAGAAGGCCAAGGAAGGTTGCCCGGTGTCCAAGGTGCTGAACGCCAAGATCAGCCTGGATGCGACGCTGGTCAGCTGAGCCACGGTCCAACCGTTACAACCGTTACAACCGTTACAACCGTTACATCGCATCGCGAGCCAGCGAACGAGGCCTTTTGCAGGAGCAACCGGCCGCCGTTCGCTGGCTCGCGATTGCGTTTTCTTCGCAACACTCCCGCGCCAGATATGCGCGGCGTCAGAACTCGCTTCATGAAAATGTGGTCGAATGCACGACTGCAGGCTCAGCCCATGACCGTGGGCGCTGCATCAAGGGGAGCTCCACTCATGAAACGTTTTGTCCTGGCAGTTGTTTGTAGCGCGCTGGCCACCTCGGCCCTGGCGGCTCCGAAGGATTGCGAAGAACTCAAGAAAGAGATTGAAATCAAGATCCAGGCTAACGCCGTGCCCTCCTACACCCTGGAGATTGTCAGCAAGGAGGAAGCCGAAAAGCATGACGTGGCCATGGTGGTCGGTACCTGCGAAAACGGCACCAAGGCGATCATCTATCAGCGAAACGACAGCTGATCGTTCAGATCACGCAGTTGACCATGTGGTCTTCGGCCAGCAGCTCACGCTTGGCGTTGTACAGCCGGGCACTGGGAGAGAAACCCAGCGAGCGGGCTTCCAGCAGGTAACGCTGGCCGGCTTCGAAATGGTCGTAGCGCACGCTCAGGTAGCACAGGCGCTCGGCCGGATCGTTCATCATGCCGAAGCGCCCGCTGAACACCTCGAAATCGAAACGCACCATCAACTCGTGACTGCCCGGGGTGACCTGGAAGTAGCGGCCGTCGGTCAGGCGCTGGTTGTCCAGGCGCTCGGCCATCAGCAGCTTGCCGCCCGGCGTCGGGGTGGCGAAATCGACCCAGGCCTGTTGCGGGTCCACCGCCGGCAGGGGGCTGGAGCAGGCAACGAGGCCGGTCAGGGCAAGCAGCAGCAAGGGTTGGCGCATGAGGTCGGGCCGTCCGGGGAAAGGCCTCAAGCATAGCGCCGATCAGGTGCGTTGGCAGCCCGCCGGTTGGCCGGTACCCACCAGATTACGCTGCTGGTCATAGAGCTTGGCCCAGGGCCGGAAGCCGATATTGCCGGTCTGCAACTGGTAGCGCTGGCCGGCGTTGAAGTCCTTGTACTTCACGTTCAGCTGGCAATCGCGCCACAGCGGTTCGCTGTCCGGGCCGATATTGGTGGGCTCCACGGCGAACTGGTAGCGCACCTTCAGCTCATGGTTGCCGGGCTGGACCTCGAAATATCGACGGTCCACCCAAGCCTTTTCGTCGACCTCCAGCGCCTGCAGCGCGCTGTCCTGGTGGGTGTCGAGGTCGATCCAGGCTTGCGTCGGATCGGGGGCGGGCAATCCGGCACAGCCGCTCAGGGTCAACAGTCCGGTGGTCAGCAGCAACACGCGCATAGCGAAACTCCAGGCAGGCGAGATAGTCTTGGGGGCAGACTCTCGAAGGATGATTCGATTTGATTAGGCCGCGTTCAAGCCATGGGTTACTTGATCATCTTTTGCGCTTTTTGTTTCCGGGCTTGCTGCTTTTGTTGCTCAACGGTTGTTCCAGCGTGGGTTACTACGGCCAGCTGGCCAGTGGCCAATGGCGTCTGCTGCAGGCCCGCACGCCGGTCGAGCAGGTCATCGCCGACCCGGCTCGCGACCCGTTGTTGCGCGCCCATCTGGCCCAGTCGCAGAAGGCCCGGCGCTTCGCCAGCCAGCACCTGCACCTGCCGGACAACCAGAGCTACCGCCTCTACGCCGACATCGGCCGGCCTTACGTGGTGTGGAATGTATTCAGCACCCCCGAGTTTTCCCTGAGCCCCAAGACCCACTGTTTCCCGATTGCCGGCTGCGTGGCCTATCGCGGCTACTACAGCCAGGGCGCGGCCCGGGGCGAGGCGGCCTTGCAGAAACAGCAGGGCATGGATGTGGCCATCGGCGGGGTGGAGGCCTACTCGACCCTGGGCTGGTTCAACGACCCGATCCTCAGTTCGATGCTGCATTGGGGCGACGAGCGCCTGGCGACCCTGATCTTTCACGAGCTGGCCCATCAGCGCTTCTATGTGAAGGACGACACCGAGTTCAACGAGTCCTTCGCCACCTTCGTCGAGCAGGAAGGCACCCGGCAATGGCGCGCGGCCCGGGGCCTGGCGCCGGCCAGCGATGCCCTGGTCAAGCAGAAGGACCAGTTCATCCAGCTGATCCTCGATACCCGCCAGCGCCTGGAACGCCTGTATGCCCTGCCGCTGCCCGCCGAGCAGATGCGCCAGCGCAAGGCCGCCGAATTCGAACGGCTGCGCCGGGATTACCGCCAGCTGAAGGACAGCCAATGGCAGGGCGACTCGCGCTACGACTTCTGGATCAACACCCCGCTGAACAATGCCAGGCTGTTGCCTTTTGGCCTGTACGACCAGTGGGTGCCGGCGTTTGCCGCCTTGTTCAAGCAGGTGAATGGCGATTGGCCGGCGTTTTACCAGGCGGTGGAAAAGCTCGGCGCGCTGCCGGCTGAAAAGCGCAAGGCGGCGCTGCAAACATTGATGGATGGCGCCTGAAAGGACGCTATCGCGGGCAAGCCTCGCTCCTACAAAGGGCGTACGTGCTTCTGTAGGAGCGAGGCTTGCCCGCGATGAGGCCGGATCGTCAAACCCATATCGCATCCCAAAGCGAATAATCCCCCACCCGCTTCACCAACCCCGCGCGTAACGGGTTGGCCACGATATACCGTGCGACAGCCTGTAAATCCTCTTCCTTGCGAATGCCTCGATCATGGTACCCACGTTGCCAGACCGCCCCTTTGCGCCGCCGCTGGCGATTCAACGATACGCAAATGCGCGAGCGAGTCCTGCCCATCAACACTGGCAACGTGGAGCCATGCAGTTCGACCAACCAGTGAAAATGATCGGGCATGACGACAAAGGCCAGCGAGTGGGCGAGTTGCTCCTGCTCGGCCTGTTTGAACGCAGCCACTGCCAAGCGGCCCGAGTGGAAATCACTGAATAGCGGTTCCCGGTTTTGGGTGACGGAGGTGAGAACGTAGATTTGACCGGGCTGCGAGTAACGCCCAGTACGCAGGCGATGGGCGTGGGGTTTGCTGGGCATGGGAGATCCTCCTTGATCGTGTTTTTCAGGCTAGATCGAAGAAGGGCGGAACGGTGTATGTCTGTTGTGCGGGATGTGTCTGGGGGGACGCTATCGCGGGCAATCGAGCGTCGACCGGCCTCTCCTACAGAAGCACGCAAGCCCTGCGATAGCGATCGGCTCAGCGTTGCAGGAACGCCTGATGCAGTTCATCCAGGGTCTGGAAGTGATAGGCCGGTGCCTCGGCGCTCAGTTCTTCGTGGCTGCCGAAGCCGTAACCCACCGCCGCCGCATCCAGCCCGTTGCGGCGGGCGCCGATCAGGTCGTGCTTGCGGTCGCCGATCATCAGGGTATCGCTCGGGTCCAGGCCTTCTTCGCTGATCAGGTGGCGAATCAGCTCGACCTTGTCGGTGCGGGTGCCGTCCAGTTCGCTGCCGTAGATCACCTTGAAGTGCCGGGCGAAATCGAAGTGCCGGGCGATCTCGCGGGCGAACACCCACGGCTTGGACGTCGCGATGTACAGCTGGCGGCCCTGCCCGCCGAGGGTTTCCAGCAGGGGCGTGACGCCGTCGAACACGCGGTTCTCATACAGGCCGGTGACCTTGAACCGCTCGCGGTAGAAATTCACCGCCTCCCAGGCCCTGGCTTCGTCGAAACCGTAGAACTGCATGAACGCCTGCAACAGCGGCGGGCCGATGAAGGGTTCCAGCTTGCTCAGGTCGGGTTCGTCGATGCCCAGCTTGCCGAGGGCGAACTGGATCGAGCGGGTAATGCCTTCGCGCGGGTCGGTCAGGGTGCCATCGAGGTCGAACAGAACGGTTTGGTAATGCATGGGGGATTCCTGGGCAGTGGGTCGGGGGCTCAAGCCTGGTCGTAGCCTTCGGCCAGGTGCAGGTCCTTGAGCTTCACGTAGTTGGCGGCGCTGTAGGTGAAGAACGCGCGCTCCTTGTCGGTCAGCGGGCGGGCCTGTTTCACCGGGCTGCCGACATAGAGGAAGCCGCTTTCCAGGCGTTTGCCAGGCGGCACCAGGCTGCCGGCGCCGACGATCACGTCGTCGTCCACCACGGCGCCGTCCATGACGATGCTGCCCATGCCGATCAGCACCCGGCTGCCGACGCTGCAACCGTGCAGCATCACTTTGTGGGCGATGGTCACGTCGTCGCCGATCAGCAGCGGGAAACCATCCGGGTTGAAGGGGCCGGCGTGGGTGATGTGCAGCACGCTGCCGTCCTGCACGCTGGTGCGGGCGCCGATGCGGATGCGGTGCATGTCGCCGCGGATCACCGTGAGTGGCCAGACCGAGCTGTCGGCACCGATTTCGACGTCGCCGATCACCACCGCCGAGCTGTCGACGAAGGCCCGCGGGCCAAGGATGGGCGTGTGGTTCTGATAGCTGCGAATGGCCAAGTTGGATACCTGTTCTGACATTTATTAATGGGGGCGATAGCTGCGGTGTGCGTCGATTGTAATTAAGATGGGGCCACGTTTCTTCCAGCCAAGGTGCCAACCGTGAGTGTGAACAACCCTCTTCTGCAGCCCTACGACCTGCCGCCGTTTTCGGCGATCCGCGCCGAGCACGTACAGCCGGCCATCAAACAGATCCTGGCTGACAACCGCGCCGCCATCGCTGAAATCCTCAAGAACCAGGGCGCGCAACCGACCTGGGCCGGCCTGGTGCTGGCCATGGACGAACTCAACGACCGCCTGGGCGCGGCCTGGAGCCCGGTCAGCCACCTCAATGCCGTGTGCAACAGCGCCGAACTGCGCGAAGCCTATGAGTCCTGCCTGCCGGACTTGAGCGCCTACGCCACCGAGCTGGGGCAGAACCGTGAGCTGTTCCAGGCCTTCGAAGCCCTGGCGAGCAGCCCGGAAGCCGCCGGTTTCGACGTGGCGCAAAAAACTATCCTGGAACACTCCCTGCGTGACTTCCGCCTGTCGGGTATCGACCTGCCGCCAGAGCAGCAGAAGCGCTACGCCGAAGTGCAGAGCAAGCTTTCCGAGCTGGGCAGCCGCTTCTCCAACCAACTGCTCGACGCCACCCAGGCCTGGACCAAGCACATCACCGACGAAGCGGCCCTGGCCGGCCTGACCGCTTCGGCCAAGGCGCAGATGGCTGCCGCGGCCCAGGCCAAGGATCTGCAAGGCTGGCTGATCACCCTGGAATTCCCCAGCTACTACGCAGTGATGACCTACGCCGAAGACCGCGCGCTGCGCGAAGAAGTCTACGCCGCCTACTGCACCCGCGCCTCGGACCAGGGCCCGAACGCCGGCCAGAATGACAACGGCCCGGTCATGGAAGAAATCCTCGACCTGCGCCAGGAACTGGCCCAACTGCTGGGCTACGCCAACTTCGCCGAGCTGAGCCTGGCCACCAAGATGGCCGAGTCCAGCGACCAGGTGCTGAGTTTCCTGCGGGACCTGGCCAAGCGCAGCAAGCCGTTCGCCGCCCAGGACCTGCAACAGCTCAAGGCCTACGCCGCCGAACAGGGCTGCCCGGACCTGCAGAGCTGGGACAGCGGTTTCTACGGCGAGAAGCTGCGCGAGCAGCGCTACAGCGTGGCCCAGGAAACCCTGCGCGCCTACTTCCCGATCGATAAGGTGCTGGGCGGCCTGTTCGCCATCGTCCAGCGCCTGTACGGCATCGAGATCGCCGAACTGAAAGGCTTCGACACCTGGCACCCGGACGTGCGCCTGTTCGAGATCAAGGAGAACGGCCAGCACGTGGGCCGCTTCTTCTTCGACCTGTATGCCCGCGCCAACAAGCGTGGCGGTGCCTGGATGGATGGCGCCCGTGATCGTCGCCGCACTTTCGACGGCGTGCTGCAAAGCCCGGTGGCCAACCTGGTGTGCAATTTCACCCCGGCCGACAGCGGCAAGCCAGCCCTGCTGACCCACGATGAAGTCACCACGCTGTTCCATGAATTCGGCCATGGCCTGCACCACCTGCTGACCCGCGTCGAACATGCCGGTGTTTCCGGCATCAACGGCGTGGCCTGGGATGCGGTGGAGCTGCCGAGCCAGTTCATGGAGAACTGGTGCTGGGAGCCGGAAGGCCTGGCGCTGATCTCCGGTCACTATGAAACCGGCGAGCCGCTGCCCCAGGACCTGCTGGAAAAGATGCTCGCGGCGAAGAACTTCCAGTCCGGCCTGATGATGGTGCGCCAGCTGGAGTTCTCGCTGTTCGACTTCGAACTGCATGCCACCCACGGCGATGGCCGTGCCGTGCTGCAAGTGCTCGAAGGCGTGCGCGACGAGGTCTCGGTGATGCGTCCGCCGGCCTACAACCGTTTCCCCAACAGCTTCGCGCACATCTTCGCCGGCGGTTACGCGGCGGGTTACTACAGCTACAAGTGGGCCGAAGTGCTGTCGGCCGATGCCTTCTCGAGGTTCGAGGAAGAAGGCGTGCTGAATGCCGAGACCGGTCGCGCGTTCCGCGAAGCGATCCTGGCCCGCGGCGGCTCCCAGGAGCCGATGGTGCTGTTCGTCGACTTCCGCGGACGCGCACCGTCGATTGACGCACTCTTGCGCCATAGCGGCCTGACCGAGGGCGCAGCGGCATGAGCGAGGGGCCAGTGAAGACGAAAAAGCGCTTTATCGCCGGGGCGGTCTGCCCGGCGTGCAGCGAGCAGGACAAGTTGATGATGTGGAGCGAAGACGACGTTCCCCATCGCGAGTGCGTGGCCTGCGGGTATTCCGACACCCTGAATGAACAGGGCCTGTCGGTGCCCAAGGAGCTGGGCACGCGGGTCAACACCACGGCCCTCAAGGTGCTGGATGCCAAGGTCCAGTCGGTGCAGTTTTTCCCCAACCCCAAGTTGAAGAAAAAGACCGACGAGCCCAAGTAACTGCCAATCCCCTGTAGGAGCGCAGCTTGCTCGCGATAGCGGTGTATCAGATACACCGCGGTGCTTTGATCGCCAGCAAGCTTGGCTCCTACCGGGATGCGGTCGAAGCTCAATTCTGCAGCTTCACGCAGCCGGTCAATTCGCTGGCTTGCTGACGCTCACCGTCTCGAACCAGCTCTTCACCGAACAGGTGGCGAACACGCTGGTGCTGCAATCGCCATTGGCCAGGGCGGTGCGCAATTTGTCGACATCGGCCTGCATCATGTAGCGAATGCCGTCCTTGAAGTGGGAACTGTCACCAAACCCGCCTCCGGTCATTTCATTCAGCGCCTCCTCCTTGCTCCAACCCTGAACCACCACTCGATACATCGCCGACATCAGGCCGGTGCGGTCCGAGCCGTGCTTGCAGTGCATCAACACCGGGCCGTCGCTTTCGGCGCTCTGGATCGCGCGCAAGGCCGCCAGCACGTCGGCGTCATCCACGTGATTGGTCCGGTAAGGCAATTGCACCTGCTTGATTCCCGGGGCCTGCAGCCAGCTGGAATCGGACTCCGGCAGGAAGTTGATCACCGTGCCCACCTTGAGTTTTTCCAGCAAAGGCACGGCGCCGCCGTCCGGCAAGGCGCTGCGGTACAGCGTCGGCGACATCTGGTACAGGTTGTAGTGGGTTTCCACGGGCTGGGCCCACTGGGCCGGGCGGGTCGTGCCGGTTTCGGCGGCCTGCGCCTGGGGCCAGGCGAGCAGCGTCAGCAGGGACAGGCAGAGAGCGGGAAGGATACGAGAGTTGTGCATGCAGAAGGCCGTGACCGGAAATGGGGTGGAGAGAGCCTAGCTTCCATCCGGACCGGTCAACGCCCTGTGAGGCGCTCGTCAAAGAAACGTGAAGTCGCTGCGATAGAGGTTTTTTCTCGGCAATCGCGACTTTTTTGCAACGCAAACGATTTATTCGAATGCTTAGCCTGCTACCATTTGTAACCAAAATTTGCTGAACTGTGCTTTCCCCGGCCTCGGGATCGACCCGTTGCGCCGCCAGAACGACAAGCCACGCCATGACGCGGCTGCCCAACCCGTGAATGCCTAGTGTGAGGTGCACCCCCATGTCTGATCACGATCAAGACAACCCGCGGCGTGAGTTTCTGCGCAAATCCCTGACCTTGATCCCGGTGGTCACGGTCGCCAGTACCGGCCTGGGCAGCTCGATGCTGATGGCCGCGCCCGAAGCGCCCAAGCCGGTCGAGCCGGCCCGAACCCCGGTCAGCACCAATGCTGACGCTTACCAGCCAAGCTATTTCACCGCCGAAGAATGGGCCTTTGTCCAGGCCGCGGTAGAGCGTCTGATCCCGGCCGACGAACAAGGCCCGGGTGCCCTGGAAGCCGGCGTGCCGGAATACATCGACCGGCAGATGAACACCCCCTACGCCGCGGGTGCCCTGTGGTACATGCAAGGCCCGTTCAACGCCGACGCCGCGCCGGAGATGGGCTGGCAGAGCAAGCTGGTACCCAAGGAGATCTACCGCCTGGGCATTGCCGCGACGGATGCTTGGTCGAAAGCCTTCAACGGTAAAACATTTGCCGCGCAAGACAGCGCTACCCGAGACGATTTGCTCAAGCAGCTCGAAGCGGGAAAACCTCAATTCGACAGCGTTCCGCCGAAGATTTTCTTCAACCTTCTGCTGCAAAACACCAAGGAAGGGTTCTTCTGCGACCCGATCCACGGCGGCAATAAAGGCATGGTCGGCTGGACGTTGATCGGCTTCCCCGGCGCGCGCGCCGATTTCATGGACTGGGTGGAACGCAACGAGCAATACCCTTTCCCGGCAGTGTCGATTCGCGGCGAGAGGGCTTGAGCATGGCAACGGTAATGAAGAAGGTCGATGCGGTGATCGTCGGGTTTGGCTGGACCGGCGCGATCATGGCCAAGGAGCTGACCGAGGCCGGGCTCAACGTGCTGGCGCTGGAGCGCGGGCCGATGCAGGACACCTACCCGGACGGCAACTACCCGCAGGTGATCGACGAGCTCACCTACAGCGTGCGCAAGAAACTCTTTCAGGACATCTCTCGGGAGACGGTGACCATTCGCCACAGCGTCAACGACGTGGCCCTGCCGAACCGCCAGCTGGGCGCGTTCCTGCCGGGCAACGGCGTCGGCGGTGCCGGCCTGCACTGGTCCGGCGTGCATTTTCGCGCCGACCCGATCGAGCTGCGTATGCGCAGCCACTACGAAGAGCGCTACGGCAAGAACTTCATCCCCAAGGACATGACCATCCAGGACTTCGGCGTCACCTACGAAGAGCTGGAACCGTTCTTCGACTACGCGGAAAAAGTCTTCGGTACCTCAGGTCAGGCCTGGACCGTGAAAGGCCAGCTGGTCGGTGAAGGTAAGGGCGGCAACCCTTACGCGCCGGACCGTTCGGACCATTTCCCGCTGGAGTCGCAGAAGAACACCTACTCCGCCCAGCTGTTCCAGAAAGCCGCCGGCGAAGTCGGCTACAAGCCCTACAACCTGCCGTCGGCCAACACCTCGGGGCCGTACACCAACCCCTATGGCGCGCAAATGGGGCCGTGCAACTTCTGCGGGTTCTGCAGCGGCTATGTCTGCTACATGTACTCCAAGGCTTCGCCGAACGTGAACATTCTGCCGGCCCTCAAGCCGCTGCCGAATTTCGAGCTGCGCCCCAACTCCCACGTGCTCAAGGTCAACCTCGACAGCACCAAGACCCGCGCGACCGGCGTTACCTACGTCGATGGCCAGGGCCGCGAGATCGAGCAGCCGGCGGACCTGGTGATCCTCGGTGCCTTCCAGTTCCATAACGTGCGTCTGATGCTGCTGTCCGGCATCGGCAAGCCGTACGACCCGATCACCGGCGAAGGCGTGGTGGGCAAGAACTTCGCCTACCAGAACATGGCCACCATCAAGGCCTACTTCGACAAGGACGTGCACACCAACAACTTCATCGGCGCCGGTGGCAATGGCGTGGCGGTGGACGATTTCAACGCCGACAACTTCGACCACGGCCCGCATGGCTTCGTCGGTGGCTCGCCGTTCTGGGTCAACCAGGCTGGCAGCCGGCCGATCGCCGGGACCTCCAACCCACCGGGCACCCCGGCCTGGGGCAGCGCCTGGAAGAAGGCCACCGCCGACTACTACACCCATCAGGTGTCGATGGACGCCCACGGCGCCCACCAGTCCTACCGCGGCAACTACCTCGACCTCGATCCGGTGTACCGCGACGCCTACGGCCTGCCGCTGCTGCGCATGACCTTCGACTGGCAGGAAAACGACATCAAGATGAACCGCTTCATGGTCGAGAAGATGGGCAAGATCGCCGAGGCGATGAACCCCAAGGCCATCGCGGTGCTGGGCAAGAAGGTCGGTGAGCACTTCAACACCGCGTCCTACCAGACCACCCACCTCAACGGGGGTGCGATCATGGGCACCGACCCGAAAACCAGTGCCTTGAACCGTTACCTGCAGAGCTGGGACGTGCACAACGTGTTCGTCCCGGGCGCTTCGGCCTTCCCCCAGGGCCTGGGCTACAACCCGACCGGCCTGGTGGCCGCGTTGACCTACTGGTCGGCCCGCGCGATCCGCGAGCAGTACCTGAAGAACCCCGGCCCGCTGGTCCAGGCATAAGGAGCGATGACCATGAAAACCCTCGTTATCGCGACCCTGGCCCTGCTCGGCAGCGCTTCCCTCAGCGCCGCCGAAACCGATCGGCAAGCCTTGATCAAGCAGGGCGAATACCTGGCCCGCGCCGGTGACTGCGTGGCCTGCCACACCGCCAAGGACGGCAAGCCGTTCGCCGGCGGCCTGCCGATGGAAACCCCGATCGGCATGATCTACTCCACCAACATCACCCCGGACAAGACCGGCATCGGCGAGTACAGCTTCGACGACTTCGACAAGGCCGTGCGCCATGGCGTGGCCAAGAGCGGCAGCAGCCTGTACCCGGCCATGCCCTACCCGTCCTATGCGCGGGTCAGCGACGCCGACATGCAGGCGCTGTATGCCTACTTCATGCAAGGCGTGGCGCCTGTGGTCCAGGAGAACCGCGACAGCGACATCCCCTGGCCGCTGAGCATGCGCTGGCCGTTGGCGGGCTGGCGCTGGATGTTCGCGCCGAGCGTGGCGGACCTGCAAGGCAACGGCCAGGCCAAGGCAGGCGAAGACCCGGTGGTCAGTCGCGGTGCCTACCTGGTGGAGGGCCTCGGCCACTGTGGCGCCTGCCACACGCCGCGCGCCCTGACCATGCAGGAGAAGGCCCTGAGCGCCAGCGAAGGCAGCCACTTCCTGGCCGGCAGCGCGCCGCTGGAAGGCTGGATCGCCAAGAGCCTGCGCGGCGACCACAAGGACGGCCTGGGCAGCTGGAGCGAAGAGCAGCTGGTGCAGTTCCTCAAGACCGGTCGTAGTGATCGTGGCGCGGTGTTCGGCGGCATGAGCGACGTGGTGGTGCACAGCATGCAGTACATGTCCGAAGAGGACCTGACGGCCATCGCCCGTTACCTCAAGTCGCTGCCGGCAGTGGATGCCAACGACCAGCCGCACCAGTACGACAAGGCGGTGGCCGAGGCGTTGTGGAAAGGTGACGACAGCAAGCCGGGGGCGTCGGTGTATGTCGACAACTGTGCGGCGTGCCACCGTACCGACGGCCATGGCTATACCCGGGTGTTCCCGGCGCTGGCGGGCAACCCGGTGCTGCAAAGCGCCGATGCCACGTCGCTGATCAATATCGTGCTCAAGGGCGGCACCTTGCCGGCGACTCATACCGCGCCATCGACCTTCACCATGCCGGCCTTCGCCTGGCGGCTGTCGGACCAGGAGGTGGCCGATGTGGTCAACTTCATCCGCACCAGCTGGGGCAACCAGGGTTCCGAGGTGAACGCCGCGGACGTGGCGGGGCTGCGCAAGGGCGACCTGCAAAGCACCTCGAACGACGATCTGGGGCAGGGGACCAAGCACAGCGGTGGCTGACCGGCCTTTTTCGCGAGCAAGCTCGCTCCTACAGGGATGCGTGTGTTCTCTGTAGGAGCGAGCTTGCTCGCGATCAGCGCCGAAGGCGCGCTCCGCCCGACGGCGCTTTGCAGAAATTCGAACCTCCGATACTGTATATGAATACAGTATCGGAGCGCCTCCCATGTTCAGCCCCCTGCCCCCTCGCGGCCGTGGCACCGCGACCAATCCGCACAACCGTTTTGCGCCCCAGCGCTCGGTGGCCTTCGATGACGGCTGGTACCAGGAAGCCCCGCTGACCCAGGGCACCGAGGTGCGCTTCGAGACGGCGAAATCCATCATCACCCGCAACAGCTCGCCGGACCTGCCCTTCGACCGCTCCATCAACCCCTATCGCGGTTGCGAGCACGGCTGCATCTACTGTTATGCGCGGCCCAGTCATGCCTATTGGGACCTGTCGCCGGGGCTGGACTTCGAGACCAAGCTGATCGCCAAGACCAATGCCGCGGCAATGCTGGAACAGCAGCTGTCCAAGCCCGGCTACAAATGCGCGCCGATCAACCTGGGTTCCAACACCGACCCCTACCAGCCCATCGAGCGTGAGCACCAACTGACCCGCCGGACCCTGGAGGTGCTGCTGCGCTACCGGCACCCGGTAACCATCGTCACCAAGGGCTCGCTGATCCTGCGCGATCTCGATCTGTTGGTCGAACTGGCCGAGCAGCGGCTGGTGGCGGTGATGATCAGCCTGACCACCCTGGACGACGAGCTCAAGCGCATCCTCGAACCCCGGGCGGCGGCGCCCAAGGCGCGGTTGCGGGCGATCCGGGTAATGCGCGAGGCGGGAATTCCCGTGGGGGTGCTGTGTTCGCCGATGATTCCGATGATCAACGACAGCGAGCTGGAAAGCCTGCTCGCCGAGGCCCATGCCGCGGGCGCGCAAAGCGCGGCCTACATGATGCTGCGCCTGCCCCTGGAAGTGGCGCCGCTGTTCGAGGAATGGCTCAACGCCCACTACCCGCAGCGGGCGGCCCATGTCCTGAGCCTGATCCGCCAGTGTCGCGGCGGCGAGCTGTACGACAGCCGTTTTGGTGCGCGGATGCGCGGCGAAGGCCCCTTCGCGGCCCTGCTGGCGCAGCGTTTCGCCAAGGCCAGCAAACGCCTGGGGCTCGATCGGCGCGAAGGCTACAACCTCGATTGCACGGCCTTCTGTCCGCCGGGTGGGCAGATGTCGTTGCTGTAGGGGTTATTGGCCTATGGTGGAGTTATAGGCTGGTCACCTTTTTGCATCGCCAATAGTGGCGTTTTAGAGCGCTCCGTTCAGTTTGAGTTAAGTTTGGAAGGCTACCTTGTTCACCGAGTGACCGATGGGTCGCTGTCGGCGGTCTGGTCGTTTTTTAATCAATCGCTGGCGTCGTGCCGGATAAAACTGGAAAATTCACCTAATCCGTCAAAAGGGGATGAATCATGAGTGACAAGGATAAACAGCCGTTGGCTGCGTCGGCTTCAGCGTCCACGGAGGTCGCCGAAAGCGCCGATGCAGCGCTGCAGATAATCGTTGACGGCTTTTTGCATTTTCATCACGAGGTCTTCCCACAGCAGGAAGAACTGTTCAAGAAACTCGCCACGGCCCAGCGGCCGCGGGCGATGTTCATTGCCTGCGCGGATTCGCGCATCGTTCCCGAACTGATTACCCAGAGCGCCCCGGGCGACCTGTTCGTGACCCGCAACGTCGGTAACGTGGTACCGCCTTACGGGCAGATGAACGGCGGTGTGTCCACGGCCATCGAATACGCGGTCATGGCGCTGGGTGTGCACCACATCATCGTTTGCGGCCATTCCGACTGCGGCGCCATGCGCGCGGTGCTCAACCCGCAGAGCCTGGAAAAGATGCCGACGGTCAAAGCCTGGCTGCGCCACGCCGAAGTGGCCAAGACCATGGTCCAGGAGAACTGCGACTGCGCCGACGAGAACGCCAGCATGCATGTGCTGACCGAAGAGAACGTCATCGCCCAGTTGCAGCATTTGCGCACCCACCCTTCGGTGGCTTCGCGCATGGCCAACGGCCAGTTGTTCATCCATGGCTGGGTATACAACATCGAAACCAGCGAAATCAAAGCCTACGACGCGGATCAAGGGTGTTTCCTGCCGTTGGACGGACGCCATCCGATCCCGGTTGCGACGCCTAAAGCGCGCTTCTAAATCCTCCTAAATCCCAGTGGGGTTCAGCCATGACTGCTGTCAGTGCGGTCAGGCTTTGCCACGCCTGAAAAAAGTTCGGGAGAATCATCATGCGTGCAGCACAACTGAAAGCTGTTTTGCCACGGGAGCTGCTCGCTTCCGTGGTGGTGTTCCTGGTGGCCCTGCCCTTGTGCATGGGTATTGCCATCGCTTCCGGCATGCCGCCGGCCAAGGGTCTGATCACCGGGATCATCGGTGGCCTGGTAGTGGGCTGGCTGGCGGGCTCGCCCTTGCAGGTCAGCGGTCCGGCCGCGGGGCTGGCGGTCCTGGTGTTCGAGCTGGTGCGCCAGCACGGTATCGCCATGCTCGGGCCGATCCTGCTATTGGCGGGTTTCCTCCAGTTGGTGGCCGGGCGCTTGCGCCTGGGCTGCTGGTTCCGGGTCACGGCGCCAGCGGTGGTCTACGGCATGCTTGCCGGGATCGGGGTGTTGATCGTGCTCTCCCAGGTGCACGTGATGCTCGATGCCCAGCCCCAGGCGTCCGGCCTGGATAACCTCGCGGGTTTCCCCGAGGCGGTGACCCAAGCCTTGCCCAGCCTGGGCGGCGGCTTTGGCTGGCAGGCCGGGTTGCTCGGCCTGTCGACCATGGCGGTGATGTTCCTGTGGGAAAAACTGCGCCCGCATTCGCTGCGCTTCATCCCTGGTGCCCTGCTGGGTGTCGGCCTGGCGACCTTTGCCAGCCTGCTCCTGGCGCTGCAGGTCAAGCGGGTCGAGGTACCGGAAAACCTCGCCGAGGCAATCGACTGGCTGCGCCCGGCCGACCTGCTCAACCTGGCGGACCCGACACTGCTGATCGCAGCCTTTGCCGTGGCCTTTATCGCCAGCGCCGAAACCCTGCTGTCCGCTGCCGCGGTGGATCGCATGCACAGCGGTACGCGCTCGGATTTCGACCGTGAACTGTCGGCGCAAGGGATCGGCAACATGCTCTGCGGGTTGCTCGGCGCCTTGCCGATGACCGGGGTGATCGTGCGCAGTTCGGCCAACGTCCAGGCGGGCGCGACCACGCGGTTGTCGGCGATCTTCCACGGCCTGTGGCTGCTGGCGTTCGTGCTGTTGCTGTCCAGCGTGCTGCAAAGCATTCCGGTGGCCAGCCTGGCGGGCGTGCTGGTGTACACCGGGTTCAAGCTGGTGGACCTCAAGTCGTTCCGCAAGCTGGGCCGTTATGGGCCGATGCCGATGCTGACCTACGGCGTGACCGCGCTGGCGATTGTCTTCACCGACCTGCTGACCGGTGTGCTGATCGGTTTCGGCCTGACCCTGGTGAAGCTGGCCTGGGGCGCTTCGCGACTGAAGATCAGCCTGGTGGACCTGCCCGCCGAAGGCGAAATGGAGCTGCGCCTGGTAGGCGCCGCGACCTTCCTCAAGGTGCCGGCCCTGACCCAGGCACTGGGCAGCATCCCGCCGGGCACCACGGTGCATGTGCCGCTCAATAACCTGGGCTACATCGACCATGCCTGCCTGGAACTGCTCGAGGAGTGGGGACGGGCCAATGCGGCCAAGGGCTCGAAGCTGGTGATCGAGTCGCGCGGGTTGAAGCGCCGGCTGGAGGGGCGTTTGCACACCAACGTCGGCGTGAGTCCGGCCTCGAAGCTGGAGGCGAAAGGCTTGAGCCGGGCGTAAGTCTGTAGCCCTGTAGCCGCTGCCGCAGGCTGCGATAAGGTCCGAAGGGCCTTCAGCGGCGGTGATATCGCTGCGACCGTGCCGGTCGATCGCAGCCTGCGGCAGCGGCTACAGGGGCGCCACCTGCAATCCTCAGGCAGCCGGCTGGTCGAGTTCCAGCTCCACGCCCAACTGGCGCGACAGGCACGGCCAGCGTTTCCAGGCGGCGTCGGTGTCGGGGCTGCTGAGCTTCTCACGGTAGGCCTCGACCGACTCCAGGGCGAAGCTTTCTTCATTGAGCATCGCGTCGACCGCATGGTGCACCGCTTCGTCCAGCTGGTTGGCGAAGGTTTCGCCGATCAACTGGTGGGCGATCAGGTTGGCCACCGTGGTGTCCAGCGGGATCAGCGGCTGGCCGAAATGGGTGATGTACAGGTCGTTGACCTCTTCCACCAGGCGATGGGCCAGATAGGCTTCGTCCAGCAGGCTGTCCAGGCCTTCGTGGCCGGCCATGATGGCGGGCGGCTGGAGGAAGAACTGCTCGGCGATCTTCAGCACCGGCTTGATCTGCGACTCGATGCCGGCTTCGCGCGCGACTTCGTTGGCGGCGTCCAGCAGGTCGGGAACCTGATCGATATAAGCGGCGACAAAACGGGTCATCACCCCCTGGGCGTCCAGTTCGGGGAGCTGGATGGCGGGGTGCAGGTGTGGCAATTGGGTTTCCAGCTGGCGGCGCAAATGCCCGGTGCTGGACTCATGTTGATGGGCTCGTTGGATCTGCTCGCGCAATGCGGCGGTGTTCATGAATACTCCAGGAAACAAGGGCAATTAATTAGGGAAGACATAAGTTAGCCTGCTCACGAAATCGCTTAAGACGTATTTCTCATAATTATTTCATGGTTAGTCGTCTGAGTTATATCGCTTCGCCATCATTCATCCCCTATCCCTTTCCAACCGTGGCCTATAAGGCCGCGGCAAACTGTTTCAGTGGATTTACGGCACCGCGTTGCGAGGTCGAAGTCGCTGTCTATACTCGGGGCTGTATGAAGTTAGCTGATGACGCCCGACTGCATGTGCAGCGAAGGCTCGGCGGTTTAAGTTCGTAGTCTGGGCAGCCGATCCCTTGGCCGCAGGTGAAAGCCGGCGGGATAACAAGAACGATAAGGGGAACCCGCAATGATGCGACATCCACAAGTCTGGATGGGCCTCCTGTTGTGGTCGGTATTCAGCCAGGCGCATGGCGCCTGGACCGTGAATATGGCGCCTGGAGCGACTGATATAAGTCACGCGGTATTCGACCTGCACATGACCATCTTCTGGATCTGTGTGGTGATCGGCGTCATTGTCTTTGGCGCCATGTTCTGGTCGATGATCGTGCACCGCCGCTCCACCGGCCAGGTGGCCGCCAAGTTCCACGAAAGCACGACGGTGGAAATCCTCTGGACGGTGGTGCCGCTGCTGATCCTGGTGGCCATGGCCGTTCCCGCCACCGCAACCCTGATCAAGATGTACGACGCCAGTGAGCCGGATGTGGACATCCAGATCACCGGCTATCAATGGAAGTGGCACTACAAATACCTGGGCCAGGACGTCGAGTTCTTCAGCAACCTGACCACCCCCGCCGAACAGATTCATAACCAGAGCGCCAAGGGCGAGCATTACCTGCTGGAAGTCGATCAGCCGCTGGTGCTGCCGATCGGTGCCAAGGTGCGCTTTCTGGTGACCTCCGCCGACGTCATCCATTCCTGGTGGGTCCCGGCCTTCGCGGTCAAGCGCGATGCGATCCCCGGTTTCGTCAACGAAGCCTGGACCCGGGTCGACAAGCCCGGCCTGTATCGCGGCCAGTGCGCCGAGCTGTGCGGCAAGGACCACGGTTTCATGCCGATCGTGGTCGATGTGAAGACCCAGGCCGACTACGACACCTGGCTGGGCGAACGCAAGGCCGAGGCCCTCAAGCTCAAGGAACTGACCAGCAAGGAATGGACCCTCGAAGAGCTGGTGGCCCGCGGCGACAAGGTCTACCACACCACCTGCGTGGCCTGTCACCAGGCCGAGGGCCAGGGCCTGCCGCCGATGTTCCCGGCGCTCAAGGGCTCGAAGATCGCCACCGGGCCGGTGGCGGATCACCTGAACATCGTCTTCCACGGCAAGCCCGGCACCGCCATGGCGGCTTTCGGCAAGCAGCTGTCGGAAGTCGACCTGGCGGCGGTGGTCACCTACGAACGTAACGCCTGGGGCAACAACAAGGGCGACATGGTGACGCCCAAGGATGTCCTGGCTCTGAAACAGGCGGAAAGCAAATGACCCGGTCCATTGCGTGTTCCCGCAGCCGCTCGGGGCGTGCTGCCCTCGATCGTCCAGCCCAACCGTTTACAGGAGACAGGCCATGAACGCTGTGAGCGATGAGCACGGTCATGCAGTCGTTGGCGATCATGACCATACCCACGGCCCCGCCAAGGGCCTGATGCGCTGGGTGCTGACCACCAACCACAAGGACATCGGCACCCTGTACCTGTGGTTCGCCTTCTCCATGTTCCTGCTCGGCGGCTCGTTCGCCATGGTGATCCGCGCCGAGCTGTTCCAGCCCGGCCTGCAGATCGTGCAGCCGGAATTCTTCAACCAGATGACCACCATGCACGGCCTGGTGATGGTCTTCGGCGCGGTGATGCCGGCCTTCGTCGGCCTGGCCAACTGGATGATCCCGCTGATGGTCGGCGCGCCGGACATGGCCCTGCCGCGGATGAACAACTTCAGTTTCTGGTTGCTGCCGGCGGCGTTCCTGCTGCTGGTCTCGACCCTGTTCATGCCCGGTGGCGGACCCAACTTCGGCTGGACCTTCTACGCCCCGCTGTCCACCACCTACGCGCCGGAAAGCGTGACCTTCTTCATCTTCGCCATCCACCTGATGGGCATCAGCTCGATCATGGGTGCGATCAACGTGATCGCCACCATCCTCAACCTGCGCGCCCCCGGCATGACCCTGATGAAGATGCCGCTGTTCGTCTGGACCTGGCTGATCACCGCGTTCCTGCTGATCGCGGTGATGCCGGTGCTGGCCGGCTGCGTGACCATGATGCTGATGGACATCCACTTCGGCACCAGCTTCTTCAGTGCCGCCGGTGGCGGTGATCCGGTGCTGTTCCAGCATGTGTTCTGGTTCTTCGGCCACCCCGAGGTGTACATCATGATCCTGCCGGCCTTCGGCGCCGTCAGCGCAATCATCCCGGCGTTCTCGCGCAAGCCGTTGTTCGGCTACACCTCGATGGTCTACGCCACGGCGAGTATCGCCTTCCTGTCGTTCATCGTCTGGGCGCACCACATGTTCGTGGTCGGCATTCCGCTGGTGGGCGAGCTGTTCTTCATGTACGCCACGATGCTTATCGCGGTGCCGACCGGGGTCAAGGTCTTCAACTGGGTCAGCACCATGTGGCAGGGCTCGCTGACCTTCGAGACGCCGATGCTGTTCGCCGTGGCTTTCGTGATCCTGTTCACCATCGGCGGCTTCTCCGGGCTGATGCTGGCCATCGCCCCGGCGGACTTCCAGTACCAGGACACCTATTTCGTGGTCGCGCACTTCCACTATGTACTGGTGCCGGGCGCGATCTTCGGCATCTTCGCCTCGGCCTATTACTGGCTGCCGAAGTGGACCGGGCATATGTACGACGAAACCCTGGGCAAGCTGCACTTCTGGCTGTCCTTCGTCGGCATGAACATGGCGTTCTTCCCGATGCACTTCGTCGGCCTGGCGGGAATGCCGCGGCGGATCCCGGACTACAACCTGCAGTTCGCCGATTTCAACATGGTGTCGTCCATCGGCGCGTTCACCTTCGGCGCGACGCAGATCTTCTTCCTGTTCATCGTCATCAAGTGCATCCGTGGCGGCCAACCCGCACCGGCCAAGCCCTGGGACGGTGCCGAAGGGCTGGAGTGGAGCGTGCCGTCGCCGGCGCCTTACCACACCTTCACCACGCCGCCGGAAGTGAAATGAACAGCCTGCCGCGATACCCGCTGACCTCCTCCTGTAGGAGCGAGCTTGCTCGCGATAGCCACGAAGTGGCGCGCTATCAGCCTCATCGAGTCATCGTTGGTGATTTTTTCGTGAGCAAGCTCGCTCCTACAAGGGGGCGCGCTCATGGCTGAGATCTCGATGAAGAAGCTGGTCACCCGCCTGTTGCTGGTGGTGGCGGCGATGTTCGTCTTCGGTTTTGCCCTGGTGCCGATCTACGACGTGATGTGCAAGGCGCTGGGCATCAACGGCAAGACCGGCGGGCAGTATTCCGGCGAGCAGCAGGTGGATGTCTCGCGCCAGGTGCGGGTGCAGTTCCTGTCGACCAACGCGATCGACATGGTCTGGGACTTCTATCCCAAGGCCGACGACATCGTGGTCCATCCGGGCGCGGTGAACGAGATGATCTTCATCGCCCGCAATCCCAGCGACCGCCCGATGAGCGCCCAGGCGATCCCGAGCATTTCGCCGAGCAGCGCCGCGATGTATTTCCACAAGACCGAATGCTTCTGTTTCACCCAGCAAGTGCTGCAGCCCGGTCAGCAGATCGAGATGCCGGTACGTTTCATCGTTGACCGCGACATGCCCAAGGATGTGAAGCACCTGACGCTGGCTTACACGCTGTTCGATATCACCGCGCGTCATCCACCGGTGGCCGTGAGCACCAACACCGGCGGTTAAGACGTTCAAGCGTGCCCGATAAGGAGAACAATAAATGGCAACTCATGAGCATTATTACGTTCCCGCCCAGAGCAAGTGGCCGATCATCGCCACCGTGGGCATGTTCGTTACCGTGTTCGGCCTGGCCACCTGGTTCAACGACCTCAAGGCCGCGCGCCCGGAATCCCATGGCCCGCTGATTTTCTTCGTCGGTAGCCTGTTGCTGGCCTACATGCTGTTCGGCTGGTTCGGCGCGGTGATCAAGGAAAGTCGCGCCGGCTTGTACAGCGCCCAGCTGGATCGCTCGTTCCGCTGGGGCATGAGCTGGTTCATCTTTTCTGAAGTGATGTTCTTCATCGCCTTCTTCGGCGCGCTGTTCTACGTGCGCCAGATCGCCGGCCCGGCCCTGGGTGGCGAAGGCAGCAAGGGCATCGCGCACATGCTCTGGCCGAACTTCGAGTTCGTCTGGCCATTGCTCGAAAACCCCGATTCCAAGCTGTTCCCGCCGCCCAAGGAAGTCATCAGCCCCTGGGGCCTGCCGCTGCTCAACACCGTGCTGCTGGTGAGTTCCAGCGTCACCGTGACCATCGCCCACCACGCCCTGAAGAACGGCCATCGCGGCGCGCTGAAAATCTGGCTGGCGATCACCGTGCTGCTGGGTTGTGCCTTTCTCGGCTTCCAGGCCGAGGAGTACCTGCACGCCTACCACGAACTGGGGCTGACCCTGGGTTCGGGCATCTATGGCGCCACCTTCTTCATGCTCACCGGCTTTCACGGTGCCCACGTGACCATCGGCACGCTGATCCTGTTCGTGATGCTGATGCGCATCATGAAGGGGCACTTCGACGCCGAGCATCAGTTCGGTTTCGAGGCGGCCAGTTGGTATTGGCACTTTGTCGATGTGGTGTGGATCGGCTTGTTTGTCTTCGTCTACGTGCTCTGAGCGCGGGGTTACCAGGGCGCGTGCGACACCAGCTGGCCGCTGAAGAAGCCCCAGGCGATCAAGCCGACGGTGAGCGCGGCCAGGCACACACGCACGGTCAACGACCTGACCAGGCGATGGGAGCTGCTGTCGTCCTTGACCAGAAAGAACAGGCCGCTGAACAGGCTGATGAGCGTGGCGATCAGCAACAGGACGATTGCCGCTTTAAGCATGGTGGGCTCCAGGGGAAACGCGATGCGCTTGAGTATAGCCAGTCGATCTCGCCACTTTCGGGCGCTGCCATGAACGGCTTTCGCCCGGGCGTGCTGCCGACCCTGGTGGTGCTGGCGTTGCTGCCGGTACTGGTGACGCTCGGGTTCTGGCAACTGGGCCGGGGCGAACAGAAGCGCGAGCTGCTGGCCAGCTACGCGGAACGGCGGGTGGCCGAGCCTTTGAGCGTGGATGAGCTGCAGGCTGCCCCTGATCCGGCGTTCCGCCGGGTGCGAGTGCATGGCAGCTTCGATGCAGCCCACAGCCTGCTGCTGGATAACCGCATGCACGAAGGCAAGGTCGGGGTCGAGCTGCTGCAACCCTTTCTCGACCAGGCCAGCGGCCAATGGCTGTTGCTCAACCGGGGTTGGCTGCCCTGGCCGGACCGGCGCACGCCACCGGCGTTCAGTACCCCCGAACAACCTCTGGACCTCGACGCCTGGGTCTATGTCGCTCCCGGCGCGACCTTTCAACTGCATGCCGATCCGCGCAATGCCCAGTGGCCGCGGCTGGTGACGACGGTCGATCCGGCCAGGCTCTGGAGCGAGCTGGGACGCAGCGGCTTTGCCTACGAGCTACGCCAGGAGGCTGGCCCGGGCGCCTACCTGACCGAATGGCCGGTGGTGGCCATGGGGCCGGAAAAACATCTGGGCTACGCCGTGCAGTGGTTCGCCATGGCGCTGGCCCTGTGCGCTTTGTACCTCTATCTCGGATGGCATAACGCAAGGGAGAAACACCATGGGAGCGGCCATGAATCCACCCAACATTTCTGAGGCCCAGGCGCCGCACAACCGGCGCCGCGGACGCTGGCAGCTGCTGCTGATCGTGGCCATGGTGATCGGCCCGATGATCCTCGCCACGGGCATGTACAAGTTGCAGTTCTGGGTGCCGGAAAGCCGCAGCTACCACGGTGAGCTGATCGGCAACGGCCAGAGCCGCGCCGACATCGGGGTCCAGGCCGACGAGACGCGCTGGCAGATCCTGGTCACCGCGCCCAGGGACTGCGCGGTGGATTGCCAGCAACTGGTGTACCTGGCGCGGCAGATCCAGATCTCCCTGGGCCGCGACGCCTCCCGGGCCAGCCACGCCCTGGCCGCCGCCCAGCCGCTGGACGCCGATTACCAGGCCAAGCTGCAGCGCGAGTACCCGCAACTGCAACGCTACCCGCTGGACCTGCCGACCTTCACCAAGGGCGCCAATGACCAGGGCGCGCCGCTGCTGTGGATAGTCGACCCGCACGGCAACCTGGTCCTGCGCTACGACGCCCGGGTCAAGGGCAAGGACCTGCTCAACGACCTGCGCCATCTGCTGAAACTGTCGAACATCGGATAAGGGCATCGTCATGGCCAAACCTGGATTTCGCCTCGCCTTGTTTGCCACCTTGCTGGCACTGATCGTGGTGCTGCTCGGCGCCTATACCCGGCTGACCCACGCCGGCCTCGGCTGCCCGGACTGGCCGGGGTGCTACGGCTTCATCAGCGTGCCGAAAAGCGAAGCCCAGCTGGCCCATGCCGAGCTGCATTTTCCCGACACCCCGGTGGAAGCCCACAAGGGCTGGAACGAGATGATCCACCGCTATTTCGCCGGTACCCTGGGCCTGTTGATCGTATTGCTGGCGGCACGCTCCTGGACCCATCGGCATCATCCCGGGCAACCATTGAAGTTGCCGCTGTTCCTGCTGTCGGTGGTGTTCGCCCAGGCCTTGTTCGGCATGTGGACGGTGACCCTCAAGCTGTGGCCGCAGGTGGTCACCGCGCACCTGCTGGGCGGCTTCGCCACCCTGAGCCTGCTGTTTTTGCTGACGCTGCGCCTGTCCGGGGTGCTGCCGGCGCTGATCGTGCCGCGCCGCCTGCAGTACTGGGCCACGGCCGGGCTGGTGCTGGTGATCGGGCAGATCGCCCTGGGCGGCTGGGTCAGCTCCAACTACGCGGCGGTGGCCTGCATCGACCTGCCGACCTGCCACGGCCAGTGGTGGCCGGCGGCGGATTTCGCCAACGGTTTTCACCTGACCCAGCACATTGGCCCCAACTACCTGGGCGGGCAGCTCGACAGCGACGCCCGCACCGCCATCCACCTGACCCATCGCATCGGCGCGCTGCTGGTGACCCTGGTGTTGCTCGGCCTGGCCTGGCAACTCAAGCATGTGGGCATGACCCGCCTCGCCGGGTTGGTGCTGGTGGCGCTGGCGGCGCAGATCGGCCTCGGCATCAGCAATGTGCTGTTCCACCTGCCGCTGCCGGTGGCCGTGGCGCATAACGCGGGTGGCGCGGCGCTGCTGCTGACCCTGGTGCTGGTCAACTATCACGCCCGTACCAGCCTGGTCCGCGCCCGCTCGCACCTGCCGCTGGGCTGGCGCCTGAGCCCGCGCAAACACGCTGCCGGGCCCATCACTATTAAAGGAGAAATGCCATGGCGACTCTGATCGGCGAGCGTCACCGCCAGGCGATCTGGCGTGACTACCTGGAGCTGACCAAGCCCAAGGTGGTGGTGCTGATGCTCATTACCTCGCTGGTGGGCATGTTCCTCGCCACCCGCGCCGGGGTGCCGTGGACGGTGCTGGTGTTCGGCAACCTGGGCATCGCCCTGTGCGCCGGTGCGGCGGCAGCGGTGAACCATGTGGTGGACCGGCGGATCGACGCGGTCATGGCGCGCACCCACAAACGGCCGCTGGCCGAAGGCCGGGTATCGCCGCCGGCGGCGCTGGGTTTCGCCCTGCTGCTGGCCATCGCCGGGCAAGCCTTGCTGCTGGCGTTCACCAACCCGCTGACTGCCTGGCTGACCCTGGCATCGCTGCTCGGTTATGCGGTGATCTACACCGGTTTCCTCAAGCGGGCGACCCCGCAGAACATCGTGATCGGCGGCCTGGCCGGGGCCGCGCCACCGCTGTTGGGCTGGGTCGCGGCCACCGGCCATGTGACGGCCGAACCGCTGCTGCTGGTGCTGATCATCTTCGCCTGGACCCCGCCGCACTTCTGGGCCCTGGCCATTCACCGCAAGGAGGAATACGCCAAGGCCGACATCCCGATGCTGCCGGTGACCCACGGCGAGCATTACACCAAGGTGCATATCCTGCTCTACACCTTCGCCCTGCTGGCGGTCAGCCTGCTGCCCTATGCGATCCACATGAGCGGCCTGCTCTACCTGATTTGCGCCCTGGGCCTGGGCGCGCGCTTTCTGCAATGGGCCTGGGTGCTGTACCGTGGCAGTCGGCCGCACGCGGCGATCAACACCTTCAAGTACTCTATTTATTACTTGTTCCTGCTGTTTATCGCGCTGCTCGTAGACCACTACCTATTGTTGAACCTATGACTCGAACTCAGAAAACCGTCTTTATTCTCGTGGCGCTGGTGGCCCTGGTGCTGGGGCTCACCGTCAACAAAGTGCTGACCGGCAAGAACCAGGGGGACCCGACCGCGCTGATCGACGCCGGGATCATCCTGCTGCCCCAGAGCCGCAACCTGCCGGATGTGAAGATGACCGACCAGGAAGGCCAGCCGGTGGTGCTCAATGAGCTCAAGGGCAAGTGGAGCCTGCTGTTCTTCGGCTACACCTTCTGCCCGGACATCTGCCCGACCACCCTCGCCCAGCTGCGCCAGATCAAGAGCGAGCTGCCCAAGGAGGCGGTGGACAATCTGCAGGTGGTGCTGGTCAGCGTCGACCCGAACCGCGATACGCCGCAGCAGCTGAAACAGTACCTGGGCTACTTCGACAAGGACTTCAAGGGCCTGACCGCGACCTCGGTGGCGGATGTGCAGAAGCTCGCCAATGCGGTGAGTATCCCGTTCATTCCGGCGGATACCAGCAAGCCCAACTACACCGTCGACCACAGCGGTAACCTCGCGGTGATCGGCCCGGACGGCACCCAGCGCGGCTTCATCCGCGCGCCGCTGAACAACCAGAAACTGGTGGCCCAGCTGCCGGTGATGTTGCAGCGCAAGTAATCCGGGACGCCTGAGTCCTGTAGCCGCTGCCGCAGGCTGCGATAAGGTGCGGAGCACCTTCCGAGGCCCTCAAGAGCGCGTCTCCTGCGGAGCCGATCGCAGCCTGCGGCAGCGGCTACAGGGGGCGCGGTAGGCAACTGAAACGAAACGGGGCGCCTTGAGGCGCCCCGTTTGTGTTTCTGTAACCGATCAGAACGCCGGAACCACGGCGCCTTTGTACTTCTCGAGAATGAATTGCTTCACTTCGGGGCTGTGCAGGGCGGCAACCAGTTTCTTCATGGCGTCCGAATCCTTGTCGTCAGGACGGGCCACCAGGATGTTCACGTAAGGCGAGTCCTTGCCTTCGATCACCAGGGCGTCCTTGGACGGGTCCAGCTTGGCTTCCAGGGCGTAGTTGGTGTTGATCAGCGCCAGGTCGACCTGGGTCAGCACGCGCGGGATGGTCGCGGCTTCCAGCTCGCGGAATTTCAGGTCCTTGCTGTTCTCGGTGATGTCTTTGACCGTGGACAGGATGTTGTTGGAATCCTTGAGCTTGATCAGGCCGGCCTTGGCCAGCAGCAGCAAGGCGCGGCCGCCGTTGGTGGCGTCGTTGGGGATCACCACGTTGGCGCCACCTGGCAGTTCTTCGAGCTTCTTGAACTTGTTGGAGTAGGCGCCCAGCGGCTCCAGGTGCACGCCGGCGACGCTCACCAGGTGGGTGCCCTTGGCCTTGTTGAACTCATCCAGGTACGGCTGGTGCTGGAAGAAGTTGGCGTCCAGGCGCTTTTCGGCGACTTGCACGTTCGGCTGGATGTAGTCGGTGAAGACCTTGACCTTCAGGTCCACGCCTTCCTTGGCCAGCGCCGGCTTCACGAATTCGAGGATCTCGGCGTGAGGCACCGGAGTGGCGGCCACGGTCAGGGTGTCAGCGGCGTTCGCGGAAAACGCGGCAACGGCGGCGAAAGCGACGAGTAGTTTTTTCATCCAGCTAGCTCCTTGTGAGGCGCCCGGTGCCGGACGCCTGCCGGCCAGGGCCGACTTATTTTCGGGAAAAGTGCACCACCAGCTTGTCGCCGACGGTTTGCAGAACTTGAACCAGCACCAGCAACAGCACCACGGTGACCACCATCACATCGGTCTGGAAGCGCTGGTAACCGAAGCGGATCGCCAGGTCGCCGAGACCGCCCGCGCCTACCACGCCCGCCATGGCGGTGTAGGAAACAAGGGTAATCGCTGTCACGGTAATTGCCGCGAAAATACCCGGACGGGCTTCCGGCAGCAGGGCGTTGGTGATGATCTGTCGGGTGGTCGCGCCCATCGACTGGGTGGCTTCGATGATGCCGCGGTCCACTTCGCGCAGGGCGGTCTCCACCAGGCGGGCGAAGAACGGCGTGGCGCCGACCACCAGGGGCGGGATCGCGCCGGCGACACCCAGCGAGGTACCGGTGATCAGCACGGTGAACGGGATCATCACGATCAGCAGGATGATGAACGGCAGCGAACGCAGGATGTTCACCATCAGCGACAGCAGGGCGTAGAGGCTCTTCTGCTCCAGCAGTTGGCGCGGGCTGCAAAGGAACAGCAGCACACCCAGGGGCAGGCCCAGCAGCACGGTGAACAGCAACGAACCACCGAGCATCAGCAGGGTGTCGCCGGTGGCCAGCCAGATTTCGTACCAGTCGATATTGGCGAAGAAACTTGTCAGCAGTTCCATTAGCGCAGCACCTCCATATGGACGTCCGCCGCGGTGAAGTGGGCGAAGGCCGCCTCCATGTCACCGCCGGTGATAGCCAGGGTCAGTTGCCCGTAAGGGACATCTTTGATGCGGTCGATGCGGCCGGCGAGGATGCTGTAGTCCACCCCGGTTTCGCGGGCCACTGTGCCCAGCAGCGGCGCGTAGGTGGCGTCGCCCTGGAAGGTCAGGCGCACGATGCGCCCCGGTACGTGGGCGAAGTCGTCGCGCTGTTCGCTTTCGTCGATCTGCTCGTCTTCCTGGACGAAACGCTTGGTGGTCGGGTGCTTGGGATGCAGGAACACCTCGGCCACCGAACCCTGCTCGACGATCACCCCGGCATCCATCACCGCCACCTGGTCGCAGACGCGACGGATCACGTCCATCTCATGGGTGATCAGCACGATGGTCAGGTTCAGTTCGCGGTTGATCTCAGCCAGCAGTTGCAGGACCGACGCGGTGGTCTGCGGGTCCAGGGCGCTGGTGGCTTCGTCGCACAGCAGGATCTTCGGCTTGGTCGCCAGGGCGCGCGCGATGCCGACGCGCTGCTTCTGCCCGCCGGACAGCTGGGCCGGGTACTTCTTGGCGTGATCGGACAGACCGACGCGGGCCAGCAGCTCGGCCACGCGCTGGTCGATCGCACTGCGCGACAGCTCGCCGGCCAGGGTCAGCGGCAGCGCGACGTTGTCGGCCACGGTCTTGGAAGCCAGCAGGTTGAAGTGCTGGAAGATCATCCCGACCTGCTGGCGGAAGCGGCGCAGGCCGTTGGCGTCCAGGGCGGTGACTTCCTCGTCGTCGACGATGATCTTGCCGCCGCTGGGGTTTTCCAGGCGGTTGATCAGGCGCAGCAGGGTACTTTTACCCGCGCCGGAATGGCCGATCAGGCCAAATACCTGGCCATTCTCGACCTTCAGAGTGGTCGGATGCAGGGCGGGAATATCCTTACCGGCGACCCGGTAGGTTTTATGGACGTTTTGAAACTCGATCACGTAGCGAACCTTGTGGGGCGCGTTAGAAAAGGATCAGCGGTTAGCCGGGCGCGCATTTTAGCCTAGGTTCTTAGCATTTATTTTGTATTCATCCTTCGATTTGGCAATAACGCGATCAAAGGTTATGGCACCGGCTCTGGGAGCGGGAGCCCAAGGCGATTGCGGCGGGATGTTTGTTTAGGAGCACAGCTTGCGTGCGATGGGGGCGCCACGGTCATCTGTAGTACCGCGTTATCGTTCATCGCGGGCAAGTCGGATCGCCGCCCGCTTGCTCCTACAGACGCGGGTTTGCGGGCGATGGGCTTATTGGGGCTTGCGCGGGCTCAGCACCATCTGTGCCGGGACGTGGCGCAGGATCTGCCGCTCGATCTGCAGGTCGAACTCACCGTCGAGCTTCTTCACCCGCTTGCTCAGCAGGGTCTTCAGCCAGGGGTAATCCTCGGTGCGTGGCGCCTGGATGCTCACGTCGCACTGGTAATTCACCACATCGGCGGCGATCGCATCGAGTTGCCGACGCAGTTGCTTGATATCGCTGAGGTTCAGCGCAATGGTGGTGCTCTCGGCGGCCGGGTCGATCAGCTTGGCTGGTGGCCGGGCTTCAGCGGCCTTGAGCGCAGCTTCGGCTTTTTCCAGCTCGGCTTTACGGGCCTGGGTGATGGCGCCATCGACGCCACCGGTCAGGGCCGGTGCCTTGGGCATCAGCGCGCGGGCGCGGCTCAGGGCTGTGGCGGCGGCGTTGACATCACCCTTTTGCAGCACGATCTGGCTGCGCTGCAGGTAGGCTTCGGCCAGCTGGCGCTGGTATTGCTCGAGCTGCGGGTCGTTGGGCGACTGGGCCTGCAAGGCGCTCAACTGGTCTTCGGCGGTGGCCAGTTCACTGCTGGCGATATTTTGCTGCAGCTGTGCGATGGCCGTGGCGCGGGCGTCGGGCACTTCAGCCGGCGGCGTGCTCTGGCAGGCGCCCAGCAGCAGGGAAAATGCGACAAGGAGCAGATAACGGGAGGCGAACGGCTTCATTCCTGCGACTCTCTAATTGCGCAAAAAGCGAGCAAGTCTACACCCCTCGACGGGGCAGGACAAAACTCAGCAGAAACAATGCGGCCGCCGTGACCACAATCGACGGCCCCGCGGGGGTGTCCTTGAACCAGGACAACGCCAGCCCGCCACAGACCGCGAGTATGCCCAGCAGGCTTGCGCCCAGCGCCATCTGCTCCGGGGAACGGGCGTGACGTTGAGCCGCAGCCGCCGGGATGATCAGCAGCGAAGTGATCAGCAACACCCCGACGATCTTCATCGCCACCGCGATCACCACCGCGATCAACAGCATCAGCGCCAGGCGCAACGACGCCACCGGCAAGCCTTCGACCCTGGCCAGCTCTTCGTGCACGGTGATCGCCAGCAACGGCCGCCACAGGGCCACCAATAGCAGCAGGACCGCGGCGCTGCCGCCGAGAATCCACGCCAGGTCGCCGGGGCTGATCGCCAGCAGATCGCCGAACAGATAGGCCATCAGGTCGATCCGCACGTCATGCATGAAGCTTAGTACCACCAGCCCGAGGGAGAGCGTACTGGGGGCGAGAATCCCCAGCAGCGTATCGGAAGCCAGCGGTTGGCGTTGTTGCAGGGTGACCAGCAGCACCGCCAGCAACAGACAGCCGACGGTCACCGCCACCGCCGGGCTGACATCCAGCAGAAAGCCCAGGGCCACGCCGAGCAAGGCGGCGTGGGACAGGGTGTCGCCGAAATAGGCCATGCGCCGCCAGACCACGAACGATCCCAGGGGACCTGCCACCAGCGCTAGCGCCAGGCCTGCGAGCAGGGCGTAGAACAGAAAATCAGCCATGCTTGCAGCTATCTCCGTGAACATGAACGTGACCGGCCGCGGCCCCGGTGACGACCGAGCCGTGCAGATCGTGGGCGTGGTCGTGATGGTGGTGGTAGATCGCCAGGCTCGGCGCGTTCTGGCCGAACAGCTCGACGAAGGCCGGGTCGCCGCTGACCTGTTCCGGGTGGCCGGAGCAGCACACGTGGCGATTGAGGCAGACCACCTGGTCGGTGGTGCTCATCACCAGGTGCAGGTCGTGGGAGACCATCAGCACACCGCAGCCGTGGCGATCGCGCAAACGGGTGATCAGGCTGTACAGCTCGGCCTGGCCGGCGACGTCCACGCCTTGTACCGGCTCGTCCAGTACCAGCAGTTCCGGCTCGCGCAGCAGGGCGCGGGCCAGCAGCACACGCTGCATCTCGCCGCCGGAAATGCTCTGCACCGGGCTGTCGATCACCTGTTCGGCGCCGACTTCGTTCAGCGCGGCCAAGGCTGTCGCGCGGTCCACGCCGGGCACCAGGCGCAGGAAGCGCAGCACCGACAGCGGTAAGGTCGGATCGACGTGCAGCTTCTGCGGCATATAGCCAACCCGCAGCTTCGGCTTGCGCCAGACGCTGCCACTGTCGGGCTTGAGCAGGCCGAGCACGGCGCGCACCAGGGTGGTCTTGCCGGCGCCATTGGGGCCGATCAGGGTGACGATCTGCCCTGGTTCGACACTGAGCTGGATGTTGTCCAGCACGCTCTGCCCGGCAAAGGTCACCGCGACCTGGTCGAGGCGGATCAAGGCAGTGCTCATCAAGCCCCCTGGCAACCCGAGCAGAGGCCGACCACTTCAACGGTCTGGCCTTCGACGACAAAGCCGACATCGCGGGCGCTGCTGATGATCGCGTCGCTGATGGATTTTTGTTCAAGCTCGATGGCGGCGTGGCAGACGCGGCAGATCAGGAACTGGCCCTGGTGCGCGTGTTCCGGGTGGTTGCAGCCGACGAAGGCGTTGAGCGAGGCGATGCGGTGCACCAGGCCGTTTTCCAGGAGGAAATCCAGGGCGCGGTACACGGTTGGCGGCGCGGCGCGACGACCGTCCTGTTCGCTGAGCACGGCGAGGATGTCGTAGGCACCCAGTGGCTTGTGGCTTTGCCCGACCAGCTCCAGCCCCCGCCGACGCAGGGCGGTCAGGCGCAGGCCTTGGCGCGCGCACAGGGCATCGGCCTCGGACAGCGCGCTGTGCACGCAGTGAGAGTGGTCGTGGGGGCGACTGGCGAGGGGGGTTTTAGGCATGAGCGGCGACGATAATTGTGAGAGACGTTATTATGTTACCCGTTCTCGCCTCTTCGAGTGGTCATCGTGTCCCGACTTTTTGCCCTTTTTGTCGCTTTTACCGCCAGTTTGTTCGTGATCAGCTCGGCCCAGGCCGAGGTCCGGGTCCTGACCAGCATCAAACCCCTGCAATTGATCGCCGCCGCCGTCCAGGATGGCATCGCCGTGCCCGAGGTTCTGCTGCCGCCGGGTGCCTCGCCGCACAACTATGCGCTGCGCCCTTCCGACGTGCGCAAAGTGCAGTCGGTGGAGTTGCTGTACTGGATCGGCCCGGACATGGAGAGCTTCCTGCCGCGGGTGCTCAAGGGCCGCACGTTGCCATCGCTGGCGGTGCAGGACCTACCAGGCCTGAAACTCCGTCATTTCGCCGAAGATAACCACTCGCACGCTGAAGAAGCCGACGAACATGATCACGATCATCGTCCGGGCAGCCTCGATGCGCACTTGTGGCTGTCGCCGGTCAACGCGCGGGTCATCGCCGACCGCATGGCGGCCGACCTGAGCGCCGCGGACCCGGCCAACGCCGCGCGTTACCAGAGCAACGCCAAGGCTTTCGACGCACGCCTGGATGCCCTGGATGCCCGTTTGAAAACCCGCCTGGCGCCAATCGCCGGCAAGCCTTACTTCGTCTTCCACGAAGCCTTCGATTATTTCGAAGACGCTTATGGCCTCAAGCACGCGGGCGTGTTCAGCGTCGCGGCCGAGGTGCAGCCGGGCGCGCAGCACGTAGCGACGATGCGCACGCGTTTGCAGGAGGTCGGCAAGACCTGTGTCTTCAGCGAGCCGCCATTGCGCCCGCGCCTGGCCGAAACCCTGGTGGCGGGCTTGCCGGTGAAGCTGGCGGAGCTCGATGCGCTGGGCGGCTACACCCCGGCCTCCGCGCAGGGGTACGAGCAGGTATTGGAGAAGCTGGGCAACGATCTGGCGGGTTGCCTGGAATCGCTGTAAAGGCGGCTGACGCTATCGCGGGCAAGCCTCGCTCCTACAGGGGATCGTAGGTGCGAGGCTTGCCCGCGATGCTTTCAGATGGCGAACGGCAATGGCGTGCTGACCTGCTGGCGCTGGGCCAGGCGCAGCTGGAACTCCATCGGGTCGTGAATCAGCACGTCCTGTCCGGCGAAGGACTCGGCGGCGATCAGGCGTGACAGCCAGAAGCGCACGCAGGCCACCCGCAGCATGGTTGGCCACAGCTCGGCCTCGGCGGTGGTGAACGGGCGCAGGGTCGCGTAGGCGCCCAGCAGGGCCCGGGCGCGCGAGCCGTCGAGCAGGCCGTCGGCGTCGGAACACCAGTCGTTCAGGGCAATCGCCACGTCATACAGCATCGGCCCGGAGCAGGCGTTGTAGAAGTCGATCAGCCCGGTCAGGTGCGTGCCTTCGAACATCGCGTTGTCGCGGAACAGGTCGGCGTGGATATTGGCCCGTGGCAGCGCGAGGATCTTCACCTTCTGTTCGGCGATTTCATCCAGCGCCCGCTGCAGCAGATCCCGCGCCTGCGGATCGAGATGCGAGAGCATCTGCGAGCCTTCTTCCTGCATCCAGTCCAGGCCACGATCGGTCTTGCGCTTGATCATGTTGTCCTTGGTCGCCAGGTGCAGGTGAGCGAGCAGCTCGCCGACCTGCGCGCAATGCTGGGCATTGGCTTGCTTGATGTGCTTGCCGGCCAGGCGCGGCTGCAGCAGCGCCGGCTTGCCGGCCAACTCGCGCAGGGCCACGCCGTCGGTGGTGCGCAGGGCGTAAGGCACCGGCAGGTCGGCGTCGTGCAGCACGTCCAGCAGTTCGATGAAGAACGGCATTTCCTGGACCGGGCCGCGCTCGACCAGGGTCAGGACGAACTCGCCCTGTTCCAGGCTGATGAAGAAGTTGGTGTTTTCGCTACCAGCGGCAATCCCCTGGAAGTCAAGCAGGCGGCCGAGCCCGTAAGGGGCGAGAAAGGTTTCCAGCTCGGGCCGAGCCAGGGGAGTAAACACAGACATGGTTAAAAACTGCCAGTACGGGCGCCGCTGTCGAGCCAGCGCCGGTTGAAGTTAGGAGTGGTTTACCACTCGAAAATTTTCCACGCCGGAATCAGCATATCCGGCTGGTCCGAACGAATGAAGTTGCCATCGGAACCGTCGGCGCGCACCAGAAAGTAGGGTTTGCCAACCTTCGGCGTGACCTTGATGGCGTACAGGAAACCGTTCTGGCGGTACTCCTGGATGGTCTTGTCGCCTTCCGTGCGAATGGTCACTTCCGGATCCGCCGATGGCGCATCCTCCGCCGCAATCACGGCCATCGGCGCGATTGCAATCAGGCTGGCCAGCAGCAAGCGATTTAGTGTGCGCATGATAACCTTGTCCCTTTGTCGTCAACGGTCCCGCTATTCTAGCGCCGGACCCGCCGAAAAGGTTGATCCTGCTCATGACCTGGTGGACGGTTCGTCCTACCTGTACCGCGCCTTCCACGCGCTGCCACCTTTGACCACTTCCAAAGGCATGCCGACCGGTGCGGTCAAGGGCGTGCTGAACATGCTCAAGAGTCTGCGCAAGCAGTACCCGGACAGTCCGTTCGCCGTGGTGTTCGACGCCAAGGGCGGGACCTTCCGCGATGACATGTACGCCCAGTACAAGGCCAATCGTCCGAGCATGCCCGACGACATGCGGGTGCAGATCGAGCCGTTGCACGCCAGCGTGATCGCCCTGGGCTTTCCGCTGCTGTGCGTCGAGGGCGTCGAGGCGGACGACGTGATCGGCACCCTGGCCCGCAGCAGCGCGGCGGCCGACCGGCCGGTGGTGATCTCCACTGGCGACAAGGACATGGCGCAGCTGGTGGATGGGCACATTACGCTGGTCAACACCATGTCCGGTAGCAGCATGGACGTGGAGGGCGTGAAGGAGAAATTCGGCGTCGCTCCCGAGCAGATCATCGATTACCTGGCGCTGATGGGCGACTCCTCCGACAACATTCCGGGTGTGCCGGGCATCGGCCCGAAGACCGCTTCCGGCCTGTTGGTGGGGGTCAACGGTGGCCTGAACGAGCTGTATGCCCAGCTCGATATCGTCCCGAGCCTGCCGATTCGCGGGGCCAAGACCCTGCCGGCCAAGCTCGAAGAGCACAAGGAGATGGCTTTCCTCTCCTATCAGTTGGCGACCATCAAGGTCGATGTGCCGCTGGATATCGGCCTGGACGACCTGCACCTGGGCGAACCGGACCGCGACAAACTGCTCGAACTGTACAGCCTGCTGGAGTTCAAGAGCTGGCTCGACGAGCTGCAGCGCGATGCCAAGCGCCTGGAGCTGAGTGTCGCCGCCTCTGAGCCGGTGGCCGACTTGTTGACTCAGGTCGAGATCGAAGTGCCGGTGGTTGTCGAAGCGCAGTACGAAACCATCCTCGATCAGGCGCGTTTCGATATCTGGCTGGAGAAACTGAAGAACGCCAAGCTGTTCGCCTTCGATACCGAAACCACCGGTATCGACGCCCAGCAGGCGCAGCTTGTGGGGCTGTCCTTCGCCGTGCAGGCCAACGAAGCGGCTTATATTCCGCTGACCCACTCTTATATCGATGTGCCGGAGCAACTGGATCGCGACACCGTCCTGCGGGCCCTGAAGCCGATTCTCGAAGACCCGAACAAACTCAAGGTCGGCCAGCACGCCAAGTTCGACATGAACATCCTGGCCAACTGCGCCATCGGCGGCGATCAGGCCAATGGCATCACGGTGCGCGGGGTCGCCTTCGACACCATGCTCGAGTCCTATGTGCTCAATTCCACGGCTACCCGGCACGACATGGACAGCCTGGCGGAGAAATACCTGGGCCACACCACCGTGAGCTTCCAGGACATCGCCGGCAAGGGCGCCAAGCAGCTGACGTTCGACCAGATCGCCCTCGAGCAGGCCGGGCCTTATGCGGCGGAAGACGCCGATGTGACCCTGCGTCTGCATCAGGTCCTGCATGAAAAACTGGCTGCGATCCCGAGCCTGGCCAGCGTGCTCAGCGATATCGAAATGCCCGTGGTGCCGGTACTGGCGCGGATCGAGCGCCAGGGAGCGCTGGTGGATGCCGACCTGCTGCGTGTGCAGAGCATCGAACTCGGCGACAAGATGGTGGAACTGGAGCGTGAAGCCTTCGAGATCGCCGGCGAAGAATTCAACCTCGGCTCGCCCAAGCAGTTGGGGGTGATTCTCTATGACAAGCTCGGCCTGCCGGTGCTGAAGAAAACCGCCAAAGGCCAGCCGTCCACTGCTGAAGAAGTGCTGGCCAAGCTGGCGGAGGACGACTACCCGCTGCCCAAGGTGCTGATGCAGTACCGCTCCATGAGCAAGCTCAAGAGCACCTACACCGACCGCTTGCCGGAGCAGATCAACCCGCGTACCGGGCGGATCCATACCTCCTACCATCAGGCGGTCGCGTCTACCGGGCGTTTGTCTTCCAGCGATCCGAACCTGCAGAACATCCCGGTGCGTACCGCCGAAGGCCGGCGTATCCGCCAGGCCTTTATCGCGCCGCCTGGCTACAAACTGCTGGCGGCTGACTATTCGCAGATCGAACTGCGGATCATGGCGCACCTGTCCCGCGACGAAGGGCTGCTGAATGCCTTCCGCAATAACCTCGACGTGCACACGGCAACCGCGGCCGAAGTATTCAAGGTCGAGCTCAAGGACGTCAGTTCCGATCAGCGCCGCAGCGCCAAGGCGATCAACTTCGGCCTGATCTACGGCATGGGCGCGCAGAAACTCGGCAAGGACATCGGCGTCGATACCAAGACCGCCAAGGCCTATATCGACACCTACTTCGCCCGCTATCCCGGCGTGCGCGAATACATGGATCGCACCCGCGCCCAGGCTGCGGAACAGGGATATGTGGAAACCCTGTTCGGGCGCCGCCTGTACCTGCCGGAGATCAACTCCAACAAGCCGCAGGAACGCGCCGGCGCCGAACGTACGGCGATCAACGCGCCGATGCAGGGCACGGCGGCCGACATCATCAAAAAGGCCATGGTGGCGGTGGATAACTGGCTGGCGACCTCAGGCCTGGATGCCAAAGTCATCCTGCAGGTGCACGACGAACTGGTGCTGGAAGTGCGCGAAGACTTGGTGGACCAGGTAAGCGAGGAGATTCGCGGCTACATGAGCAAGGCCGCGACCCTGGATGTGCCGCTGCTGGTCGAGGTCGGGGTGGGCAGTAACTGGGATGAGGCGCACTGAGGCGAGAACGCAGCACTTTGGCCGCGGCATAGTGCCGCGGCGAAGGCTGGCGAAGAGCTATTAGTGCGGAAAATTTCATCGACTATTGCCAATAGTTTTTGAAACCTCCCGGAACTTAATCGGCGAAAGCCCACTCAGAGTATCTGAATGGCTGGTGAAGCCCTTCGATGCTCCTATGTTGTGTTAAGTGTTGGCAGATATCTGGACCCCGCCCTAGCGGTCCGGAACTTGGACCCCGAACTTCCCCTCCCCATACGAAGTCCGGGCTGCCTGTGGCGCGATCATGCTGCGTTAAAAGCGCGGCCCGAAATGCTCATTTACAGCCAGTAAACTCCGCTTTCGAGCCGCGCTTTTGCCTTGCCTGATCACTCCACAGACAGTTTTATCTATGTCTTTCAGACTTCGATTTCGGCGCCTTTGTCTGCCAGTTCCATCCAGCTCGCCAGTACAGTGTAGGCCTCTTCCAGGCCCATGCGTTTTGGCGCCGAGAACAGTTGGATGGTGACGTTGTCGCCCCAGCCTTTACGGATTTGCGACTGCACCTTGAGCAGGGTGTTCTTGGCCGCGCCGTAGGTCAGTTTGTCGGCCTTGGTCAGCAGGATATGCATCGGCATGCCGCTGGCGACGGCCCAGTCGAGCATCAGCAGGTCGAAGTCGGTCATCGGATGGCGGATGTCCATCATCAGAATCAACCCTTTCAGGCTCTCGCGGCTGCCCAGGTAGGCTTCCAGGTGACGCTGCCAGTGTTGCTTGAGCGGGATCGGTACTTTCGCGTAACCGTAGCCCGGCAGGTCGACCAGACGGCGATCGTCGTCTAGCTTGAAGAAGTTCAACAGCTGCGTGCGGCCCGGGGTTTTCGAGGTGCGTGCCAGGCTGGCATGGGTCAGGGTATTCAGGGCGCTGGATTTGCCAGCGTTGGAACGCCCGGCGAAGGCCACTTCGAAGCCTTCGTCGTCGGGGCATTGATCGACTTTGGCGGCGCTGAGCATGAAAGTGGACTGTTGGCACAGACCAAGAATGGGGTTTTTCAGTTGCATGGGATTTCCGATAGGGGCGGTGCCGAGAATGGACGCGGCGAGCGGTGTCGTTTCCGTTTCAGTAACGCCAGTATATAATGCCGCAGATTTTGTGTGCGCTTTGTCCCAGCGTAGGATGAAGTTCACGAGAGCGATAGACCTTGATTGCGCATTAGAACGCAGCACGCTCTCAACCCTGAAAAGGTCGTTTTATGACGAAATGGCTGCTGGCTGCCGGCGTCCTGATACCGCTTTACAGCGCTCAGGCTACACAGGATCCGGAAGCTGTGTACAACCGTGTTTGTGGGGCTTGTCATTCCGGCCAACTACCAACGGCTCCCCGCAAGGGGGACCAGGGAGCTTGGGCGCCGAGGCTGGCGCAAGGTATGGAGACGCTGGTGCAACACGTGACCCAGGGTTTCAAGGCGATGCCGCCGCGTGGTTTGTGCATGGACTGCAGTGCCGAGGATTACCGAGCCATCATCCGATCCCGGTCCATAACTCTTAACCCTTAGCCGTAGTTGGATTAGCTGATGAACAAATTACTCGTGAGTCTGCTGTTGACCTTGGGCATCACAGGTGTCGCCCATGCTGCAGGCGACGCTGCTGCCGGTCAGGCGAAAGCCGCCGTATGTGGTGCTTGCCATGGTCCGGATGGGAACAGCATGGCGCCTAACTTTCCAAAGCTGGCGGGTCAGGGTGAGCGTTACCTGAACAAGCAGTTGCACGACATCAAGTCCGGCAAGCGCCAGGTGCTGGAAATGACCGGCCTGCTGACCAACCTGAGCGATCAGGACCTGGCCGACCTCTCCGCCTACTTCGCCAGCCAGAAAGGCAGCGTCGGCGCGGCAGACCCGAAAGTCGTGGCTCGCGGTGAAGAACTGTTCCGTGGCGGCAAGCTGGATCAAGGCATGCCTTCCTGCACCGGTTGCCACTCGCCAAATGGCACGGGTAACGCCGCCGCCGGCTTCCCGCACCTGGGTGGCCAGCACGCTCAGTATGTAGCCAAGCAGTTGACCGACTTCCGCGAAGGCAACCGCACCAACGACGGCGACACCATGATCATGCGCAGCATCGCCGCCAAGCTGAGCAACAAGGACATCGAAGCAGTATCCAGCTACATCCAGGGCCTGCACTGAGGCCGGCGATCATGTTGCGAAAGGGTCTATCTTGCGCAACGTTAATGATCGATTAATCTGTCGATGAAAGCATAAAGGGTGGCTCAGGCCGCCCTTTTTTATGGCGTCTGCCGCTACACTAGCGAACTCAAGCCCCGCCATGACCTGTCTGCGAACAGGCCGCGCGAGGCGACCTTACTTGTTCAGGAGTAAAGCATGCGTAATCTGATTCTCAGCGCCGCTCTCGTCACTGCCAGCCTGTTTGGCATGACCGCTCAAGCCGCCGAACCCCTTGAAGCCGGTAAACAATACGTAGAGCTGAGCAGCGCCGTTCCGGTTGCGGTGCCTGGCAAGATCGAAGTGGTCGAGCTGTTCTGGTATGGCTGCCCGCACTGCTACGCCTTCGAGCCGACCATCAACCCATGGGCTGAAAAACTGCCGGCCGACGTCAACTTCGTACGCATCCCGGCCATGTTCGGCGGTATCTGGAACGTTCACGGCCAACTGTTCATCACCCTGGAAGCCATGGGTGTCGAGCACAAGGTCCACAAAGCCGTATTCGAAGCCATCCATGGCGGCAAGAAACTCGCTTCCCCAGAGGAAATGGCCGAGTTCCTGGCCGGCGAAGGCGTCGACAAGGACAAGTTCCTGAGCACCTACAACTCGTTCGCCGTCAAAGGCAAGGTCGAGGACGCGAAGAAGAAGGCCCAGGCCTATCAGATCTCCGGCGTACCGACCATGGTCGTCAATGGCAAGTACCGCTTCGACCTGGGCACCGCCGGTGGTCCTGAAGGTGCCCTGAGCGTCGCCGACCAGCTGATCGCCAAAGAGCGGGCGGCCAAGTAAGCGAGCCCCTGCCATGCGACGTTGGGGTACGGAACGCATCGTTGGCCTGCATGACCCGCGGGTCAACGAGCACCATGTGGCGTCCTCCGGCCTGCCAGCAGACAGCCGTCTGCGGCTGCTCAGTTTCAATATCCAGGTCGGTATCAGTACCGAACGTTACCGGCATTACCTGACCCGTGGCTGGCAGCACCTGCTGCCGCACAACGGGCGCGCCGACAACCTGCAAAGGATCGGCGATCTGCTGGGCGACTTCGATCTGGTCGCCCTGCAGGAAGCCGATGGCGGCAGCCTGCGCTCGGGCTACGTCAATCAGGTCGAGCACCTGGCCCAGCTCGGCGCCTTCCCCTACTGGTACCAACAGCTCAATCGCAACCTCGGTCGCCTGGCCCAGCACAGCAATGGTGTGCTCAGCCGCCTGCGACCCTGGGCGATCGAAGATCATCCGCTGCCAGGCCCCAAGGGGCGTGGTGCGATCCTTCTGCGCTTCGGCGATGGTCCCGAGGCGTTGGTGGTGGTGATGATGCACCTGGCCCTGGGCGCCCGTACGCGCACCCGGCAGCTGGCCTACATCCGCGAGATGATCGGCGGCTACAAGCATCAGGTGCTGATGGGCGACATGAACACCCATGCCAGCGATCTGCTGGAACATTCGCCGTTGCGCGACCTCGGTCTGCTGGCGCCGCAATTGGAAGCGACGTTCCCCAGCTGGCGCCCGCAACGCTGTCTTGATCATATTTTGCTCAGCTCTAGCCTGACGCTGGAGCGGGTCGAAGTCCTGGCCCAACCGATTTCCGATCACCTGCCGGTCGCGGTAGAGATTCGTCTGCCGGGTTCGCTCACGGCCGATGCATTGCCCGCGCTGAGTCCTGCCCCTCGCGGAACCCATGAATGAGCGACGACGCCCAGCGCTGGAAAGAGAAATACCTCAAAAGTATCGAACAACAGGAAAAACTCGAGCGACGCTGGAATGCCCGCCTCGACCTGCTTCGCCGTGGACTGGTGCGCAGCACGCTGGCGGCCGAAGGGACTGATCGCGCCGTCGACCAGTGCATGAAGGAAATGCGCGAGGTGGTGCGCACCGACGATATGGACGCGGCCTTGGCGGCCCTGTTGCCACGCCTGGAAAAAGCCGTGCTGGACTCCGAGCAGCGTCGCGAGACGCGCATCGAGCAAATGAGCACGGCCCTGACTTCGCTGGTCAGCCAGTTGCAGAAGCTGCCGTTGCCCCGCGAGGTGAGTCGGCCGCTGAAAAACTTCGCCAAGCAGCTGGATGGTCGCGTCGGCCAGGCCCGGGAAATCCCACTGTTGCTGGGCGAACTGAGCGGCCTGCAAGGCAAAGCGCTGAGCCAGTTGGAGAGCCCCCCGGAGCCGAGCCGCCCAGGTTTGCTGCAGCGCTTGTTTGGTGGTCGTGACGCTGACGAAGCGCCTGCGGCGTCCGCGGCTGAGACGCCTGCGGTGGTGGCAGCCCCCGCTATGGAGCAGCCGCTGGCAACGGCTGAAAGAGTTGACACGCCCCCGCCCCCGCCTCGGGTCGAAGTCGCGCCCGCACGGCCGTCCGAAACCCTGGAGCCGGTGCCCCCGCCTGTGGTCGAGAAGCCCGCTGCTGTCAGCCAGCCGCCCGAGCCACAGCCGCAAGCGCTGCCCGAGGTAACCACGGCAGTCCTGGTCGAGGCCTTTGTGCCGCCGGTGCTGGAGTCGGAGAAACCCATCGCCGTCGAGCCGGCACCGCCGATGCCGGATTCGCAGGAAGCGCCGCTGCCAGTTGTGCCTGGCCCCGTCGAAGCACCGCTGTCCGTGCAGCCGCCGACTGTCGAGGCTCCGGTTGTTCTTTCCAACCCGGACGAATTGATCGTTGCCGCACCCGCCGAGGCGACCCCGGCGCCAGTGCTGCTTGACCGCTTGCCATTGCCGGCGGCCATGGCCGAGGCGCTGGCGGCGGTCGATCCGCAGCAGGCCGAGCAGGATGTGCTGTACGCCCTGCCCGACTCGCCGGAGCCGTCCTACAGTTCGGTGGCCAAGCACATCGAACATACCCTGCTCGGCCTGCTGGACGACTTGAGCCTGCCCGAGCGTCACCGGCCGCAAGCCGAGTCCATGCGCGATCGCTTGCAACATGGATTGAACTGGTACGAATTGCTGCCGATCCTCGACGATCTGGCAGTGTTGATGCTGGCGATCACCGACAGTGGCCAGCATGAGTTCGAGGCTTATCTCAAGCAGCTCAACGAGCGCCTGGAATCCTTCCAGAGCAACCTGCAGGCCGCCAGCGAAGGCCATGCCGACAGCAGTTCCGCGGCGCGGGAGATGGACACGCAGATTCGCGAGCAGGTCGATGGCCTGCAAAGCAGCGTTCAGGAAGCGGCGGATCTGGACGACCTCAAGCAGGTCCTGGAAAGCCACCTGGAAGGCCTGCTCGGCACCATGGACCATCACCAGAAGCAGCGTGACGAGCGCGAGAAGGAAGTGGCCGCGCGCCTGCAGAGCCTGGCCGAGCGGGTGTCGAGCATGGAGCAGGAAGCCCAGGGCTACCGCGAGCACCTGGAAGAACAGCGGCAGAAAGCGTTGATCGACCCCCTCACCGGCCTGCCCAATCGCGCGGCCTGGAGCGAGCGCCTGGAGCATGAAGTGGCGCAGTGGCAGCAGCACGGCAACACCTTGTTGCTGGCGATGCTCGACCTCGACCACTTCAAGCGCATCAACGACAACTACGGTCACCTGGCCGGCGACAAGGTGCTGAAGATCATCGCAGGCGTACTGCGCAAGCGCCTGCGCGGCAGTGATTTCATTGCCCGTTTCGGCGGTGAAGAGTTCGTCCTGCTGATACCCAATACTTCATGGCCGGTCGGGGCGCGCCTGGCGGAAACCTTGCGGGCGGCCATCGAAGCCTGTCCGTTCCACTTCAAGGGCGAGCGCGTGACCATCACCATGTCCATCGGCATGAGTGCCTTCAAGCCGGGAGAACGCAGCGATCTGGTGCTCAAAAGAGCCGATCAGGCGCTCTATCGGGCCAAGGAGGCGGGGCGCAACCGGGTGGAACTGGGCTGACGCATAATTTGTTCCATTTTGTATAAACCGGTGTTTTTGCCGGTTTTCCGCAAAGGCAGTACGTTACACTGTTGCATTATTTTCTCCAGCGTACTGCTTCCACCATGAAAGTTCTTGCCCTCGCCTTGTCCCTTCTGTTGCTGGCCGGTTGCGCCAGCGGTCCGCGTTTCGATACCAGCCACCCTTCGGTCAATTTCGATGAGCGGGTGCAATTCGTGGTGGTGCATTACACCTCGGCCTCGATGGAGCGCTCCCTGCAACTGCTGACCCATGGCCAGGTCAGCAGCCACTACCTGATCGGCGACGACAAGGCAGCGACCATCTACAAGCTGGTGGACGAGCAATACCGCGCCTGGCACGCCGGCGAGAGCCAGTGGCAAGGCCGTACCTGGCTGAACTCCAGCTCCATCGGGATCGAGATCGTCAACCCGGGCTTTCGCGACCTGCCCACCGGACGTGTCTGGTACCCCTACAGCGAAGCGCAGGTCCAGAGCCTGATCGTGCTGCTCAAGGACATCAGCAAGCGCAACAACATCGCGCCACAACACATCATCGGCCACAGCGATATCGCCCCCCTGCGCAAGCTCGACCCGGGCCCGCTGTTCCCCTGGAAGCGTCTGGCCGAAGCCGGGTTGGGCCGGTGGCCGAACGCCCAGGCGGTGGCGCGCCAGGAGGCGTTCTTTGCCGCGCAGTTGCCGAGCGTCGCCTGGTTCCAGCAAGGCCTGGCGCGTCTTGGTTATGAGACGCCGCAGACTGGCGAGCTGGATGTGGCGACCCGTCACGTGCTGGCCGCGTTCCAGATGCATTACCGGCCGTCGCGTTTCGACGGCCAGCCGGATGCGCAAAGCGCTGCGATCCTGCAGGTTCTCAACCAGACAAAATAATGACGCCCGCCCGACGGTCAGGGCTTTTTCTCAATCAGTAGCTATAACTCATTGGTAACCCTCGGATATCCAATGATGCTGGCCGCCCGCGAACCCCTGCGCAGTTGGTTCTATCGCCCCTGGCTGTTGGCGACGTGCGCGGCTGTATTGAGTGCGGCCTTGCTGCTGGCGGCGAGCCTGGGCATTGCGATGCACGAGGCGCAACTGCGCGAAAGCGAACAGATGAATGCCCAGGGCCAGCGCTTTCTCGAGCGCCTGGAGCAACTGTTCGGCCAGCTGCGCGAAGGCCTGGACGTGCTCGAGGCGCAGCCCCTGCGCGAATGCAGCCCCGAGATGCTCGCGACCCTGCAGCAGATCAGTTTCAGTTATCGCTTCATTTATGAAGCGGCCTACATCGATTCTGCCCAGGCCTGCACCAACTGGCCACGCCAGGACAACCTGGCCGTGATGCGGCCGCCGGATATCAGCGGCCCGACCTACAACTACTGGCTGAACACCTCCACCGAACCCAACGAAAACCGCGCGGCGCTGATGCTCGGGCGCGGCAACTTTCGCGTGGCGACGTCTCGCGGGCATCTGACCGATATGGTCGATCTGCCCGCCAACAGCAGCCTGATGGTGGTTCTCGACCATGGCTTGCGGGCCATCCCGGTGCTGGGGCCGGCGCTGGAATGGCCGCCGACCGAGCCGTGGCCGCCCGCGGGGCGCAGCCCGTTGCTGGTGACCCAGGACCAGTTGATCTACCGGATGCCCACCCGCAATCCGGAGTATCAGCTGGTACTCGTCACCCCCCGCACCAACATGCAGCGAGAAATGTTCGAGGGGTGGTGGTGGCTGCTGCCCAGCAGCCTGGCGCTGGCGATCTTCATCGGCGGCCTGGCCTTTCAACTGGCCGGGCAGCGCCAGTCCCTGGGCGCCGAATTGCAAGGGGCGCTGCGCCGTGGCGAGCTACAGGTGCTGTATCAGCCCATCTTCGATCTACGAACGCGCCAGTGTGTCGGCGCCGAGGCCCTGCTGCGCTGGCGCCGTCCGGACGGCACCCTGACCAGTCCGGAGCTGTTCATTCCCATGGCGGAGAACACCGGGCAGATCCGCCCCATCACCGATTTTGTCCTGCAACGCCTGCTCGAGCAGTTGGGGCATCTGTTGCGGGCCAACCCGCAGCTGTACATCTCGGTCAACCTGGCGGCCTGCGATGTCATGGTGCCGCGGATCGGCAAGGTGATGGCGCGCCTGCTGGCGCTGCATCGGGTGGCGGCGCGGCAGATCGCCTTCGAAGTCACCGAGCGCGGGCTGATCGATGTGGTGGTCGCCCGGCATAACCTGCAAGCCTTGCGGGACGTTGGCCATCAGGTGCTGATCGACGACTTCGGCACGGGGTATTGCAGCCTGGCCTACCTGCAGACCCTGCCGGTGGATTACCTGAAGATCGACAAGGCATTCATCGATGCCCTGGGGCATGACGCCGCCAGCAGCGGCGTCGCCCCGCACATCATTCGCATGGCCCATGCCCTGGAGCTCAAGGTGATTGCCGAGGGCATCGAATTCGAGGATCAGGCGTTGCTGCTGAGCAGCGAGGGCGTGCGTTTTGGCCAGGGCTGGCTGTTTGCCCATGCGCTGAGCGCAGTGCAGTTCATCGACCTGATTACCCGCGGACGCCGCCTGGGCCCGCGGCGTCTGGACGACGAGGTCTAGCCCCTAAAGAGGCAAGGCCAGATAGAACTGGGTCCCCTGCCCGGGCCGCGAATAGACACCCATGCGCCCGCCGTGCAGTTGCACGATTTCCTTGCACAGCGCCAGGCCCAGGCCGGCCCCGCCTTTCTTGCGCCCGACCTGGACGAAGGGTTCGAAAATCCGTCCCTGTTGCCCGTAGGCGATGCCTTCGCCGTTGTCTTCGACGCTGATGATGACCCGCTCGCCATGCCGGCGCGCCTGCAAGCGAATCAACCCGCCCTTGGCGGTATGCCGCAGGGCATTGTCGATCAGGTTGTCCAGCACCCGTTCCAGTTGCATGCGGTCGGCATGCAGCCGCGGCAGCGGCTCCTGTAGCTCCACCAGCAGCTCGATGCCCTGCGCCGTGGCCGCGCCGATGAAGCGGTTGCGCGCCTGCTCCAGCAACTCTTCGAGGGAGCAGGGCGCCAGGGTGAGTTTCTGCAGGCCGTTCTGATAACGCGAGAAGTTCAGCAGGTCGTTGATCAGCTGCATCAGGCGCTGCATTTCTTCGTTGACGGTGTTCAGCAGGTCGGTTTCGCGGGAGTCCTCAGGGAAGCGCAGGCGTTCCTGCAGCAGGCCGAACGCCATGTGCATGCCGGTGACCGGGGTGCGCAATTCATGTGAGGCGCGCAGCACGAATTCGCTGCGCACGCGCTCGAAGGCCCTCTGCTCGGTGACGTCGTGCAGCACCATCACCGCGCCGAGGATATGTCCCTGGGGATGGCTGACCGGGGTCAGGCTGTACGTCAGCAGGCGCGACTCGCCATCGACCTCGATGCTCAGGTCTTCCGGCGGCCGTTCCAGGCTGCCACCGCGCAGCACCAGTTGCAGCTGCTCGTCCAGCTCCGGTCGCTGCAGGGCGCTGCCCAGCCCTTGTCCAAGGCGTTCCTCGTCCCAGCCCAGCTGACGTTGCGCCACCGGGTTGAGGTGTTCCAGGTGACCCTGGCGGTCGATCATCAGCAAGCCGTCGTCGATGCTGTCGAGCACCGATTGCAGGCGCTGCTGGCCGGCGAGCAGTTCGTCGACATTGGTGGCCTGATGCTCGCGCAGGGCTTGGGCCATGATCCCGAAGCGCCGGGTCAGCAAGTTCATCTCGGCAGCCGAAGACAGGGGCAGGGTCACGTCGAAGTTGCCCTGGCCGATATTGTCGGCGGCCTTGGCCAGGGCTTCGATGGGGCCGCCAAAGCGCTGGGCGATGCCGTGGGCGGTGATGAAGCCGATGATCAGCACGGCCAGCCCGACGAGGCCGAGCAGGCCGGCGATCAGCAAGGCGCGATTGCGGGCCTGATGTTCGATGTCATTGATGTTGTCCAGGGCCTGCTTGTGTTCGCTGATCAAGCCATTGCGCAGGGTATTGAAGCGGTGGGTCAGTTCCGTATTGCCATTGACCCCTGCCGAGGTCCCGTCGGCACGCTCGAAGGCCTCGAAGAAGCTCTGGTAGTCGTCGCGTGCCTGGGTGAAGCCGTTGCGCACATTGTTTTGCCGTTCATGCTCGATGCCCTGGTCGAGCAGGGCCAGGTATTCCTGCCTGGAGTCGTCCAGTGCCGCCCGGTCAGGGTTGTGGTTGAGCATGATGATCAGCTGGTCGCCCAGGGTCTGGCGCAGCTTGAGCCCCAGGTCCAGGGTGATGAAGTTGTTGCGGATCAGCGCTTCCTGGGTCTTGGCCATCTGCATCACGCTGACCAGCCCGAGCAGCAGGCCGAGCAGCGCCACGGTGATCAGCGCCGAGATGCTCAGAAACAGTCTCGTGCGCAGTTTCATCGCTAACTTCATGAGGTGCGGCTCACAGGTTGTACTGTTTGCGTTTGCGGTACAGCGTCGAGGCGTCGATACCGAGCGTCTTGGCGGCCTGGTCGAGAGTATCGCTGGTGGCCAGCACGGCGCCGATATGGGCTTTCTCCAGCTCGTCCAGGCTCAAGGCGGCGCCGATGCGCGGAGTGTTGTTGGTGGGTTGCTCGGCCATGCCCAGGTGGCTGATCTCCACTTTCTCCTGGGGGCAGATGATGCTGGCGCGTTCCACCACGTTGCGCAGCTCGCGGATATTGCCCGGCCAGCGGTAATTGAGCAGCGCTTCGCGGGCCTCGTCGCTGAAGCCTCGGGCGGGACGGGCGTATTCCTTGACGAAGCGTGCGAGGAAACGGTCGGCCAGGGTCAGGATGTCTTCGCTGCGTTCGCGCAGCGGCGGCAGGTGCAGGGTGATCACGTTCAGGCGGTACAGCAGGTCTTCACGAAAGCGGCCGTCGCGCACCATGTCCTCGAGGTTGAGGTTGGTCGCGGCGAGGATGCGCACGTCGGCGCGGCGGGTTACCGGGTCGCCGACCCGCTCGTATTCCTTGTCCTGGATGAACCGCAGCAACTTGGGTTGCAGGGTCAGCGGGAAGTCGCCGATCTCGTCGAGGAACAGCGTGCCGCCATCGGCCTGGTTGACCCGGCCAAGGGTGCTTTCGCTGGCGCCGGTGAAGGCTCCGCGGCTGTGACCGAACAATTCGCTCTCCATCAGCTCGGCGTTCAGCGACGGGCAGTTGATGGTCACACAGGATTTCTTGGCGCGCTTGCTCCAGCCGTGAATGGCCCGGGCCAGCTCGCCCTTGCCGGTGCCGGATTCGCCGAGGATCAGGATGTTGGCATCGGTGCCGGCGACCTGGCGGGCGGTTTCCAGCACCACTTTCATCGCCGGGCTGTGGGAGTCCAGGCCGTCCTTGGGTTTGCGCACTTCGCCTTCGAGGGCTTCCAGGCGCGCCGAGAGCTGGCGGACTTCCAGCTGCTTGGCGGTCGCCAGGCGCAGTTGGTCGGGGCTGCAGGGCTTGACCAGGTAGTCGGCGGCGCCGGCCTGGATCGCGTCCACCGCGGTGTCGACGGCCGAATGGGCAGTGACTATCACCACCCGCATCCAGGGGGCCTGGATGCGCATCTGGGCCAGCACGTCCAGGCCGTTGTCCTCGCCCAGGCGCAGGTCGAGGAAACACAGGTCGAACACCTGGCGTTGCAGCAAGGCCTCGGCCTGAGCGGCGCTATTGGCCGTGGCGACGGTATAGCCCTCGTCTTCCAGGCAATAACGGAAGGTACGCAGGATTGCGGACTCATCATCTACCAGAAGAATGCGGCCTTGATTTTCCGGTGCTGATTCCATGTCCGAGGCTCCTGAAGTGAGTGATCTTATTTAGTCCCGGAAAAATCGGGCAAGTTGCATGGTTAATTCTTATCGATTCCCAGGCGTGCAGGTTAGTCATCTCCGGGGTGTATTGCTAATCGATTGAAAATAATAGGTTTTTTATTGCTTTTAGGGCTCCTCCGTAATTCTTTCCCGATTTCGTCACTGTACTCCTGCATTTTCAGCCGCGTTTTTTCCTCAAGTATCAGTCCAATCGTGCAATTCGCACGGTATCCAGGGCGGCATCGTGCAGGATGGCGTATGAAGATCTTCCTTGTTTGCTTTCAAGTAATTGTTTTTATTGAATTTATTTCAATTCAAAAAACTGGCATGCAGGCTGCAACAGTCCGATCAGACTCGGCCGAACAAGCTGCAAGCGCAGCCACAAGCGCTTGAGAACAATGACCCGCGTGGGAGGAGCCTCCGGATGAAACGCCAACGTCTCGCCCAATTGTCTGTTTCGCCCCTGCACCTGCAGCAGGGATTGTTCGCCAGCCTGGCATTGCTGGTGACCTTGATTGGCGGTCAGCAGTTTTCACGTTGGGAGCAGAGCCAGCAGCAAGAGGCTGTGAGGTTGCCGGTTTATCACACCACTCAAACCCACTTCAGTGCAGTCAGCACTCGGTTTGCCGATTCCGCCCCGCTGCATCTGATGGACGTCGACCAGGCTCAGCCTGCCACCGGCACGGCTTATCAGGAGCGCTGGGTGTTCTAGGCAGGACAGCCGGTACGCAACTGCGGGCCGGCTAAGCAGTACCTCTAAATAGAAGCGTAAGGAGAATGACCATGTTGAGCTGGGCAATCACATTCCTGATCATTGCCATCATCGCCGCGGTACTGGGCTTCGGTGGTATCGCGGGCACCGCCACGGGTATCGCCAAGTTGTCGTTTTCCTGGTGATGTTCATTGCTTCCTTCTTCTTTGGCCGTCGTGGTCGAGGTTGAACATGAGCGTTTCTTTGAAAGCATTGGCCGCCGCCCTGTTACTGGGCGGCTCGGCCACGGCGATGGCAGCCAACGACGGTCAGACCCGGGTCAACGAGTTGTTGAACAGCGACCCGCAATACCGTGAAACCTGGCAGGACGTCGTCGAAAAGGAAGAGCGCCTGCCGGAGTGGGTGATGAACCTGTCCGGTGATGCGCAGCAGATGAATGCGCTGGAAGAAGACGGCGACAAGTACCTGGTCGGTCCGCTTTGCGAAACCCGCGATACCTGTCGCAACCAGCGCCTGATCGTGGCGTTCAGTTTCGACAAGAAACACGCCTACGCCATGTTGGTCGAAGTGCCGGCGGGCCTGCCCGCGGACAAGTCGCCGACCCGCCATGCCGAATACCGTTTTCTCGGCAAGCCGGACGCTGGCATGCAGGGCTTGCTCAGGGAACAGCTGAAAAAGGACCCGAACTGGTACTGAGTTTGCGGTTCGAAAGCTTCGATCATGGAAGGCGAGTGCCCGGCGGGCCTTGCTTTCCGTTGCACCGCCCCGAGGAGGGGCAGCGCATGACCAGGGGGCCGGGACGTTCTGATCGAAACCGGATCGGAGTGACCTAGGGGTACAGGGAGTGCCTCCGCGAGGGCCGGGTCAGGAAAAACTGCGGCGCAAGCTCGCAAGCCGCTCAGGCTTGACGACTTGCGTCGTGTTTGAATGCCACAAACCTTTGTGGCAGAGCGGTGCCTGCTTTTTCAGGCAGGGGTTCGCGACAAATATTCCGAGTTGCCTGGCCTAACCGTTTCACGGTGTTTCCTTGCGACCGTACATCGAGAAACTTTTGCCTTTTTCCAGACGGGATTTCTGGTTCTAACGTAAGAACTTTCCCTTCTTTCGAAGGTCATTCCGAATCCTTCCAAAAGCGCTGAATGCCGCCTGAAATGGCCGTTTCACGGTAGATGGCCAGGCCGAAATGTCGCATTCGAACCGGTTGGGACGCCCGTTTCGTTTAGAAAAACTCATGCCGATTCGGCATAGGGTAGGCGTTTACGGCATTAGACGCGCCCCCCTTGCGTCGGAATAGTTGCGCCTTTTTTCGCCTGCAGAGAGCCGTAAATGCTCGCTCGGGGTGACCTTATACGGGGGCCGATGCACAGACTTTTCCGCCATTGAGCGTTCCAGTTCGCGCATCAGCCCGAGTCCAACTGAAGTAAGGGTAATGATATGAAGAAGGCAAAACTAAGCCTCGCCTGGCAGATCCTCATCGGTCTGGTGTTGGGGATTGCAATTGGTGCGCTGCTCAACCATTTCAGTGCCGAAAAAGCCTGGTGGATCAGCAACGTCCTGCAACCTGCGGGCGATATCTTTATCCGCTTGATCAAGATGATCGTGATCCCGATCGTGATTTCCTCGCTGATCGTCGGTATCGCCGGCGTGGGCGACGCGAAGAAACTCGGGCGTATCGGCCTGAAGACCATCATCTACTTCGAAATCGTTACCACCATCGCGATCCTGGTCGGCCTGGTGCTGGCCAACGTGTTCCACCCGGGCGCCGGCATCGACATGAGCACCCTGGGTACCGTGGATATTTCCAAGTACCAGGCGACCGCCGCCGAGGTACAGCATGAACACGCGTTCATCGAAACCATCCTCAACCTGATCCCATCGAACATCTTCGCGGCCATGGCCCGCGGCGAGATGCTGCCGATCATCTTCTTCTCGGTGCTGTTCGGCCTCGGTCTGTCGAGCCTGCAGGCCGACCTGCGCGAGCCGCTGGTGAAGATGTTCCAGGGCGTCTCGGAAAGCATGTTCAAAGTCACCCACATGATCATGAACTACGCCCCGATCGGCGTATTCGCCCTGATCGCGGTGACCGTGGCCAACTTCGGTTTCGCCTCCCTGCTGCCGCTGGCCAAGCTGGTGATCCTGGTTTACGTGGCCATCGCCTTCTTCGCCTTCGTGGTCCTGGGCCTGATCGCTCGCCTGTTCGGCTTCTCGGTGATCAAGCTGATGCGCATCTTCAAGGATGAGCTGGTGCTGGCCTACTCCACCGCAAGCTCCGAAACCGTGCTGCCGCGGGTGATCGAGAAGATGGAAGCCTACGGTGCGCCGAAAGCCATCTGCAGTTTCGTGGTGCCGACCGGTTACTCGTTCAACCTCGACGGCTCGACCCTGTACCAGAGCATCGCGGCGATCTTCATCGCGCAGCTGTACGGCATCGACCTGTCGATCAGCCAGCAACTGCTGTTGGTCCTGACCCTGATGGTCACCTCCAAAGGCATCGCCGGCGTACCGGGCGTGTCCTTCGTGGTCCTGCTGGCGACCCTGGGCAGCGTGGGCATTCCACTGGAAGGCCTGGCCTTCATCGCCGGTGTCGACCGCATCATGGACATGGCCCGTACTGCCCTGAACGTGATTGGCAACGCCCTGGCGGTACTGGTCATCGCTCGTTGGGAAGGCATGTACGACGACGCCAAGGGCCAGCGCTACTGGAACTCCCTGCCGCACTGGCGCAGCAAGGAGCCGCTGCCGGCCGGTGAAGTCACCAAAGGCTGATACCTGTAGCCGCTGCCGAAGGCTGCGATAAGTTCCGCAGGAACTTCGCGATCCGGACCGCGGCGCCTCCTGCGCAGGCGAGCGCAGCCTGTGGCGGCGGCTAGCAATGTTCTGCTCTGTCATCATCGACAAACCCCGGTCAATCCGGGGTTTGTCGTTTCTGTCCGCCCCGCTATCATTCGCCGCATCTTCTGGGGGAATAACTGATGCTCAATGGCCTGTGGCTTGGCTTCTTCATCGTGGCGGCCGTTTCAGCGCTGGCGCAGTGGCTGGTTGGCGGTAACGCCGGGATCTTCTCGGCGATGGTGGAAAGCATCTTCGCCATGGCCAAGTTGTCGGTGGAAGTGATGGTGCTGCTGTTCGGCACCCTGACCCTGTGGCTGGGCTTTTTGCGGATCGCCGAAAAGGCCGGGATCGTCGACTGGCTGGCCAAGGCCCTGGGCCCGCTGTTCACCCGCCTGATGCCGGACGTGCCGCCAGGGCACCCGGCCATCGGCCTGATCACCCTGAACTTCGCGGCCAACGGCCTGGGGCTGGACAACGCCGCCACGCCGATCGGCCTCAAGGCCATGCGCGCCCTGCAGGACCTCAACCCCAGCGAAACCACGGCGAGCAACGCGCAGATCCTGTTCCTGGTGCTGAACGCCTCGTCCCTGACCCTGCTGCCGGTGACCATCTTCATGTACCGCGCCCAGCAGGGCGCCGCCGACCCGACCCTGGTGTTCCTGCCGATCCTGCTGGCCACCAGCGCCTCGACTCTGATCGGCCTGCTGTCGGTCGCGGTGATGCAGCGCCTGCGCCTGTGGGATCCGGTGGTACTGGCCTACCTGATTCCCGGCGCCCTGGCCCTGGGCGGCTTCATGGCCCTGCTGGCCACGCTGTCGGCCACCGCGCTGGCGTCGCTGTCGTCGATCCTGGGCAACCTGACGTTGTTCGGCCTGATCATGCTGTTCCTGGTGATTGGCGCGTTACGCAAGGTCAAGGTCTACGAGGCCTTCGTCGAGGGCGCCAAGGAAGGTTTCGACGTCGCCAAGAACCTGCTGCCGTATCTGGTGGCGATGCTCTGCGCGGTAGGCGTGCTGCGTGCCTCCGGGGCCCTGGACTTTGGCCTGGACGGCATCCGTCATCTGGTGGAATGGGCCGGCTGGGACACGCGTTTCGTCGATGCCCTGCCGACGGCCCTGGTCAAGCCGTTCTCCGGCAGTGCCGCGCGGGCGATGCTGATCGAAACCATGCAGACCCAGGGCGTGGACAGTTTCCCGGCGTTGGCCGCGGCGACTATCCAGGGCAGTACCGAGACCACCTTCTACGTGCTGGCGGTGTACTTCGGTTCGGTCGGCATCCAGCGCGCGCGCCATGCCGTCGGCTGCGCCCTGCTGGCCGAGCTGGCCGGCGTGGTGGCGGCGATTGCAGTGTGCTACTGGTTCTTCGGCTGATCGCGAGCAAGCTCGCTCCTACAAGGACGATAAACATCCTGTAGGAGCGAGGCTTACCCGCGATGAGGCCGTCAGCGCCTGACCAGCTGGCTGCCCTGCTTCACCGTCCACTCCACCACCTGCCGGTTCAGGGTATCCCCCGCCTGGCCAAATCCGGCGACCACCGCCGGCACCTTGGTATCGTTCAGCGGCTGGCGCACTTCGAAGCGCTGGCTGGCCAGGATCTTCTGGTCGTAGCCGCGCACCAGGCGCGCATCCAGGCGGATCACCACCGCCACGGCCTTGCCCTGGTATTCGCTCTGGAATGCCTGCAGGTTGCCGCCCAGTTCGAGATCGGTCTGCACATCGCTGTCGTCGGTGCCCAGCAGTTGCACCCGACCGTCGGCGAGGAATCCGTCCAGCAGCCGATTGCGCAACAACACCGGCGCCGGATCGCTCCAGCGCGCGTCCTTGTAGCTGCTGATCACATCGCCCTGGGGGATCACAGCGATTCTCGCGCTGTTCAAGGCGTCGCTCGCCAGGGGTTTGGTCAGGCGCAGGGACCAGGGCTGTGTGTGTCCCTGAGGCTGGGCTGCGGCGCTCTGGGCCGTGGGCAGGCGATAGATATCCACTGGGTCGGCCTGGGGCAGGATCGAGCAGGCGCCGCTCAAGGCGAAGCCGGCGGCCAGGGCCAGCCGGCCGAATGGGCGATAGGCACGCTTCATGGCGTGAACTCCTTGTTCTTGTCACTGCCCAGCAGGTAGCCGCTGGGGTTGGCTTCCAGGCGACGCGAAATGGCCCGCAGCGAGCTCAGGGTGTCGCGCAGCTCGCGCACCGCCGGCGCCAGGCCATTGAGGCCCTGGATGCCGTTGTTCAGCGAGTCCTGGTTGTCGGTCAGCAGTTTGTTGATGGTGGCGCTGCTCTGTTCCAGCGATTGCATGGCCAGCTCGGCGCTGCCGAACATCTGCTTGCCCTGCTCGTTGAGCAGGCCGTTGGCATTGCGCATCAGCGTGGTGGTCTGTTCCAGGGTGGCGCTGGCCTGCTTGCCGATGGACGCCAGTTGCTGCATGGCCAGGCGCACGTCGCCGCGCTGTTCGGCGATGGCCCCGGTGGTCTGCTCCAGGTGTTCGAGGGTGTTGCCGATGCGCTCGACGTTCTCTGGCGAGAACATGCTGTTGGCGTTGTGTAGCAGCAGGTTGACGCTGGTCATCAGGTCTTCGCTGTTGTTCAGCAAGCGGGCGATCGGCGATGGCGAAGCGACGATCACCGGCAGTTTGCCGTCCTTGCCCTGAAGCGGCTGGCTTTGTGGAGTACCGCCACTGAGCTGGATGATCGAAGTCCCGGTGATGCCGGTCAGGGTCAGCTTGGCCTGGGTGTCTTCCTTGATCGGGGTTTCGCCGCTCAGGCGGATCCGCGCCAGGACCCGGCGCGGGTCGTTCGGGTCCAGGCGCAGGCTGACCACATCGCCGACCTTGATCCCGCTGTACTGCACGGCGCTGCCTTTGGACAGGCCGCTGACGGCCTCGTTGAACACGACCTCGTAGTCCTTGAACTCCGTGTCGACGCTGGACTTGGCCAGCCACAGGCCGAACAGCAGGGCGCCGACCACCACAATCACGGTGAACAGGCCGATCAGTACATGATGGGCTCGGGTTTCCATGTCATACCTCGTTGAGCTGTGTAGCGGCCTGATACGCCGCGCGGCCGCGAGGGCCATGGAAGTACTCGTGAATCCAGGCGTCGTCGGTCTCGGCGACCTGGTCGATGGCATCCGCCACCAGCACCTTTTTCTGCGCCAGCACCGCCACCCGGTCGGTGATGGTGTACAGCGTATCCAGGTCGTGGGTGACCAGGAACACGCTCAGGCCCAGGGCGTCACGCAGGGTCAGGATCAATTGGTCGAACGCCGCGGCGCCGATCGGGTCGAGGCCGGCGGTGGGTTCGTCGAGAAACAGGATGTCCGGGTCCAGGGCCAGCGCCCGGGCCAGGGCGGCGCGCTTGATCATGCCACCGGACAGCGAGGCCGGGTATTTGTCGGCCGCCGACAGCGGTAGCCCGGCCAGCGCCAGCTTCACCGCCGCCAGGTGCTCGGCGTCGGCGCGGCTCAGGCCGGCGTGCTCGATCAGCGGCAGGGCGACGTTTTCGGTCACGGTCAGCGACGAGAACAGCGCGCCCTTCTGGAACAGCACGCCGAAGCGCCGTTCGATCAGCGAGCGCTCATGTTCCGCCAGGCTTGGCAGGTTCTGGCCGAACACCCGCACCGAGCCTTCGCTGGGCTGGCGCAGGCCGATGATGCTGCGTAGCAGTACCGACTTGCCGCTGCCCGAACCGCCGACCACGGCGAGGATCTCGCCCTTGTACAGGTCCAGGTCGAGGTTTTCGTGCACGCTCTGCGGGCCGAAGCGATTGCACAGGCCGCGGACTTCGATCACCGCCTCGGCAGGCGGACGGGTTGAACGGTTCACCAGCCCATCTCCATGAAGAACAGCGCGGCGACGGCATCGAGGACGATCACCACGAAGATCGATTGCACCACACTGGACGTGGTGTGGGCACCCACAGACTCGGCGCTGCCGCTGACCTTGAAGCCTTCCAGGCAGCCGATGGCGGCGATCAGGAAGGCGAAGATCGGCGCCTTGACCATGCCCACCAGGAAATGCTGCACGCCGATGTCCGATTGCAGCAAGGCGAGGAACATCGCTGGCGAGATATCCAGCGACAGCGCACAGACCACCCCGCCACCGACAATCCCCGAGAGCATCGCCAGGAAGGTCAGCATCGGCAGCGCCACCAGCAGCGCCAGGACCCGGGGCAGCACCAGCAGCTCCATCGGGTCCAGGCCCAGGGTGCGGATGGCGTCGATTTCTTCGTTGGCCTTCATCGAGCCGATCTGCGCGGTAAAGGCGCTCGCGGTCCGGCCGGCCATGAGGATCGCGGTGAGCAGCACGCCGAATTCACGCAGGAAGGAGAACGCCACCAGGTCCACGGTAAAGATGCTGGCGCCGAAACTCTGCAGCACCGTGGCGCCGAGGAAGGCCACTACGGCGCCCACCAGGAAGGTCAGCAGAGCGACGATGGGCGCGGCGTCGAGGCCGGTCTGCTCGATATGCGCGACCATCGGCGTGATGCGCCAGCGCTTGGGATGCAGCAGGCCACGGACCAGGGTTTCCAGGATCAGGCCGACGAAACCCAGCAGCTTCAGGCTGTCCTGCCAGATGGCGTCGACCGCCTTGCCGATCCGGGTCAGCAACAGGATGCCGACCGATACTTCCGGTTCCTTGAGCGGCACGCAGAAGTCGCTCAGCGAGCAATAGACAGTCTGCAGCAGCGCGCGGTCGGCCGAAGACAGGGTGCAGTCGGGGTGTTCGGCAGACTTGCCGAGACGCTCGGAACCCAGCAGTTCGACCAGCAGCGAGGCGCCCGCGGTATCCAGGGCGCCGAGGCCGTTGAGGTCGATGTGGGTGCTGGTGTCGTATTGTCCGGTGAGCTTTTCGCAGAGGTGCTTGAGCTCGGTGTAATGGACGAGCGTCCAGTCCCCCGTGACTCGCAACCGCGAGGGGGAACTTGACGTATCCAGTTGGGCACTGCCGGCCGTCGCGCTCTGGGTCATAAGCTCCGTGCTTGTATGGTTTTTACGCAGTGCTACGTAATACCACGATCGAGGCGACTTTGCCTTGTACTAAGGTGCTGAGTTTTGTCCGTTGGTGCCGGTGATCTTGAAGCGCAGCACGCCGATCACCTGCCCGTCTTCGGTCAGCACCCGGACCTGCCAGCTGCCGGTCGGATCGCCGGGGAAGTTCTGCTTGTGCGACCAGGCGCGGTAGCCCTCCTTGCGCCCGCCGTGGATGTCCAGGGCCACCCGGTCGACCTCTTTGCCGTTGAATTGCCAGACGTGATAAATGCGCTCGTCCAGCCCGCGCGGCGCATTGATCGCGGTGTAGGCATACAGCCCGGTGCTGCGCACGTCGCTGGCGCTGACTTCCTTGAGGCTGGCGCCGGGGGTGCGGTCCTGCAACTGGGTGCTGATGGCTTCCTCGGCGATCCACAAGGTCGCCGGCGGAACCCAGGAGCGCAGCAGCCAGCCGGTGCCGCCGATGGCCAGGGTCATGCCCAGCAGCATCAGCGCGCCGCGCAGGTTGCGGATCGGGAAGATCGACGCGAGGCTGGGGAACGACAGCAGCATGGCGATGCCCAGGGCCAGCTTGAAGCTCTGCGCGGTGGTCAGGTGCAGGATGATCGGCAGCGCGGTCAGCAGCGCGGCGAACAGTGTCAGGGTATGCAGGGCGAGGAACAGCCAGCGCCGCGGGGCCAGCCATTTGTAGTACAGCGGGTCGATGATCGAGACCAGCGCCGAGGCGCCCAGCAGGCCGGTGAATACCAGCTGTCCGCTGTTCCAGGCGGTGGTGATGAAGAAGAACGGCAGGACGAAAAACAGGCTTTCCTGGTGAATCATCTGCGTTGCGTAACGCAGCAGCGGCTGGGGGATTTCCCGCTTGAAGATCTTGGTGAACAGCTGGGTCAGGCTGTTTTCCAGCATCAGCCAGATCCAGCTCACCAGCATGATCACGGCGATCCAGGTGGCCAGGCCCTGTTGGCGGTCCACCAGGATGAAACTGCCGACACCGGAAATGAAACCGCCGAGCGCAATGACCCCTGGGTAGCGCTTCATCAGTTCCAGGATGCGCTGCATGTAATGAGTCAGGTTTGGCATTCGGCGATCACACTAGAAAAAATCCCCGACAGAATAACGGTTTAGCATGACAAAAGACGCATCAGCCACGGATTCGTTTGCGATAAGCGCGCCAGCCGAACAGCGCCAAAATGATCAATAGCAGTGCGCCGAGGATCAGCCCGCTCAAGGCCGTGTAGCTCAGCAGCGGTTTTTCGATCCGCAGGTAGCCGGGTTGCTCCAGCAGCTGGCGCATGGCCTGGTTGGCCTGCTTCAGGCTGACGGCTTTCAGGCGCTTGGCCGGGTCGCTGAAACGCCCGTCCGCGTAGTCGCTCAAGGCGCCCCAGTAATAGTCCGCCAGGGCGCTGTTGCCCTGCACCGCCCAGGCCTGGCGGGCAATGGCGGCCTGTTGCAGACGGGCGAAGGTGGCGGGCTCCAGGCCGTCCTTGAGCAGTTGTGTCTTGAGCTCATCGATCACCTGTCGGGCCTGGGGCAGGTCCGCGCGTTCCAGGTCGGCATTCAGGCTGAGAAAGCCGACGCCGCCGAACACCTCGCGTTCGCTGTTCGGTCCGTAGGACAGCTCGTGCTGCAGGCGCAGCTTCTGGTACAGCGCCCAGTCCAGGTAATCCTTGAGCAGGTCGAAGGTTTCATCGTGCTGCCGGTCGAGGGTTGGCTCGGGAAACAGCCAATGCAGCTTGGCGCTGTCGCCGACCCAGCCGTGGATCAGGCTGCGCTCGGCGACGGCCGTTTGTTGAATGTCCGGCAGGCCCTGGTGCTCGCTGGGCTCCACCGGTTCCAGCGCGCCGTAGCTGCGCTCCAGGTAGGCCGGCAACAGGCGGTCAAGGTCACCGACGACGATCAGGGTCATGTTGTTCGGCGCGTACCAGTCCTTGCGCAGCCGCTCCAGCTGTTCGAGGGTCAGTTGATCGACCTCGGCCCGTTCGGCGCATTTCAGGCCCAGCTCCACCGCCAGCTGGTTGCTGGCGGTGTGGCCGAGGTCCTGGCGGTCCAGCCAGCGTTGCAGGTGCGAGTAGTGCCCGCCGTCCTCGCGCTCGACCACCCGTTTCGCCGTTTGCAGTGCGTTGTCGTCGAGTTCGGTGCGGGTCAAGAGGGCCAGCAGCAGGTCCAGTACCTTGCGCTGGTTTTTCGCCGGGGCCTCGATAACGAAGGTGGTGTCGGCATTGCTGGTATAGGCGTTCCACTCGCCGCCCAGGGCTTGCATGCGCTCCTCCAGCCCGCCCTCGCCGCTGGCGTCGATGCCGCTGAACAGCAGGTGTTCGAGCACATGCGGCAGTTCCTTGTCGGCGCAGCCGAAGTCGTCCAGCCCTACCCCGACCACCAGGCGAATCGCTACGTGGCCGCGCTCGCTGCCCGGCTTGAGCAGCAACTGCAGGCCGTTGGGCAGCATGTAGCCCTCGACCTGGAAGCGATCCAGGGCAAACGAGTGGGCTGATCCGAGCAGCAGACAGGCGAGTAACAGGCAACGCATAACAGGCTTCCTTACGACGGGCGTAAGTTCTACAGACTTCGGGTAACTGTGGACGTTCAGGGTGAATGGGTGATGTCAGTCATATCGTCCACGGCGAGCGCACCGGTTTCGGACGTCCCCAGCACCACGTAGGCGCTGCCGCAGAACAGCGAATTCAAGCGTTTCATATCGGCGATCAGTTCCAGGTGCAGCGAACTGGTCTCGATGCTCTGGACGATTTTACGTTGCAGGCGGCTGACATGGGCATGGGCCAGGCGACGTTCCTGAGCGCGAAAGCGGCGTTTTTCCCGCAGCAACTGCCGGGCGCTTTCCGGATCGGCGCTGAGAAACACCGAAAGCCCCAATCGCAGGTTGGCGATCAGCTGTTCATGCAGGCCGACCAGTTCCTCGATGCCGACTTCGGAAAAGGAGCGGCGCTGCGCGGTCTTCTGCTGCTGGATCTTGCGCAGCATGCGTTCGATCAGGTCGCTGGCCAGTTTCAGGTTGATCGCCAGTTCGATGATTTCGGCCCAGCGCCGGCTGTCCTGTTCGCTGAGGTCTTCCCGGGGCATCTGCGCCAGGTAGAGCTTGATCGCGTTATAGAGCACTTCGACGTCGTCGTTGAGGTTGCGCATTTCCTGGGTGATCGCGGTCTGCTTGCCGTGCAGCACATCGCGCACGGCTTCGAGCATGTTATCGATCAGGTCACCGATGCGCAGGGTTTCCCGCGCCGCGTTGGCCAGGGCCAAGCTGGGGGTGGCCAGGGCGGTCGGATCGAGGTGGCGAGGCTTGGCCCGGCCGTTGGTTTCCGGGCGCTCCGGCAGCAGCCAGGCGCAGACCTTGGCCATCGGCCCGACCGTCGGCAGCAGCACCAGGCAACGCAGGGTGTTGTAGAGCAGGTGGAAACCGATCACCACCTCTTGCGGGCTGAAGTCCAGGCTGTCCATCCAGTGGGCGAGCGGGTCGAGCACCGGAATGATCAGCAGCAGGCCGATCAGCTTGTACAGCAGGCTGCCCAGCGCCACCTGGCGGCCGGCGGCGTTCTGCATGTTGGTGCTGAGAAAGGCCAGCACCCCGCTGCCGATGTTGGCGCCGATCACCAGGCCGATGGCCACCGGCAGGCTGATCACGCCGGCCCCGGCCAGGGTCGCGGTAAGCAGCACGGCGGCCAGGCTGGAGTAGGAAATCATGGCGAACAGCGCACCCATCAGGGCATCGAGCAGGATGTCGCCGGTCAGCGAGGCGAACAGGACTTTCACGCCTTGGGCATGGGTGATGGGCGCGGCGGCTTCGACGATCAGTTGCAGTGCCAGGATGATCAGCCCCAGGCCGATCCCTACCCGCCCGAGCTGGCCGGCGCGGGTCTGTTTGCGCGACAGGAAGAAGATCACCCCGAGAAAGATCAGCAGCGGCGACAGCCAGGACAGGTCGAAGGTCAGCACCCGGGCCATCAGCGCGGTGCCGACGTCGGCGCCGAGCATGGTCGCCAGGGCGGGTGTCAGGGCCATCAGCCCCTGGCCGACGAACGAGGTGACCAGCATCGCCGTGGCGTTGCTGCTCTGGACCATGGCGGTGACCAGGATCCCGGCGATGAAGGCCAGCGGACGCTTGGCCATGTTCTGGCCGATCAGGTGACGCAGGTTCGAGCCATAGACCCGCAGGATGCCGGTGCGGACGATATGCGTGCCCCAGATCAGCAAGGCCACGGCGGAGAGCAAATTGAGCAGGGTGAGCATAACGGCCCCCTGTGGTGAATAGCGCCCCAGAGGGGCAAGTTAACGGTGCCGCGCGTCGTTCTACGTTCTGTACTTAAGCTGTAGTTGGCTAACGGTCTGTGCGCCAGCATCGCATAGCTGATGCGGCGATTGAAACAAAACTGTCATGAAAAAACGGCTTTTCGCAGGTGTGAAAAAGGGGCTCGAAAGCCCCTTTTTCTGCTGCGCTCTCGGGTTATTGACCCGGGATGTCCTTGCGCAGTTTCACCGGGTCCTGCTGCTTTTTCTTTTTCGCGATGGCGGTGCGCATCTTGATGTTGATCGCCTCCACCGCCAGCGAGAAGGCCATGGCGAAGTAGACGTAGCCTTTTGGCACATGCACTTCGAACGCCTCGGCGATCAGTACGGTACCGACCACCAGCAGGAACGACAGCGCCAGCATCTTCAGCGACGGGTGCTTGTCGATGAACTCGCTGATGGTGCCCGAGGCCAGCATCATCACCAGCACCGCGACGATGATCGCCGCGACCATGACCGGCACATGGGAGACCATGCCGACGGCGGTGATCACCGAGTCCAGGGAGAACACGATGTCGATGATCGCGATCTGGATGATGGTGTAGAGGAAGTTGCCGCCCTTGCCGCTTGGTTCTTCCGCGGTTTCGTCCTCGCCTTCCAGGGCGTGGTACATCTCCTGGGAGCTCTTCCAGAGCAGGAACAGGCCACCGAAGAACAGGATCAGGTCACGCCCGGAAATACCCTGGCCGAAGACCACGAACAGGTCGGCGGTCAGGCGCATGACCCAGGTGATCGACAGCAGCAGGAGGATCCGCGTGATCATGGCCAGCGCCAGGCCGAAAATCCGGGTCCGTGCCTGCATGTGTTTGGGCATGCGGCTGACCAGGATCGAGATCATGATGATGTTGTCGATACCCAGGACGATTTCCAGGGCGGTCAGGGTAAAGAAGGCAACCCAGATTTCCGGGTTGGTCAGCCATTCCATGTGTATTCCTTTGAGCGAGTGTTGTACCGCGCCAGTCGAGATTTCCGAGAACGAAGTCTAGCGGCCGACGCGGTGAGTCATTGCTTTTTATAGAGTGCTGAACAGCGGAAAAATCCCCATCAGCAAGGCGGCGAACATTATGCACAGGCAAACCAGTACTGCCCACTTGAGGGTGAAGCGCTGGTGATCGCCGAACTCGATACCGGCCAGGGCCACCAGCAGGTAGGTGGATGGTACCAGCGGGCTGAGCAAGTGGACGGGTTGGCCGACGATCGAGGCACGTGCCATTTCCACCGCGGTGATGCCGTAGTGACTGGCGGCCTCGGCGAGAACGGGCAGCACGCCGTAATAGAAGGCATCGTTGGACATGAAGAAGGTGAACGGCATGCTCACCAGCGCGGTGATCACCGCCAGGTACGGGCCCAGTGCATCCGGAATCACCGCCAGCAGGCTCTTCGACATGGCGTCGACCATGCCGGTACCGGACAGGATGCCAGTGAAGATACCGGCGGCGAAGATCAGCCCGACCACCGCCAGCACGCTGCCAGCGTGGGCCGCGACGCGGTCCTTCTGCTGTTGCAGGCATGGATAGTTGACGATCATCGCGATACTGAAGGCCACCATGAACAGCACTGGCAGCGGCAACAGGCCGGCGATCAGTGCGCACATCAGGGCGAAGGTCAGGGCGCCGTTGAACCAGATCAGCTTCGGACGGCGGGCGTCCGGGAACTGCGAGACGCTGATTTCGCTGTGGTCGATCTCGTCGCCCTGCAGGTGCAGTTCACCCAGGCGCGCACGTTCGCGCTTGCCGTACATATAGGCGATCGCCAGGATCGCCACCACGCCGGCCAGCATCGCCGGGATCATCGGCACGAAGATGTCCGATGGGTCGACATGCAGCGCACTGGCGGCACGGGCGGTCGGGCCACCCCAGGGGGTCATGTTCATCACGCCGCCAGCCAGGATGATCAGGCCGGCCATGATCCGCGGGCTCATGCCGATGCGGCTGTACAGCGGCAGCATGGCCGCCACGCAGATCATGTAGGTGGTGGCGCCGTCGCCGTCCAGGGACACCACCAGCGCGAGCACGGCGGTACCGACCGAGACCTTGAGCGGGTCACCCTTGACCAGCTTGAGGATCTTGCGCACGGCCGGGTCGAACAGGCCGGAGTCGATCATCAGGGCGAAATACAGGATGGCGAACATCAGCATCACGCCGGTCGGTGCCAGCTTGGTGATGCCTTCGAGCATCATCGGGCCGATCTTCGGGGCGAAGCCGCCGAACAGCGCGAACAGGATAGGAACGATGATCAGGGCGATCAGCGCGGACAGGCGCTTGGTCATGATCAGGAACATGAACGTGATGACCATGGCGAAGCCAAGGAAAGTCAGCATGGGAATACTAGGGAATGGCGAACCGGTTGGGGTCAGCGCAGAACGGGAAGCGCGGGACGTGGAGGAAGCGGGGCGAAAAGGCGGGTACGAACGGACATCAGAATCACCATTGTTGTTGTTAATTGGGCCTGGAGGCGCGAAAACGCCCAATGGCCAACCGGTCTGTTGCCGGCAGTGGAGGCGATCCTAATCGCGGAAGCTTTCAGCTACCTTTCGTTGTAGAAAGCAATGATCAGATGCGTCGCAAGCCGACGTACGGTTAAAAAACAACCAGATCGGCCTGCTGACGGAGTTTTCCGCTGCCATTCGATGGGAGGTCCTTGTATGAGCCTGTTGCATACCGGCGGTTGCCATTGCGGGCAGCTGCGTTATCAGTTCAGTGGACCGTTGCGCGATATCGCCCATTGCCATTGTTCGATCTGCCGACGGGTCAGCGGCGGCCTGGTGACCACCTGGATCACCCTGCCCCGCCCGGCTTTCCAGTGGCTGGTCGGGACGCCGGCGTGTTACCACTCCTCACCCGGCTGTGCGCGGTACTTCTGCCCGAACTGCGGTGCCCATCTGGCGCTGATCACACAACTGAGCCCGGACAGCATCGATGTGACCATCGCTACCCTGGATCATCCGGAACTGGCGCCGGCCGAGCGGCATATCTGGACCGACAGCCGTTTGCCCTGGCTGCACCTGGATGAGCAGCTGCCGGGAGAGGCCGAGGAGACGTTGTAAGGTTGCGGGATCGCTTCGCGGGCCAGCTATGAAGGAGGCTGGCCCGCGATGCAGGATCAGGGCAGTTCCAGCCCGCCCGCGGCCTTGTGCAAGGCTCGCAGGTGTTCGCCCAGCTGTTTCAGGTTGGCTTCGTTGGCGGCGATTTCGGCGGCGCGGTTCGGCTCCAGCAAGGCCCGTACTTCCTTGTCCAGATCGCCGGTCAGGGCCTGCAGCTGTTTCTGGCGCAGGCTGCTTTCCGACTCCAGGCGTTGCCATTCGCTTGGCTGCGGCAAGCCATAGCCGCTGCTACCGAGCAACTCGGCCGGGCGACTGAGGAAGCCGCTGTTGGCGAGGATTTCCTGCAGGGTCTTGTTGGCCTTGTCCATGCCGCCGTTCTGCAGGTCGCGAGCGCCCAGGTAACGCTGCTTGACCTCATCCTGGGCCAACAGCAGCTGGCGCCGGAAGCTCGCCTGTTCGAGCAGCAGCAAGGCAGCGCTGGTGCGCAGGTCCGCCTGGTCGAACCATTGGCGGCGCTGCGCGGCGCTCAGGGACAGCCAGTCTTCGACGTTGTTCTGTTTGATCGGCAGGTGCTTTTTCAACACTTCGAACATCGCCTGGTAACGGTCGCGGAAGGAGTCGAAGCGATACCCCAGGCGCAAGGCTTCGCGAGGATCGTCCAGCACGCTGGTGTCGGCCAGGCCACGGCCCTTGAGCACTTCCAGCAGGCCGTTGGGCATGATGCTGTCGAGCCCGGTGAGCTGGGCATTGTTGCTGCCGCTGCGCAGCAGCTTCAGGCTTTCCACGGCGCAGTTGTTGGACAGGAAGTAATAGTTGCCGTCGTAGCTCCAGTGCATCTCGGCGGCGCGTTCGACCACCTCTTCGATCTCGCTGCGCGACAGGTTCAGCGGCACCGAAGCCAGGCTGCGCAGTTCGGTCTTGGTGTACTCATCGATAACCTGGGCCAACGGCAGGATAAACAGGCGGGACGGGTATTTGCCGACCAGGCCGTCCCAGCTCGACAGCTGCACGTCACCGACAAAGGCGCGGTAGGACAGCACCAGGTGCTGCTCGAGGTCCAGCCGGCAGTCCGGCCCGCGCGGTCGGCCGGGGGCGCAGATCACCAGGCGCAACATGCTGTGCCCCCAGCGGCTGACCCAGTTCTGGTTGGCTTCGGCCAGCAGATAATCCACAGCGTAGACCCGCTCCGGGTCGACCTTGCCCAGCGGCTGCTTGGCGAAGTCGTTGCCGGCGTTGAGGAAGGCGAAGGATTGGGTGCAGGTGTCCTTGGCCTTCGGCGCCCAGCCGAAGTGTTCCTGGTAATAACGGTACAGCGCTGGCCGGCGGCAGGCGTAGCTCGGGTCCAGGAGGAAGTACTCCATGTTCACCGCGACGAACTCTTTCGGGGTGGTCGTTTCGTAGATATCCGGGCTGCGGGCGATCTGGCGGTTGTACTGCTCGCGTTCGCCGCGGCGGCCGACGTATTGCGGCCAGCCGGCGAGGTCGAGCAGGCGCGGGTCGTCGCTGAGGGTGAAGCGGCGCGCGGTCTGGCCGCGGCACTGGTCCGGCAGCCCGATCAGGCCCGAGGCACTGTTCTGGCGGCTGCAACGCTGGATCAGCGTGCGCTCGGCGCCCGACCACAGGCGCGAACGGTCATAAATATGGGTGAGTTCATGCAGCACGGTGGCGAGCATTTCCCGGCGCACGGTGCCATGGGGGCGATGGGTTTTCTGGGTGGCCGCGCTGCCGTCGGTGAGGCCGGCCAGCAGCTTGCGATTCAGGTCGAGTTCGTCGACCAGCGATGCCTGGCCGTAGGCGTTGTGAGGCATGTCGTCGGTCCAGCCGACATCGATGCGACGGTCCAGTTGTTCGATGAAGCGCGGCGGCAGCGCTTGCATCGCTTCATCCAGCAGCGCCTGGCTGGCGTGCTGCTGCTCCGGGCTCAAGCCTTCGGTCTTGAGCCGCAGTTGCAGGTCGGCCTGAGCGCTGTTGCCCAAGAGTAACAGCGCTGCACCCAGCAGCCAGGCAGCGAGCGGCCTCACAGTGCGAGGATGGCTTCGGCGAGCACCTGATCACTGGCGTCGCGGGCTTCCGGCACGCGGTTACGCAAGGTATCGAAGGCGGCCTCCAGCTGGGCGCCACGAATATCGCCGTCGCTGGCGACGAAGCTGGCGGCGTCGTCATGGGCGGCACGCACGATTTTCGAGTCGCGGATGGAGGTGGTGGTGTCCGAGGTGAAATCGATGGTACGACCAAAGGCTCGAACGATGATGTTACTGGTGGCTACCAGGGTTTGTGCCTGGGCCACATCAGCCAACAGCAACAGGCCAAGGGTGGCAGCAATCAGCGGGCTACGCATGGAACGACTCCGGGATGACAGGGATAGTTATTGGACGAGAATTGCCTGCGCCAGTTCAAGGTCGCCGACATGAAGTTGTGGCTGGGTTTTACGCAGGTATTTCAGGGCTGATTCCAGCCGGGCTCCGCGCAGGTGGCCGTCAGTGGCGACGAACGCCGCGGCATCATCCTGGGCAGCCAGTACGCGTTTGTTGTCGAAAGGCGCGGAGGTCACCTTGCTGGTGGCGTAGCCAGTGATGACCAGGCCTTGTGTGCTCAAGTCGAAAGCAGCCGCCGAGCCTGTCCAGCAAACGGCAATCAACGAAGGGACGGTAAGCAGGGATCTGAAAAAACGCATGAGTCTCGACAGCTGAAAAACCAGCGGCAAGGCTAGCGCAATGCCCGGGCGAGAGCCAGCGCCCAGGGTTTCGGGTGCGTTGGGCGCACCCGTCGCCGGACCGGTGTCAGATCGTCAGGATGGCCTGAGCGAGCTGGGCGTCAGTAGCGCTCAGTTGTGGCAACTGTTGGCGGATGTGGTCAAACGCGCTTTCCAGCTTCACTCCACGAATGGCGCCTTCGGTGGCGACAAAACTGGCGGCGTCGTCACGAGCGGCGCGCACGATTTTGTCGTCACGGAACGAGGAGGTGACGTCGGAAGTCGCATCGGAAGTGGCCTTGAGTGCGCCGACAACCGCATCGGTGGTGACGATAAAGCTGGAGGCGTGGGCGTTGGAGGCCAAGGCCAGCAAGGCAGCAGCGCTGAGCAGGCGAAGACGGGACATAGGTAAAACTCCTTGATAACAGATAGGGTGGTGCTGAGTGGGCACCGGGTAGTCACTGTGGGGCAGATGAATCAGACGCCCCTTCAGGAAAATCGCTACACGCTACTGGATATTAGGCCCACCCCATCTGTTCGAATAGCCCTCTTCTGCTGTCTTGGCGCGAACTAGCGCCAGAAGGGTTTCTCCAGTTCAGCCATGCGGTCGCTATGGCTGATGCCTACATCGGACAATTGCTGATCGTTGAGCCCTGCCAGTACGCGGCGTGTCCGGGCGTTCTGTTGCATTTGGCACAAGGCGCGGTACAAGCGTTTCCACGCGCTTATCTGAGGATGGGAGAAGCTGAGAGGTGCGATACGTCCTGGTATGTGGTTCATGGTGCGGTCCTTTCGGCAGGCCGAAGTCAGGGACTTGGGACACCATGTTGCTATTCACGCAGGCTCGTATACAGATACAACAGTGTGAAATTGTACTGGTCCAGTTTTATTTATATTTAAACTGTACCTGTCTGGCCATACCCTTTCTGTACCGGCTCTTCCCAGTATTGCCAGGCCTAAAACGACAAAACCCGTCGCAGTTGCCCGCGACGGGTTTTGTTTTTTCAATTCGGGGTGCTGGCGGTGGACCCAGTGGGTCAGGGCCAGCGACGCTAACTTAGCGCCAGAACGGCTTGCTCAGCTCTTCGTAGCGTTGAGCTTCGCTGATACCTGCGTCAGCCAGCAGACGCGAATCCAGGCGAGCCAGTTGGTGGCGGCTGGAGATGCGGCGCTGCCACAACATCAGGTTGGCGAGAACGCGCAGAGGCAGGGAGGCCTGGGTTTTTGCAGCTTTGTCTTCGAAGAACAGTTCGGAACTGAGTGTACGTTCCATGGTGTGCATCCTTCCGCTTGTGGCGGGATTAGGTAGTGGTTTAACTGGAACCCATGATCCTCCTCTCGCGCCAGTCTCTGTAGATACAGTTCATCTGTATTGTGAGGGACCAGTTAACTGTTTATAGGTGCTGTACTGTTCGGAAATGATGCAACTGTACCTATCAGCACCATTTAGGTGCGTTTCAGGACGTTTTCTTGAAAAAGGTGGGGTTTTGAGGGGGTAAAACACCAGTACAGCAGTACAGTTTTTGACAAGTGTTTAAGGACTGTCGATGAGCTGACGCAACTGTGCTTGCGTCAGCCATCGACTGTACCCATCACACAGCGAGCATGCGCCCGGTTTCTTCCAGGTTCATGTGCCAGCGCAGGGCATCGCGCAGGATGTGCGGCGTGTGGCCGCCCAGAGCGCAGGCGGCGGTGAAGTAGTCATTCAGGGGCTGGCGATAGTCCGGGTGTACACAGTTGTCGATGATCACCCGGGCCCGCTCCCGTGGCGCCAGGCCACGCAGGTCGGCCAGGCCGACTTCGGTCACCAGGATGTCGACGTCGTGTTCGGTGTGGTCGACGTGGCTGACCATTGGCACCACGCTGGAAATCGCCCCGCCCTTGGCAATGGACTTGGTGACGAAGATCGCCAGGTGCGCGTTGCGAGCGAAGTCACCCGAACCGCCGATGCCGTTCATCATCCGCGTGCCGCAGACGTGGGTGGAATTGACGTTGCCGTAGATGTCGAACTCCAGGGCGGTGTTGATGCCGATGATGCCCAGGCGACGCACCACTTCCGGATGGTTGGAGATCTCCTGCGGGCGCAGCACCAGCTTGTCCTTGTAACGCTCCAGATTGCCGAACACATCGGCATTGCGCCGGCTCGACAGGGTGATCGAGCTGCCCGAAGCGAAGCTCAGCTTGCCGGCGTCGATCAGGTCGAAAGTCGAATCCTGCAGCACTTCGGAGTACATGGTCAGGTCTTCGAACGGCGATTCGATCAGGCCGCACATCACCGCGTTGGCGATATTGCCGATACCCGCCTGCAGCGGGCCGAGCTTGTTGCTCATGCGCCCAGCGTCCACTTCCTGCTTGAAGAAGTTGATCAGGTGATTGGCGATCCCCTGGGTTTCGCTGTCTGGCGTCGAAACAGTGGATGGCGAGTCCGCCTGGTTGGTGATGACGATAGCGACGATCTTCTCCGCCGGGATCGGGATGGCGGTGCTGCCGATACGGTCGTCGACCTTCACTAGCGGGATGGGCGTGCGGGTCGGCCGGTAGGTCGGGATATAGATGTCGTGCAGGCCTTCCAGGTTCGGGTTGTGCGCCAGGTTGATCTCGACGATCACGTGCTTGGCGAAGATCGCGAAACTGGCGGAGTTGCCCACCGAGGTGGTCGGCACGATATGGCCTTGCTCGGTGATCGCCACGGCTTCGATGACGGCGATGTCCGGCAGCTTGAGCTGCTGGTTGCGCAGCTGTTCCACGGTTTCCGACAGGTGCTGGTCGATGAACATCACCTCGCCGGCATTGATCGCCTTGCGCAGGGTGCTGTCGACCTGGAACGGCATGCGTCGGGCCAGGACACCGGCCTCGGTCAGTTGCTTGTCGAGGTCGTTGCCCAGGCTGGCGCCGGTCATCAGGCTGATTTTCAGTGGGGTTACCTTGGCGCGCTCGGCCAATGCATGGGGCACGGCCTTGGCTTCGCCGGCGCGGGTGAAGCCGCTCATGCCGACGGTCATGCCGTCCTGAATCAGAGCGGCAGCGTCGGCGGCGCTCATCACCTTATCCAACAACGAAGGCAAGCGGATACGATCACGGTACATGGATTGTTATCTCGGGCAGCGGAAGCAAGATGCGCAGTCTAGTGATTTCAAAAAAATTCGTCCCGCTACCAAGGTCGAATGAAAGGCCGCGATTTAGAGCCTTTTGTCGGGTTTGTGCGGGAAATAAAAAACCCCAGCCTACTAAAGGCTGAGGTCTTGGGTGTTGCGCTGGAGCAGGGTTTACTCGACGGCTTTGACCATGTCTTCGATGACTTTCTTGGCGTCGCCGAACACCATCATGGTCTTGTCCAGGTAGAACAGTTCGTTGTCCAGGCCGGCATAACCGCTGGCCATCGAACGCTTGTTGACGATGACGGTCTTGGCCTTGAACGCCTCGAGAATCGGCATGCCGGCGATCGGCGATTTCGGATCGTTCTTCGCCGCCGGGTTGACCACGTCGTTGGCGCCGAGCACCAGCACCACGTCGGCCTGGCCGAACTCGGAGTTGATGTCTTCCATCTCGAACACCTGGTCGTACGGCACTTCGGCCTCGGCCAGTAGTACGTTCATGTGGCCGGGCATGCGCCCTGCTACCGGGTGGATCGCGTACTTCACGGTCACGCCACGGTGTACCAGTTTCTCGGTCAGCTCTTTCAGCGCGTGCTGGGCCCGCGCGACCGCCAGGCCGTAACCCGGAACGATGATCACGGTGTCGGCGTTGGTCAGCAGGAAGGTGGCGTCGTCGGCCGAGCCGGACTTCACCGGGCGGGCTTCTTGCGCGCCCGCCGGGCCGCCAGCGTCTGCAGTGTTGCCGAAGCCGCCAAGCAGTACGTTGAAGAACGAACGGTTCATCGCCTTGCACATGATGTACGACAGGATCGCACCGGACGAACCCACCAGGGAGCCGGCGATAATCAGCATCGAGTTGTTCAGCGAGAAGCCGATCCCCGCCGCTGCCCAGCCCGAGTAGCTGTTGAGCATCGACACCACCACCGGCATGTCGGCGCCGCCGATCGGGATGATGATCAGCACGCCCAGCACGAAGGCCAGGACCAGCATCAGGGCGAAGGCGCTGAGATTGCCGGTGAACATGAAGGTCACGCCCAGGCCCAGGGTCGCCAGGCCGAGAATCAGGTTCAGTTTGTGTTGGCCGCCGAACTGTACCGGTGCGCCCTGGAACAGGCGGAACTTGTACTTGCCCGACAGCTTGCCGAAGGCAATCACCGAACCGGAGAAGGTGATGGCACCGATGGCTGCGCCGAGGAACAGCTCCAGGCGGTTACCGGCCGGAATCGAATCCCCCAACTGCTGGACGATGCCCAGGGACTGCGGTTCGACCACGGCAGCAATGGCAATGAACACCGCCGCCAGACCGATCATGCTGTGCATGAAGGCCACCAGCTCCGGCATCTTGGTCATTTCCACGCGCTTGGCCATGATCGAACCGGCGGTGCCGCCGATCAGCAGGCCGACGATCACGTAGCCAATGCCAACGGTCGCCAGTTCCGCGCCGAGCTTGAACACCAGGCCGACGGTGGTGACGATCGCCAGGGCCATGCCGAGCATGCCGAACAGGTTGCCTCGACGCGAGGAGGTCGGGTGCGACAGGCCTTTGAGGGCCTGGATAAAGCAGATCGACGCGATCAGGTAGAGCGTCGTTACCAGATTCATGCTCATTACTTGGGCGCCTCTTCTTTTACGGCTTTCGGGGCTTTTTTCTTGAACA
>LNAP01001044.1_pt3 | contig 74679 bp, 68 predicted proteins | sample 602601 | NCBI WGS metagenome assembly LNAP01 (sample SAMN02440304, study PRJNA202911) | soil metagenome | biome: Subtropical and temperate rainforests or woodlands; isolation source: soil samples (1 kg each in a 20% v/v slurry with milli Q water) were... ...
GTCGGGCGGCTGAGGGTTAACTCAATAGACACGGCTAAGCATGTAGAACCGACAGCAGCGGACTGGCGGACGGGGGTTCAAATCCCCCCGGCTCCACCAAACAAGCCCCTGATTTTCCTAGTGAAATTCAGGGGTTTTTTATTGGGTGTCGAAAAAGTGTCGACATGCGATCAGCGCTTTATAGCTAAGCCCCATGGAAAATAATAAATATCTCTGTCGAACTGGATGAGATGTCTGACAGAAAGGTAGCCAGCCACGCTAACCAAAGCTACAAGCGAAACCAGCGCAACAGGCTTCAGCCACTCAAGCCCTCGATCCTTCGAACGGATAGCGGCGCGAACCTCACCCTGAAGCGATCCAGCCGCTGCCATCATCAACAACAAGGAAGAAATCCAGGCTATAGCGCCCCAACCGAGGCCATAGACCAGATCAGATTTTTGATCGGGAGAAATACTGGAAAGCCGGAACGCGTCTAATCCTAAAACAGCCGATAGCAACGCAATTACGGACGCGCGCTTACCACTTAAGATTCGAGATGCTGCAATCAGGAAGAGCGGGTTAGCAAACCACGCAAAATTTAGAAGCAAAGGTGATAGCCATCCCACTAAAAGCATTCCAATGCCTAGCTGACCTCGCTCATCGGAATGAAGATAAATTCCGGGAAGAATCAACGAAAAAAGCCAAAGCACCAAAGCAGCCCTAGCAAACCTCCATGAGGCCGGCTTGCCCGTTTTGTCGAACAAGGCGAAATAACTGTTACTCAAGAGCGTGATTCCTTGCAGCTCATTAGCCGCCGACTCTAATCGCTGTTGGAGGCGCCTGATACTCCCACCTCCAACTTCTGCGCCTCACCAGCCAGGACACCATGGATATGGAAGAACACCGGCGTCAGGTGCGGCGCACGTCCGGGTTGATCCTCAAAGGGATGCTTGCATAAGCGTTCGGGCGCCCGAGTAAGAAGGCATTCTCCCTCTCCGCTCTCCTTTCTCGATGGCTGCCGACGTATGTACGTTGGCCGCTAAAACTCGCCCCTCACTTTTTGCAGTAGCCGATTACCGAACAGTTAATGGATCCAATCAATCCATTTTTATTGTATGACCACCCCCAAATACACATCATTGGATCCATTACAAAAAGCCCAATGAGGTGTACACCGATGTTTCCGAAGAACTGCTGGTACGTGGCCTGCACGCCCGATGAAGTCACAGAGAAGCCGCTGGGCCGACAAATCTGCGGAGAAAAAATGGTTTTCTTCCGCGGGCCAGGCGGCCAGATTTCGGCAGTAGAAGACTTCTGCCCACACCGCGGAGCCCCGCTTTCTCTGGGGTTCGTCGAAAACGGAAATCTGGTCTGTGGCTATCACGGACTTGCCATGGGCGGGGACGGCAAAACCGTTTCAATGCCTGGGCAACGCGTACGCGGTTTCCCCTGCAACAAGACGTTTGCCGCGGTCGAGCGCTACGGATTCATCTGGGTATGGCCCGGCGATCAAGCACACGTGGATCCAAACCTGATCCATCACCTCGAATGGGCGGTAAGCGATGAGTGGGCCTATGGCGGCGGTCTCTATCACATCAACTGTGATTATCGACTCATGATCGACAACCTCATGGACCTGACCCATGAGACCTACGTACACGCCTCCAGCATCGGCCAAAAAGAGATCGATGAAGTCGCCCCCGCCACCACGGTGAATGGCAATGAGGTGGTCACTGCCCGGCATATGGAAAACATTAGTGCCCCACCCTTCTGGCGGATGGCACTGCGCGGTAACGGGCTGGCCGACGACGTGCCTGTGGACCGCTGGCAAATATGCCGTTTCACCCCGCCCAGCCACGTACTGATCGAAGTGGGCGTTGCCCATGCCGGCCATGGCGGCTACAACGCTGCGCCCCAATACAAAGCCGCCAGCATCGTGGTGGACTTCATTACGCCGGAGACAGAAACCTCCATCTGGTATTTCTGGGGCATGGCCAGAAGTTTTAACCCGCAAGACACAGCGCTAACGGAGAGTATCCGGGAAGGACAAGGCACGATCTTCAGCGAAGACCTGGAGATGCTGGAAAGGCAGCAACGCAACTTGCTGGCAAATCCCGACCGGCAGCTGCTGAAGCTCAACATTGATGCCGGTGGCGTCCAGGCGCGTCGTGTATTGGAGCGAGTGCTCACTGCAGAACGCTCAGACAGCGCGCCGCACCTGATCGTCGGAGGCACTCAGCATGCTTGAGGTGACCGTCGTAGCAACCCGGGATGAAGCCAGCCACATCCGCAGCTTTGAATTGGCGCGCGTGGATGGAACGGCCTTGCCGGCCTTCACCGCCGGTGCCCATATCGACGTGCACCTGGCGAACGGCGCAGTTCGGCAGTACTCCCTGTGCAACAGCCCCAACGAACAACACCGCTATGTGATCGGCGTTTTGAAAGACGCTGCCTCTCGTGGTGGTTCGCTGCATTTGCATGAAGGGGTAGCCGTAGGCGACACGCTGAAAATCAGCAAACCGCGCAACTTTTTCGGCCTTAACCCTGAAGCCCGCCACAGCCTGTTGTTTGCCGGTGGCATTGGCATTACACCGATCCTGAGCATGGCCGAGCATCTGGCACAGGACGGCGCCGCGTTCGAACTGCACTACTGCGCCCGCTCTCAGGACGCTGCCGCGTTTATCGAGCGGATCAACGCATCCCCTTTTGCCTCGCAGGTGATCTTCCACTTTGACGACGACGCCCCATCCCGCCTGGACGCTAACCAGGTGCTGAAAAGCCCCGCTTCCGGCACCCATCTCTATGTGTGCGGCCCGGGCGGTTTTATGGAGCACGTTCTGGGCACTGCACGCGCCAACGGCTGGCATGAGGACCACCTGCACAAGGAGTACTTCGCGGCGACGCCGGTGGACGCCACGGGTGATGAACGCTTTGTGCTGAAGATCGCCAGCACCGGCCAGGAAATCACCGTGCCTGAAGGTAAAAGCGCGGTAGCCGTGCTCCACGACCACGGTTTCGACATCCCGATATCCTGCGAGATGGGCTTTTGTGGCACGTGCCTGACCCGCGTGATTGAAGGCACACCCGATCATCGCGACACCTACCTCACCGACGCCGAGCAGGCTGCCAATGATCAGTTTTTGCCTTGCTGCTCCCGCGCCAAAACGGCGCTTTTGGTAGTGGATTTATAGGTGGCCGAAGCCGGTGGAAAACGGCGTAAACTCTCGCCCACCTCAAGCTTGCGGCGCGATTTACGATGGATGACGTTATGAGCAAACCCGGCCAGCGCGTACTGGTTGCGCTGCGGAAAATGATCGCCTCCGGTGAGCTGGCCGCTGGCGAACGCATCGGTGAGATCGCCACCGCAGAGCTGCTTCAGGTTTCGCGCACGCCGGTACGTATTGCTTTTCGCACCCTTGAGCAAGAAGGCCTGCTGGTAAAAAGCGCTGGCCGTGGTTTCACCGTGCGGGCGGTGAACGCCAACGAGATTGCCGGAGCGGTTGAAGTACGTGGCGTTCTTGAAGGGCTGGCCGCACGGCTAACCGCAGAGCGAGGCCTCGAACCGTCGATAAAAAAGGCGCTGGACGAATGCCTTGAACAGGGCGATCAACTGTTCGAGAAAGGTTACGTAGTCGAGGATGATCTGCGCCTTTATCACGACCTGAACATGCGTTTTCACCAGCTTATTATCGAAGCCAGCGACAACCCGGCGATCACCGGCGCACTGGCTAGAAACGACCACCTGCCCTTTGCATCCGTGAGCGCACTGGCCGTCGACCTCAATGACTTGAAACGGGAATTTCGCCGCTTCAATTTTGCCCACATGCAACACCACGCGATTGTCGATGCGCTGGTACACGGCCAAGGGGCTCGCGCCGAAGCCCTTATGCGCGAGCACGCTAACGCGACCTTGCGCTACGCAGACATCTTCAGCCCAACCAAGCCTGACCCTTCGGGTTTGAAGGTTATCTATAGAGACTGAGCTCGGTAGATACCTAGCTTCGCTTCACTGCAAGCAACGACTGAAACGGACGAGGGTTCATCTGTTCAAGACGTCACCACGTCCTGAACTGACGAGAACAGTACGATCACAACTGGTCGCTGTCGGCCAAAAACGGACGGTTTCACAGGGGCTGAGAAGACCATCTTTAATGGGCGTATCGGGCGTGCTGATGCCGGGCGATATTGACGGCAAAACAGGGCACCGACCTGACGCTTACATCTCCACTTGAGTACCCAGCTCGATTACCCGATTTAGCGGTAACTTGAAGTACTTCAGGTTGCTGTTGGCGTTTTTCAGTAGGAAGGCAAACAGCGACTCGCGCCAGCGCGCCATGCCGATGCGTTTGGTGGGTATGACGGTTTCTCGGCTTAAGAAATAGGTGGTGCGCATCGGCATGAACGCCAGACCGTCCAGGTGGCAGAGGCTCAACGCGGTAGGCACGTCAGGTTCCTCCATAAAACCGAAATGCAGGCTGACGCGGAAGAAACCTTCACCAAAGCTCTCGACCTCTAACCGTCTGTCAGCCGCTACCCGCGGGCTGTCTTCGGACACCACCGTGAGCAGAACGACCTGCTCATGCAGTACCTGGTTATGCAGCAGGTTGTGCAGCAGCGCATGGGGAACTGCGTCGGCTCGGGCCGTTAGAAATACGGCCGTGCCTTGGACGCGATGGGGCGGCTGCGAGCGAATACTGGCGATAAACAACGGCAGTGGCAGCGCAGTTTCATCCAGGCGTTCAACGATGATCCGGCGTCCGCGCTTCCAGGTGGTCATCAGTACGAACAGCGCAACGCCAGCGATCACTGGGAACGCGCCACCTTGCAGAATTTTCGGAATGTTGGCGGCGAAGTACAGGCTGTCGACCAACAGAAACCCCAGCAGCATCGGGATGGCCAACCACCGCGGGGTTTTCCACATGAGCAACACCACGGCCGCCGACAAAAGCGTGGTGATCAACATCGTGCCGGTTACTGCGATGCCATAAGCAGCCGCGAGCGCGCTGGACGATTCAAAGCCAATTACCAGAAGCACCACACCGACCATCAACGCCCAGTTCACCGTGCCTATGTAGATCTGGCCTTGCTCCTGGCTTGAGGTGTGTTGAATAAACATGCGCGGTACATAGCCCAGTTGAATGGCCTGTCGGGTCAGCGAGAAGGCCCCTGAGATCACCGCCTGCGACGCAATGATGGTGGCCAGGGTAGAAAGCGCGACCATCGGCAACAAAGCCCAACTGGGCGCGAGCAGGTAGAAGGGGTTTCGCACCGCCTCTGGGTTTTCGAGAATCAAGGCCCCCTGGCCAAAGTAGTTCAGCACCAGCCCTGGCAATACCAACATAAACCAGGCGCGCGATATCGGTTGGCGACCAAAGTGGCCCATGTCGGCATACAGCGCTTCAGCACCTGTCAGCGCCAATACGACAGCCGCCAGGATGGCGACCCCCATGCCGGGGTGCACAACAAAAAACCTCACCGCCCAGGCGGGATTGAGCGCCTGCAACACTTCGGGGCGCTGCAAAATGCCATAAATCCCAAGCACGCCCAACACCAAAAACCACAAGACCATCACCGGCCCAAACAGCTTTCCGATGCGCGCAGTACCGTGTTTTTGAATCAGGAAAAGCCCCACCAGCACGACCACCGACAAGGGCACCACCCAGTGCTCAATTCCATCAAACGCCAGCTGCAGCCCTTCAACTGCCGAGAGTACGGAAATAGCCGGGGTAATCATGCTGTCGCCGTAAAACAGTGCGGCCCCAAACAACCCAAACAACACCAATACCTTGCTCATGGTTGGATACCCAGCGGACGCTCGGCGGGCCAAGGCGGTCAGGGCCATGATGCCACCTTCACCTTGGTTGCTGGCTCGCAGGATAAACAGCACATACTTGATCGATACCACCCATATCAGCGACCAGAAGATCAGCGACAGAATGCCCAGCACCCCATCGTGATTCACCTGGACGCCGTAATGACCAGAGAAAACCTCTTTAAGGGTGTAAAGAGGGCTGGTGCCAATGTCGCCGTACACCACGCCAACAGCAGCGATCAGTAAGCCCACTCCCGACGCTTTGGTGGGATTGTGTTCACTGCTAGCAGTCACTGATTCACTCAAGAGTTGGTTCTCACAGTACGAAGAAAAAATGCCTGATAACGGCAAGCGCTCAATGGGCATTGCCGCGTCCTGAGATCAAATCGCGGCGCCCACCGCTCTGAGCGAATGGCGCCACCGGCCAGACGCAGACATTGAAACAGTATTGGTTGTGCCGTGCAGCACTAATGACACCACAAGGCTGGGGTCGAAAGCGTCAGGCCATTGGTCTGGGGCTTAAGGGCTTATGGGCTCGACGCATCAAGCGGGAGTTCAATACGAAAGGTGGTTCCCTGCCCTGGCTCGCTCTCCACGCCCATCGTCCCGCCATGTTTTCTAACGATGCCGTAAGAGAGCGACAGCCCAAGCCCGGTGCCCTTCCCCACTGCTTTGGTGGTGAAGAAGGGATCAAAAATCTTCGGCAGCACGTCTGGCGCAATGCCGCTGCCGTTGTCGTGGATTTCAATCCACACGTTCTCGCCCTGGGTGCCCGTGCGAATTTCGATTTTTCCGCGCTGTTCACCCATGGCTTGTGCGGCATTCACCACCAGGTTCATCACCACTTGATTGATCTGTGAGGGTAGGCATTTTATTTCCGGTAGCGCGCCATAGCTGCGAAGCACATCGGCTTTGTATTTCAGTTCACTGGCGACGATGTTGAGCGTGGAGTCGATGCCTTTGTGCAAGTCGGTCCACTGCCACTCCAGTTCAGAATCCACCCGCGAGAAGTCCTTGAGGTCCTGGATAAGCAGCCCTACACCGTCGGTGACTGCAACGTGGGTTATAACGGCACCTATACGCTCAACCTGGCGCACTACTTCGCGATACTGGCAGACAGCGTCAGTGGCACAGTGCTGGTCCGGCAACCGGACAACCGCTACCGCACCTTCGGCATCTATCAGCACTCGGGCTACCTGTACCTGAGCTAAGACGCCGCAGCTGGGTAGCAAGAACAACGAAGACGATAGGGACCCAACCGTAACGCCACAGACGGCCTCAATCCACTACAAACAACCTGGCGCCAGTGGCGGTTGACGACCGGTGAGCCTCTGCATGGTCGGCCACCTGATAGCTCATTCCAGCAGTCAACGTGAACGTGCGACCATCCTCGAGCTCGGTGTCCAGTCGACCGTCCAGGCAGAGCAGAATATGCCCCTTACGGCACCAATGATCAGCCAGGTAGCCAGGGCTGTATTCAACCATTCGGACTCTTACTCCACCGAATTGGCGGGTGCGCCAGTGTGCCGTCCCGGTTTCGCCGGGGTGAGCAGTGGGCTCTATTTTCGACCAATCGGTGGTGCCAAAGGGGATGTTGGTGAGCTGCATGGTTGTCTCGGCCAGGGGAGAAAAATAAAGCGTACCGAGGTGCCATAGAGGCCAACAGATACAGATCGGGCCAATTTCCTCAATACTTGCCGACGCTGGCGTGCTTCCACATCGGCTGTCCGTTTAGCCCTTAAACCTGCAGACAAGCGAGACAAAACCACATGGCTGAGATACGCAGACACCCCGACATATCTCGCCAGCCCCCGTCTGAATCGTTAACGCGCAGCAAGGCAGTAACGCTCTTCGTCGTAGCGATGATCACGAGCATGTCTCAGGCGAATGATGAGGGTGCCGGCATCGAACCTAAAACGCGCCCTACCCATCTTCCCCCTATCACCGCACTCACCATCCAACACAATGGCGCTACGTCCCCAGCTTCAGGCAGCACCGTGGCGCAGTGCGCAACATTTAAACTCAGCGATCAAGAAGTTCGTCACTACCTCGGCAAAGCGGCTGCGGTGACTGAGCAGGATTACTTTCATATGCTCGACTGGTCGCCCTGCTATGCCAGCGGAAAGGTCACGTTCAAAAACGGCGTCACGGGTGACTGGTCGATTCAGCAGTACCGCGCTGGATCGTTGGTGCTTAACAATGGCCAAACCTTGTATCTGTACTGCCCAGAGTGCCAAGCCAACGCATTCCAAGCGTCGGATGAATGAACGCAGGCCTGGCCAGGTAACCGCCGCTTAAGCAGTGGTGGCACAGTTACAGCCTCTTAGTAACCCCGCCCTATCCCCGCTACCGCAGCGGCACATACACATCCGTGAGCCACTGATCCTGGGGCGTCTCGGGGTAGACGCTCAGGTAGTGGAAAAACAACGGCTGATCGCGCAGCTCCTCACCGCTGGCTGGCAACCAGTCGCGGTAAATCGGGTAAATCGTTTCCCCAATATGATCCGGAGACCCCCTATGCCGCACCACGGCGTAGCGCCCGCCGGCAATGATGAGTTCGCGAATATTGAATGCATTTGCTGCCACCGGCTGCTGAATCTCGCCGCAGATGGCGAAACGAAATTCGTCCGCCGGAGTGGTATCGGGGTTGCCGTAGGGAAGGCCAAAGGTGCGGCTCGATGCCACCGGAGATTGCCCGCTCTGCATACGCCATTGAATGAAGGTATTGACGCTTTTTTCCACCAGCCCGGGAGCGCCTCGGTGCTCTAAGGCAGCGACGCGAACGGGCGGGCAATCGACAATTTGTACATGCATGGTGACGGTCCTTGAGAAGTGAGGAATGGCGAAGACCGTATTCCACACCTGCCAATTAGGTGCCTTCTTGAACGCGCTAGGTGACACCCCAAACGCTCGCCTGAAAGCCCGGCTAAATGCCTCAGGGCTTTCAAAACCGGCATTGAGTGCCGCGCTCAGCACCGAGTGATCGGCTCTGGCCACCAAACGATGTGCCGCGCGCCGCAACCGCATCAGCTGCACATAGCGTGAAACGGTTACGCCGACGAACGCACTGAATTGCCGATGGAAGTGAAACGCCGAAAAGCTCGCCACCTGGCTTAACGCCTTCACCGACTTGGCCTCGATATAGGCGAGCACGGCGTTAAAGCGTTGTGTGTAAGCAGTAGAAAGCGACAGATCAGACACGGTGCAAACTTCCTGGAAATACGGTCAGCGCTAGCCTCGACGATAGTGCCATGCCAGTGCCTAGCCGCAATTGCTCAGATGGGTCTTGCGAATACGCCAGGTGCTCGCCCGCCTCTGGTCCCACCAATCCGCTCAGCCTTACACGCGCGCTTTTCTTAACGCGATAAGTTCCTGGCATCGCTGCGCCACTTGCGGGGTGGTCAAGGCCAGTGTGGAGAGTACGTGGTACATCTCGTGCGCATCCGGAAATGGCAAAACCTGCAACCCCATAGCAATAACCAGCTTACGCGTGTCCTGCCCTTCTCTAAGCCAATGCTCGATCTCGCGCATCATTGCCGCGCCGTTGTCATCGGTTTGCCAAGCCAGAAAATCAAACAGCTGCGCAACCCGCTCAGCGGGGACTGTTCGGGGTATCTCTGAGAACAGGCGATTGGCAAGATTCAACTGGCCAAATGCGAGCACCACCTCACGCACCGCGTCGAAGGCATCGGTGTACTCGGCGGCGGCGCGCTCGATCTCGATTATGGCTAGCGCTTTGGCTAATGAAGGGTGCACGTGTTAGGGCTCACTCGCGCCAGGCAACTGTTTTGAAGCAAGCTCAACCTCCGAGCACTCCGTTTCGTAGCCATGAAGCGGCAATGAACTGATTTGCTTTGCCAGCGAGATCGGCGCGTCGGTTTTAGCGACGGCTTTGGCGATCAAATCTATTGAGCGTGAGTAGCAGAGGCCGGAATCAAACTGCTCCGTGAAAGCACCGAGCCAGAAGAAGAACGGAGCTGCGAGAACACTTGTCGCCACGCCAATCCAATTGCGCGTCTGTGCCGACCCACGGCCAGACAAAAGAAAACTCAGCGCGATTTAAAGCGATGCCAATTAGCAAAACGATCAAGTGCATGGCCGTCATATCTCGTCTCCCATAAACATCTTATGTGGGGATGTCTCTGTCGCTTAGCAGATCCATATCCGCAGAAGGACGACTTGTCGCTTATAAACATCGCAACCGGCGGTTGAAGTAAGGAACGAAAATTTCTTTAACTTCAAGGCAGAGAAACACTCCCGCTAGCCGTTGCTAGGCTTACGCTTTATCCGCGTGGTGAGCTCGGCAACAAACAACATCAGCAATAAAAGGGTGAGAGATTGCACCATTGGATTTATCCATATCAAAACGCCCTCCACTATTTGCAACACGCCTATGTTCATAATTTCGTCCAGGGTTTTTTCCTTGGCTGCGGAAAACGAGCTGTAAGCATGGAGCACTACAAAGCTTGCCGACAGCAAGTTAGTTACAAAGAGCGGCACGCTAATAAGCAAGGGCGGGCCTTTGCGTTTCCAGGCGCCGATCAACGTAAATAGCACCAACAACAGCGCGAATACACAGGCCAGCACCAATGGTGTGCAAAAATAGAAAGGAACGTAGTGCATCAGGTCGAGGACTATTTGCCCACGAAAGCCAAGGAACGTGGCAAGTGAAGCGAGGCTGAAACAGAGGTTGAGTTGCGACCAAGGCATTGCGGAATTCATCCATGAACAGGTGAAGGGGCCCCATACGCCTCAAGCGCATGGAAACCGAATTATGCCACCGTTGCCACGCGGGATTGAACCGACACTTAGGAAATCACGAAGTGGGCAAACGTTTACTTCCCGCCTCTTAACGGCCGCTTCGTACCGAAACAGTGAACTAACGTTTTATCGTGTGCCACGCGAAAAAAACCGGCTGGAAATGCGGTTCTATGCCATATCCATATCTGCTAAGCCCCCTTACATTTCAAGTTTCGTGTAGACGCGAACACTCCCCTTTTTGCCCGCGTTTTTGCTCACTCGGCGCTGTCGGCTAGCACCAATGGTCGCCCAGCCTTTTCATTGATGGCATCATTTGCCCCTTCGCGCCCTACCGAGCGCCAGTCCATTTTGGAGAGCCGTTTAAATGGGCGCGCCACATACTGCTACCGTCGTTCCGCCAGCCTTCGCTTTGACCGGTCGTGTGTCGCCGCCTGGTTCCAAATCGATCACCAACCGCGCACTGCTGCTGGCGGCGCTGGCTAAGGGCAGCAGCCGCCTGAGCGGCGCCCTGAAAAGCGATGACACGCGCCATATGTCTAAGGCGCTGCGGCAGATGGGCGTTACCGTTGATGAGCCGGATGACACTACGTTTTTGGTAACCAGCGCAGGTTACTTGCAGGCGCCAGCCGAGCCGCTGTTTCTCGGCAATGCGGGCACCGCGATGCGTTTTCTGACGGCTGCCGTGGCCACAGTGCGCGGCGAGGTGACGTTGGACGGCGACGCGTATATGCGCAAACGCCCTATCGGCCCGCTGCTCGATGCCATGCGCGCCGCCGGCATCCAGGTTTCCAGCCCCACCGGTTGCCCGCCGGTGCAGGTGCAGGGCCTTGGCAGCCTTAGTGCAAAAGCCTTTGAGATCGACGGCGGCTTGTCCAGCCAGTACGTGTCTGCCCTGTTGATGCTGGCGGCATGCGGTGACGCGCCGATTGATGTGAAGCTGACGGGCAAAGACATCGGCGCGCTTGGCTATATCGACCTGACCCTGGCCTGTATGAAAGCCTTCGGCGCCGAGGTGACGGTGGTCGATGACAGCACCTGGCGCATCGCCGCCACGGGTTATCACGCCTGTGACTACGTGATTGAACCGGACGCCTCTGCCGCGACTTACCTATGGGCCGCGCAAGCGCTGACCGGCGGGAAAATTGATCTAGGCGTTGCGGATGACTGCTTCACCCAGCCGGACGCCAACGCGCAGAGGTTTATCGCCGCTTTCCCGAATATGCCTGCCGTTATCAACGGCTCGCAGATGCAAGACGCGGTGCCGACGCTGGCGGTGCTGGCAGCCTTCAACAACACGCCAGTGCGCTTCACCGAACTAGCCAACCTGCGGGTCAAGGAGTGCGACCGCGTGCAAGCGCTGCACGACGGCCTGAACGCGATTCGGCCGGGGTTGGCGGCGGTTGAGGGCGATGACCTGCTGGTGGCCGCAGATCCAGCGTTGGCCGGCACCCGCTGCGACGCCTTGGTGGACACCCATAGCGACCACCGCATGGCCATGTGTTTTGCCCTGGCCGGTCTTAAGGTCAGCGGCATTCGCCTGCTGGACCCGGAATGCGTGGGCAGCTACTGGGAAGTACTGCGCTCGCTCGGGGTAACGGTAACGATGGCCTGAGTGGCGAGCGCTGCGACGGCCTATATCAACCGCTCTAGCGTGATGAACGGAGGTCTGCATGCCGTCACCCACAGGGGCGCTCTCTACGTTCGGCTTTGTAGTCCTAGCTTGCCTGGTGGTGCTTTTTGTCTTCTGGCAAATCCGCGACTGGAAACGCGAAGTCCACGCCGACTTTACCGCCGCGCTAAAACGCTTAGGCATCGACACTTACGAAGTCCTGCTGGAGAAAACCATAGAGCCCAGCAGGATCAACGGAGGCAGACACTCGATTACGGCCGTTCTGAATGAGGACGCTCCTGCAGAATTACCTCGCTAGCGTTGTAACAGTCCCGCAAGCGCCAACCACAAAAAGGCCCGCCCTTAGCGAGCTCTGGGACTGGCGAAAGCCTGGTTAGGGAACAGCCGAGCTGCATCAGAACTGCTCGGCGGTGAGACCGTACAAGGTGTCGCTGCCAGCGCGGATACTGGCCTCCAGGCTCTGGATACGCGGCAGCAAACGCGCGAAGAAGAATTCAGCCGTAGCCAGTTTGGCGCGGTAGAAGGCGTCGTCCTCTGTGCGCCGGGCAGCCACGGCGGCCATCCGCGCCCACATCCAGGCGTAGGCCGTGTAACCGAACAGGTGCAGGTACTCCACCGAGGCTGCGCCAATTACTTGCGGATCGTTCACCGCGCGCTCTTGCAGCCAGGCGGTGGTGCACTCAAGGCGTTCAAGCGCATTGAGCAACGCCACGCTGTATGGCGTGGCGGGCTGTTCGGCAAAGCGGCGAATGTCTCCGGTGAACTGACGCAGCGCCGCACCACCATTGGCAATGATCTTGCGCCCAAGCAGGTCGAGGGCCTGAATGCCGTTGGTGCCTTCGTAAATCTGCGCAATACGCACGTCGCGCACCAGCTGTTCCTGGCCCCATTCGCGGATATAGCCGTGGCCGCCTAATACTTGCTGGCCGTGCACGGTGCTTTCCAGGCCGCTATCGGTGAAGAACGCTTTAGCCACGGGCGTAAGCAGTGCCACCAACGCCTCGGCAGCCTGCTTCTCGGTGCTGTCGTCACTGAATTTGCTCAGGTCGAGTTGCTGACCGACGTAACTGGCAAAGGCTCGACCGCCCTCGGTCATGGCCTTGATGGTTAACAGCATCCGGCGCACATCGGGGTGCACGATGATCGGGTCGGCAACCGCGTTCTGAGCCTGGGGCCCGATTGGCGCGCGGCCTTGGATACGCTCGCGGGCGTAGGCGACGGCGGTCTGATACGACGCCTCGGCACAGCCGATGCCTTGGATACCAATGGACAGGCGCTCGTAATTCATCATGGTGAACATGGCCGCCAGGCCCTTGTTTTCTTCACCAATCAGGTAGCCCTCGGCACCGTCGAAGTTCATCACGCAGGTGGCAGAAGCCTTGATACCCATTTTGTGTTCAATGGAGCCACAGCTCACGGCGTTGGCGCCTGCCAATGAGCCGTCCGGGTTGACCTTGATTTTGGGCACCAGAAACAGCGAGATGCCCTTGGCGCCGGACGGCGCGCCGGGCAGTTTGGCCAACACCAGATGAATGATGTTTTCGGTAAGGTCCTGCTCACCGCCGGTGATAAAAATCTTGCTGCCACTGACCGCGTAGCTGCCACTGGCCAGCGGTTCGGCGCGCGTGCGGATAATGCCCAGGTCGGTGCCGGCATGGGCTTCGGTCAAGCACATGGAGCCCGCCCAACGGCCTGCGTACATTGGCGGCAAGTAGGTGCGTTTCAGTGCGTCGCTGCCGTGGGCATCAATAGCCAGGCAAGCACCGGCGCTCAATGCCGAATACAGGGCAAAACTGGAGCCGGCGGCGTAGAGCATCTCCTCAAACTGCACGGCCAGCATCTTGGGCATGCCCATGCCGCCAAACTGCGGGTTGCCGGACAACCCCACCCAACCGCCGTTGATATACGTGGCATACGCCTGCTTGAACCCCGCGGGTGTGCTGACCGCGCCATTGGCCCATTGCGCGCCCTCCTCATCGCCACTGCGATTAAGCGGTGCAATCAGGCCTGCGGTTATTTTGCCGGCCTCCTGCAAAATAGCGTCGGCGGTGTCGGCGTCGACAACCTCGGCCAGCGCCGGCAAGCGCGCCCACAGACTGGGGGCATCGAATACGTCGTGAAGCACGAAGCGCAGGTCACGTAGGGGGGCGTTGTAGTCAGGCATAACGTTCTACTCGTAAGGGGTTGCGCGCTAAGCGCGGACAAAAACAAACATCGGGCCCAAGCAAGCCCGCGCCGCATCGAACCGACGCGGCGGTACCAAGAGAAAAGGAGGTGTTGCCGGTGAATTCAGTCTGCCGGGATACGCAGTACCACCTTGCCAAAATGCTGCCCCGACTGGAGGTGCGCCAATGCCTCGGGAAGTTCCAGCCAGTCGTACACCCGGTCAATCAGCGGGCGCATGCCGTTGGCCTCAATGGCGCGGTTCATCGCTTCAAACGACTGCCGCGGCCCCACTGCGATACCCCGCACCCGCGCGTTACGCTGCAAGATCAGTAACGGATTGATCTCGCCCTGCTGGCCGCCCAAGTAGCCAATCACATTGACCTGCCCACTCGGGTGCAACGACTGCAGTGATTGGGCAAAACTGCGCGGCCCGCCAACTTCAAGCACATGGTCAACGCCATAGCCGGCGGTGATGGCCAGCACCTGCTCATGCCAATCGGGCGTGCGGCGGTAGTTGATCAGGCCCGTGGCGCCCAGGCTCTGCAGGCGCTGCAGTTTGTCATCGCGGCTAGAGCTGACAATCACCCGCGCCCCGTGCAGCAAGGCAAACTGCAGGGCGAACAGCGAGACGCCGCCCGTGCCCTGCAGCAGCACCCAGTCGCCGCTCTTCAACTGCCCTTCCACCACCAGCGCCTGCCACGCCGTTAACGCGGCGCAGGGCAGCGTGGCCGCCTCCTCCCAGGTCAGATGGGCCGGGCAGCGCACCACCCCGTGCTCATCGAGCAGCACGTACTCGCCCAGCATGCCGTCCAGCGGCCCACCGAGTGGCAGCGCTGCGCCGCTGTCACCCAGCCGCCCCGCTTCCCAGCCCTGCCAGAAACAGCCCATTACCCGCTCGCCCAGCGAGAAGCGCGTCACCGCCGCGCCGACTTCCACCACTTCACCGGCGCCATCGGAAAGCAGCGTGAAGGCGTGCTGCGGCTGGCCTTGGTAGGTGCCCGAGGCCATCTCCACATCGCGATAATTGAGCGCCGCCGCATGCACCTTTATCAGCACCTGATGTGGGCCCGGCACGGGCCGCGGCTGCTCAATCAACCGCAGCGCCTGGAAGCCAAATGGCGGTGTCGCTTGCCATACGTTCATGCCTGCCCCTCGCCACTTTGCAACCGTTTGAGGCGCCGCCACAACGTGGTCTGGCTAATGCCCAGATACTCCGCGGCCATGCTTTTGTTACCCGCGAACAGTTGCAACGCCTTGACGATTTCTTCCTGTTCGACGTGATGCAAGTGCCCGCCGTTCTCACCCTCGTTAAGCGGCGCGTACAGCTCGGGAACCACGCGCTGCAACGACTCAAGCAGCGCTTCGCAACTGCCGTAAAGGCGCTGCGAAACGATCAAGCGCTCCACTACGTTTTCCAGTTGGCGCACGTTGCCCGGCCAGTGGTAACGACGGAACAGCGCAGCCACCCCTTTAATCAGCGCGTCCGGCTCCACCTCAAGGCCGTAGCGCAGGGTTTCACGGCGCATCAGGTAACTGGTCAGCAATGGGATGTCTTCGGTTCGCTCGCGCAAGGGCGGGATGTGCACAACAAAGGTGCTGATGCGGTAGTACAGGTCTTCACGGAAACGCCCCGCGCGCACCTCATCCATGAGGTCGACGTTGCAGGCGGCGACAAACTTGATGTTCAGCGAAATGGGCCGCCGCGAGCCTACCGGGCTGATCTCGCGTTCCTGCAGCACGCGCAGCAGCTTGGCCTGCTGCGGCATCGGTAACGAGTTGATCTCGTCCATAAAAAAGGTGCCGTTATTGGCACTCTCAAGCAGGCCAGACTTGCCGCCGCTCTTGGCGCTGGTAAAGGCGCCCTCGGCGTAACCGAACAGCTCCGACTCGAACAGCTCAGCGGGAATCGCCGCACAGTTGATTGCCACAAACGTGCCCTTGGCATTGACGCACGCCGCATGCACTTGGCGCGCGGCCAGTTCCTTGCCGGTACCGGTTTCGCCACGCAACAGCACCGTGCCGGGTGTGGCGCCATAGATACTCAGTTGGTTCTGCACCTCGGCCATGCGGCTGGACTGGAACACCAAGCGTCGACCATCGTCTTGGGCTACTGCCTGCGGGCTGGGCACAAAGCTGTAGAGAAAACCGACGCGCTCACCCTCAACCTCAAAGGGCTGTTTGTGCAGGCTGCACAACCGCTCGCCGACCAGAATGCCTTCAGCACGCAAACTCGGCGCCTCGATAAGCTTGCTGTCGAGCACGCTGTCCAGGCGCCGCCGACGGCTCATGTTGCCAATAAACTGAGCGGCCGCGCTGTTCCAGGCGATGACCATACCGTCCTGGTTGGTCAGCACTTGTGGCTGCGAATTCTGTTCCAGAAGGAATTGCCCAAGCTGGGCCTGTTGCCGATGCCGTTTGTGCTGGCCGGCGTTGCGAATGGCCTTGCGCAGCAGATTGCGGCACGACTCGCGCGAATAGATCAGCACTGAATCCAGGCCCCACTGCTCAGCCAGATCACAGGCATAACTGGAGCCGATCACCACACCAAAGCCTTCATTACGCACGCTATGGAAAATCTCCTTGGCGTGCTCGGCCGTGCTGTAGGTGTGATGGGTCAGGTCCAGGCCCTCGAACAACCCCAACAGCTCGACATTGGCCTCCTGCCGTTCATAGGTGAGCATCAAGATTTTCGGCGAGATACGGCGGGCCGTTAGCACCGCCTGAATCAGGTCAGCCTGCTCCACTTTCAGCGCCAGTACCGGCGTCGGCAGCGTGTCCTGCAAGTAGAAAGCGTTGGCCCCGGCGCTGATGAAAATATCCACCTGCTGGCGTTCGATCAGGTCACGCGCAGCACGCACCGCATCGTTAAAGATATTGTCGATGATGGTAATGCTGGCGAGCGCTTCGAACTCAGGGATCACGCTGTGCACGATCTGGCTGAGCTTCGAGTTACCGATCAGGCAAATCTTGACCCGTTCCTGCTCCGCGTTGGCAAACTCCACGGCGTACCCCTTTTTTTGTTATGTGGCCGAGGGTGTTCCCTTCAGTGACGAAACACCCACGGCTCGTTTTTTTTGCGCTGTTGTTCATAGGCGCTGATGCGCTCGGCGTAACGCAGGGTTTCACCGATTTCATCCAGGCCCGTTAGCAAACTCTGGCGTCGACCCTCCTCCAGCTCGAACGGCCATTGTTGCTGCGCTGTTACAAGCAAGCGTTGCGCCACATCCACCCGTGCACTAAACCCCGGTTGCTGCTGCGCACTGGCAAATAGCGTGTCGATCACAGCCTGCGGTAGCTGCAGCGGCAGCAGGCCGTTGTTAAAACAGTTGATACGAAAGATGTCACCGAAGCTTGGCGCGATAATCACCCTCACGCCAAAATCGCGCAGTGCCCACACCGCGTGCTCACGGCTGGAGCCGCAGCCAAAGTTGGCCTGGGCCAGCACGATAGAGCCCTTGTTGTAGGGCGCCTGGTTGAGGATGCACTGCGGGTCTGGGCGGCGACGGGCGATCGGCGTGTCGACTTCGCCCGGGTCTAAATAGCGCTCGTCGTCCATCAGAAAATCGCCAAAGCCGACGGACTCCAGGCTCTTGAGGTACTGCTTGGGCAGCAGCATGTCGGTGTCGATATTGGCGCGGTTGAGGGGAATGACGATGCCTTCATGCTCAATCAACGGTTGCATGTCAAAAGCTCCTGATATCGGTCAGCTCGCCGGCCACCGCCGCCGCAGCGGCCATGGCGGGTGAGAGCAAGTGGGTTCGCCCGCCCTTGCCTTGGCGCCCTTCGAAGTTGCGATTGGAGGTCGAGCCACAGCGTTCGCCGGGGCTCAACCGGTCAGCGTTCATGCCCAGGCACATCGAGCAGCCGGGTGAGCGCCATTCAAAACCTGCCGCCTTGAACACCTGATCCAACCCTTCACGTTCGGCTTGCAAACGCACCAAGCCAGAACCGGGGACCACCAGCGCCTGTTTGATTCGCCCGTGCACCCGACGGCCGCGCAACACTTCCGCGGCGGCCCGTAGGTCTTCTATGCGTGCGTTGGTGCAGGAGCCGATAAAAATACGGTCTAGCGGCACGCCAATCAGCGGCTGCCCGGCTTCCAAGCCCATGTAGGCCAGCGCCCGCTCCCAGTCCAAACGCTGCAGCGCATCGCGCGCCATGTCCAGGGTGGGCACCGTCTGGTTAATGGCCACCACCATCTCTGGCGAGGTGCCCCACGTCACTTGCGGCTGCACGTCTTTACCGTGGAATGTCAGGCTCTGGTCGAAGTGGCAGTGCGGGTCCGATTGCAGGCTGCGCCAGTACAGAATCGCGTCGTTCCACTGTTCACCCTGGGGTGAAAGCGGCCGCCCTTTAACGTAGGCCTCGGTCACCTTGTCATACGCGATCAAGCCCACCCGCGCCCCGGCTTCGATGCTCATGTTGCACAGGGTCATGCGCGCTTCCATCGACAGCGCCTGAATCACCGGCCCACAGAATTCGATGGCATGCCCGGTGCCGCCCGCCGTGCCGATCTGGCCGATGATAAACAGCGCCAAGTCCTTGGCCGTGGCATAGGCCGACAAGGTGCCGTCGACCACAATGCGCAGGTTCTTCAGCTTGCGGCTACGCAGGGTTTGGGTGGCCAGCACATGCTCCACCTCACTGCTACCGATGCCGTGGGCCAACGCCGCCAGCGCGCCGTGGGTGGCGGTGTGTGAGTCACCGCACACCAGTGTCATCCCAGGCAGGGTCAGGCCCTGCTCAGGGCCGACCACATGAACGATGCCCTGGCGCATGTCATTCAAGGCAAACAACGGAATGCCGAATTCACGGCTGTTGCTTTCCAACACGGCGATCTGCTGCCGGGCGATCTTGTCGCTGATGCCGCTAATACCCAGGTCTCGACCCAAGGTCGGTACGTTGTGGTCTGGCGTGGCCAGACTGGTGTCCAGCCGCCAGGGTTTGCGCCCGGCCAAACGCAAGTTGGAAAAGGCTTGGGGCGACGTCACTTCATGCAGCAGGTGACGGTCGATATAGAGCAGGCTGGAACCGTCGGGTAAGTCGTCCACCCGGTGGCGGTCCCACAATTTATCGTAGAGCGTTTGGGCTCCCACGGTTGGCACCTCGGCAGTAAAAGGGGGTCAGTCTTGTTATGGGTTTGCGTTAGAGGGCAGGTTTCCACGGCACCCAGCGGTAAAGCTCCGCGCCCGTCGGGTCGTCCACCCGGTAGCCGCAGTAGCTGCCCAGGCGGCCACCTGCTTCGGGTTGCACCACGCAGAACGGTCGTTGGCATTGCGTCTCCGCGACCCCAGCACGCGCTAACTGCTCGCGTGCCTCGCGCAGTTTCTGTTCCGGTACTTCACGGGCCTGGCCATCAAGCCGCGCTACGTTGGCGCGGAAATGAGTGACCCAGGCATCGACATACGCGGTGCACGACGCCGGCTCGGCGGGGCGCTCGGCAACCGGCACGGGCGCCGGTGACCCGCACCCCAGCAAGGTGCCGAGCACCAACGCGCTAAGCCAGCAGCGCAAGGCAGTGCTCCAGCGCCACCACATCGGCGTACTTGATGTGCATATCACGCAGGTTGGCCCGATGCGCGTCGGCGTCGCGGTCGCCCACGGCCTCCTCCGGCACCAGCACACGCAGCTCGTTCTGCAAGGCATCCAGCACCGTAGCGCGCACGCAGCCGCTGGTAGTCAGCCCTGTGACCATCACGCCGTCAGCACCGGCGGCGCGAATGCGCTGCGCCAGGTCGGTGCCAAAGAAGGCGCTGGCCCAGTGCTTGACCAGCACCGGCTCATCACCTTGTGGTTGCACGCGCGGGTCAATTGCCACCAGCGGCGAGCCGGCTTGCAGCACGTTAAGTGCCGGGATCTTGCTGCGAAACACATGGGCCTGAGACGGCATGTCGTACGCCACCGTGGTGAAAAACACCGGCCAGCCGCGCTGACGGAAGGCCGCCAGCAAACGCTGGTTGGCCTCCACGACAGCGCTGCACTCAGCGGCCAGCGGGCTAAGCGCCGGATCGGTGAAGCCCAGGGACAGGTCCACCAGCACCAGCGCATAGCGCTGGGCGGTGGTCAGGGTGCGGGAGTCGAGGGTCATGTTCGCTCCCTATGCCCAAACCGGCGTGGTCGGTGCTGGCAAGCCGGTTTCAGCCAGGCAGCGGGCCTTGAGTTCGTCAAGGGTGCCACCCCGGTCGAACAGTTGAATCTCACCGCGCTCGCTGGCCATCACCTCGCGCAGCGCCTGGGTGGCCTGCTCGTCTACCGCGTCGTCGACCACCACAACGCCATAGCGACGTGCGCCCTCGACACTGACCAAGCCCCGGCGGATATCGGTCAGCACCTTGCCTGGTTCACGCAGCAATGGGTCGCCCCAACCACCGCCACCCCAGGTGTCGAACAGGATCAAGTCACCGGTTTTCACCTTAATATTGTCGCACTTGGCCGGCAGCATTTGCCGTGTGCCGTCGGCGCGCAGCAGCTCCTTGCGGCTGCGCTCGCCCGGTGCGCCGCCATTGACGCCCCAGGGGTAGGTCAGCCAACGGTCGTCATGAATCGACACGTCGCCATCGACCAGCAACCGATACGCCACACGCAGCCCGTTACCGCCACGGTGCAAACCAGCACCTCCGGAGTCGCTAAGGGTCTCGTAGGTTTCAATGCGTAGCGGGAAGTAAGCCTCGACAAACTCGTTGGGCACGTTGGTAAAGCCCGGCCACAACGAATGGCCGTCTGGGCCATCGCCCGCCGGACGCCCTGGAATGCCACCGAAGCCGATCTGAAACAGCTGGAACCACTCACCCTGCTGGTCATAGCCCGAATACATAAAGTGCGGTGAGTCAGAGAAGCCCGCCGCGTTCATCGCCTGCGGTGTGCCCTGGCCAAGCAGCCCGCCCATCATGTCGAAGATACGACCCAGCAAGTGGGTGCGGCAGGACAGTGCCGCCGGGAAGTTCGGTTTGAGAATTGAACCCTGCGGAATACGCACTTCCACCAAGTCGTAGAAACCGTCGTTGAGCAGAATGGCCGGGTCGAACAGGCTGATGGTCAACGCGCCAAAGAAGATTTTGAACATCTCCTCGTTGACGTAGAAGTTGACTGACGACGGGGCTTGCGGGTCGGTGCCGGCGAAATCGAAGATCGCCTTGTCCCCTTCGCGCCACAGCGCGCAGCGCAAGGTGTAGGGCCCAAGGCCGGCACCGTCGTCGCAGATGTAGTCTTCGAATTCCTGACGGTGCTCGGGCACCACGCGGGTAATCACTTCTTTCATGGCCCGGTGGGTGCGTTCGAGCATTTCCTGCTGGGCGCTAAAGAACACGTCGTCGCCGAAACGTTCGGCCAGTTCAATGCAGCGTTTGCTGGCTGTACGGCAGGCCGCGACGATGGCGTTGAGGTCGGAGCGGTTCCAGCGCGGCATGCGTACGTTGTGCAGAATCACATCGAGCATGTCGCTGTTCATTTCGCCACGGCGATACAGCTTCACCGGCGGAATACGAATGCCCTCCTCCCAGATCGAGCTGGCATTGGTTGGCAAACTGCCCGGTACCTTGCCGCCGACATCGGACATATGGCCAAACATGGCGGCGTAGTTGATCACCCGGCCGTCTTTGAAGATTGGCATCAACACCAGCCAGTCCGGCAAGTGGCTGACGGCACCGCCGCACAGGTAGGGATCGTTGGTGAGGAACACATCGCCCTCTTCAATCTCACCCTCGTAATTCTGCAGAAAGCCGGTGATAAACGAGCCAAACTGGCCGACGATCATTTTGCCTTCGCTGGTGGCGATCATCGGGAAGGCATCGCCTTGCTCACGGATGCCCGGACTCATGGCCGTGCGAAACAGCACCGCGTCCATTTCGTTACGGGCGTTGCCCAGGGCGTTTTCGACGATGTCGATGGTGATGCCGTCGACCTCGACCCGCTGAAACGATTGGCTGTTTTCTTGTTTAATTCGCGCAACCATGACTGTTACTCCTGATGGCCCAGCGGGCGGATCAACAGATTGCCGACGCGGTCCACAGCCGCTTCGTAACCTGGAAGAACGAGGGTGGTGGAGTCCATCTCCATAACAATGGCCGGCCCCGGTACCACTAACCCCGGGCTCAACTTGCCACGGGCATAGAGCGCGGCGTTGTAGTCCTTGCCGGCGTAATGCACGGGCGTCTCGCCGACGTGCGCGTCCGCCAGGGTGTTGTCGGTGCCTTCAAAGGCACGCTCGGTGATTTCCGGGCGCGGCGCCCGGGCGATGGCACGCAGGTTGACCAGCTCGTGGGCTTCGCTCAGGGCAAAGGTGAACAGCTGTTCGTGCTCGGCATCAAAGGCCGCCGTGATGGCCGACAGGCCTTCGCTGGCCAGGCGTTGCAAGTCGATTTCAAGGGTCAGCAGCAACGCCTGGCCCTGGTAGCGCACATCGGCCTGCCAGTTCAGTTGTTGCACCTCGGCCGGGATGTTTTGCGATGCCAGGGAGCTGCGTACGCTGTCGCCCAATTGCTGGAGAATCTGGGTAACCTCTTCAACGCTGATATCGCTGACGCGGCGCACCAGCGAACGCGAGGCTTCATCTTTAACCCGCGTGGTGGCATCGCCATAGGCGCAGAGCACACCAGGCCCCGGCGGAATAATCACCGGCCAGGCATTCATCAGAATGCCCAGGGCGTTGGCGTGCAGCGGGCCCGCCCCACCAAAGCCACACAGGGCGAAGTCGCGCGGGTCGTAACCTTGCTCAACACTGATCAAGCGCAGCGCACCAAACATATGTTCGTTGGCGATGCGCACGATGCCTTCTGCGGCCTCGAACAACGAAACCCCCATGGCATCGGCAATCAACTGCACGGCGGTGGTCGCCAGGTCTTTACGCACCTGGAAATCGCCACCGAGTTTTTGCTCAGCGGGCAGGTAGCCGAGCACCACGTTGGCGTCGGTAACGGTGGCAACGGTGCCACCCTTGTTGTACGCCGCCGGGCCGGGCACCGCGCCCGCGCTTTCCGGGCCGACACGCAGCGCGCGGGTCAGCTCCGGCACCGAGGCCATGGAGCCACCACCGGCGCCGATGGTGCGTACGTCCACAGAGGGCGCGCGCACGGCAACGTCGCCGACACGGGTCTCGCGGCGGATGCGGGCCTGGTTGTTGTCGATCAGCGCCACATCGGTGGAGGTGCCGCCCACGTCAAAGGTCAGCACCTTGCTAAAGCCACCCCGCGAGCAAAACCAGATCGCCCCCGCCACACCGCCGGCCGGGCCGGAAAGCAGCAGGTTAACCGGCGTGCTGGCCGCCGATTGGCTGGTGGCCAAACCACCGTCGGAACGCAAAATAGACAGCTGCACATCCGGGCGCAGACGCCGGCACAGCTCGCCCTGTAAGTGCTCAAGGTAGTTGGCCACTTCCGGGCGCACATAGCTGTTCACCACGGTGGTCTCGGTGCGCTCGTACTCCTGCATTTCTGGCACCACTTCCGAGGACAGTGACACCGGCACACCCGGCATCACCTCGCGGGCGATGTCATGAATAGCGCGTTCGTGCGCGCCACTGGCGTAGGCGTTGATCAGGCTGATAGTCAGCGCTTCAATACCCGCCGCTTTAAGGCGAACCAGTTCGCTGCGAATCGCCTCGCGGTCCAACTCGCGCACCACCTCACCATGGGTGTCCATGCGCTCGTCGGCTTCAACGGTCAGTTCCAACGGGGCGAGCAATTCGCCTTTGTTAAACGTCACCCAGCCACCCAGGCCACCGGGCACAAAGGAGCGTGCGATGTGCAGCACTTGCTTGTAGCCCTTGGTGGTGACCAGGCCCACTTTGGCCCCGCGCCGGGTAAGGATGGCGTTGGTCGCCACGGTGGTGCCGTGCATCACCGAACGGATGTCCGATGGAGCGACCCCGGAGGTCTGGCAAATTTTCTCGATGCCGTTGAGCACGGCGATGGAGGGGTTGTGAGGCGTGGACGGAACCTTGGCGGTAAAGCTATCGCCGGTTGCATCGTTAATCAGGAGCAGGTCGGTGAAGGTACCGCCTACGTCAACACCCAAACGGAAACTCATGTTGCCTCCAGCACTTTTTTGATTTTATGCGTGCAATAGCGACCGGGACGCACGCATCCCGGCCATACAGGACTAACGAGCAGCTTTTTCCAGTTCCCGCAGATTGACATCGTCACCCTTGACCCCAGGCGTATTCAGGCGCGCGTCATCACTGAGGATGAACACGGTGCCATGCCGGCGTTGGTAGTCGATGGTGAACCCCGCAGACGACACGATGCCGGTATCACCGTCCGCTGTCTTGATGGTTTTCAGGTGATAGTTCATCCACTTCCAGAACTGCCCTTTACGGTCATAGGCTTCGGCTTGATAGAAGCGCGGGAACTGGGTGTCCATGTACAGCACCTTCTTGCTGTACGGGTGCTCAGGCGGCGTGATCGCTTCGATCACCCAGACTTCGCGCGGCTCCCAACCATCTTTCGGGTTCCAGTGCGGGCCGTTCGCCAGGTCAATGATCGGAAACTCGGCATCGCCCGACGCGCCTTGGTTCCACGCCTGTGTGGTGGAGTTGGCGACGGCCAGAATCCAGCGTTTACCCAGTAGTTTGTAACCGGCATACCAGCTCGGGTGGGCGTTGAAAATCTCGATGTCGTCGTTGAGCTGGTCGGTGCCGCCGATGGGGTCCATCCAGGTGCCACCGGACAGACGACGCGTGCGCCGCACGGACTTGATATAGGCCCAGGAGTCTTCCAACTTTGGCGAGTCATAGCGGATGGTAAACAAGCCCAAGCCACGGATGTCGTTGGGGTAGGTCGCATACAGCAAGGTTTTGCTAAGGATGCTGCCGTCGCCTTCAATCACATCGTTAGCGCCCAAGCGGCCTTTCATAAAGTAGCGCTTGAACGCCCACTCCTGCTTACGCTCAAGGCCGGTCTTGTCGCTGATAAACAAGTACGCGAACTTGGGATAGTCCTGCAGGTTTTTGGTCGGCTGCGCGTAGTGGTGGTTCCAGATCAGCTTGGCGGCTGCATCCGGATCGTCGGCGCTGACATTCGGGAACGGCACGCCACCCACCCAGCCGTCGACCTGGCGGGTGTCTTTGTTGTACACCGCTTTGCCGGCATTGGCTTTGGTCGCGGCCTCAAAATCCTTGCCCAGAACAACGGGCTGCGAGGCCTTGAGGATGATGGTTAAGCCCTCCTCGTGCATCAGCTGCTGCATCCGCTCAGTCAGCAGGTCACCGATTTTATGACCCTCAAAGGTGTCGCTCAGGTGCTGGCTAAGCGTGCTGCCAGTAAGGGTGGTGCCGGCGGTCAATGCCGCAGCCTGGGCGCCTAGCGTGACCGTGAAGGTCAACGCTAGCGAGGCAGCCAGACGGTTCATCAGGATCGTCATTGTTGTTGTCTCCTTAATCAGAACTGGTAAGTCAGGCGCACAGCCAGTTGGTCGTTGCCGTCGAAATAACCGAACAGGTTGGTGTTGTTGAAATCACGCAAGGTGCGCTTCTGGCTTTCGTCGTTGAAAAACAGGTCGGCCTCGACGCGCACACGCCAGTTGTCGCCATAGGCGAACTCGACGCTAGGGATGACAAAACCGCCGCCATACGTGAGGTCGCTGCCCACGGCCAGGCTTGGGTTGACCCGGTCGTTGTCGTAGTTGGTGGCGAGGATCGCCGTGACGATGGTCGAGTACTCTTTGGTGCGGCCGCTGAAACCGGCGGTGTTAACCACTTCATCGCTACGGTCGTAGTTGGTGATCCAGGTATTGAACAGCTGCAACGAAAAGAACGACGGCCGACTGGTGCCCAGGTAGTTCTGCAGCGCCAACTGCTTGTCCATACGCAGCATCGACTTGACTACGTCCTTCTCGATAATTCCGCAGAAGCCCGGGAAGAACGCACAGCCACCCGATTCGCCGGCATCAATCCCGACGTTGTAGGGCGAGTCGGGAATGTAGGAGAGCTCTGCCGAGAACACGGCGTCGACGGTCTCCAGGTAGCGGTTGGCGGTGATGCCAAAGGTGTCGATGTACGGAAAGATCAGCTCGCCCACGGTGGAGGAGCGGTTCGAGTTGTAATCACCCTTGTAGGCACCCAGAAATGGCTGGCCACTGGCCGAGTCACCGACACCCAGCGGGTTGTCCGGGTTGGGGTTGATCACCGGGTTACCGGACGGACCGTGGAACCAGCCCAGCGAGTACTCCCACTCCGCGACCATGCCTTTCCAGCGCAGGCCGTAGGAGCCATCGTCCATGTCGGCATCTTTGTGGTCGTAGTTGTACGGCACATCAGCACCGAATGGCGCCGAGGCAAACGTCAGCCCCTTGTTGGGGTTATTGGCCCAGCGGCCGCCTTCAAGGTCGTAGCTGTTACCGCGCTGGTCGGCGGGGTTCATCTTGCCGGGGATATACAGCGCCTGCAGGGTGCCGTCGACGCTATCGAAACGGTGCACCAGGTTGATCATCCACAGGGGTTTGCGCAGCTCTTCGTTCTCCGGTTCCAGGAACGAACGCCAACGGAAATCGTAGCCGTGGACCACGTCCATGGACTGGAAGAAGTCCGTCTCACCCCACACCACCTGCTGCTTACCCAGCTTCAAGGTGGTGTTCTCGGCGAACGTGGTTTGCCACCACAGTTCACGCAACTCAACCTCGTTGTACACGTCGTCCATCAGGTTGACGCTGGACTTGTTCCGCGAGCTGAACAGGTCGGTGGCGGCGTAGCCATCCATCGACTCTTGCAGGTCTTTGAGGTAGTTGGTTTCGTACTCCTCAGACGCTCGCCCGGAGATGCTGAATTGCGAGTTACCAAAGTCCTTGAACAGGTTGAGCTTACCGACCGATCGCGCCATGGAGAGGTCGTAACGGTAGTTACCCTTGCGCTCACCGTTGTTTTCGGGGTCCGGGACGTAGGGATTCTCCAGGTTCCAGGACATGTATTGGCGGATGTAACCGCTTGCCTCCCAATTATCAAAAAAACCGTCGTCAGCTTGCACCGCTCCGTTAAGCCCCATACCGGCAAGCAATATCGCGCAGGCGTGCGGCGAGCTGATGAATCGCACCTTAGTATTATTTTTCTTCGCGCTCATCTTCAATTCCCGATGTGTTCAGGTTGGTTGATATGCCCAGTGCTAGGGGCGTCTTTCGAATGGCGGTGTTCAAAGATGAACTGCGGTTTGAACACCAGCGCAAGCGAAGGCATGACGAAGAGCGAGGTGAACGCCGAGACCATTAGCCAGAGGCCAATCAGCATTCCCATCTCCGCCTGAAACCGGAGCGAAGAAACCGACCAGAACAGCACCCCGGCAGCCAGGGTGAAGGCGGTCAGCAGCACCCCACGGCCAGCCGAGCCGAGCGACTGCAGCACCGCATCAAGCGGGTCGGCGTCAGGGTTTTTCTCCAGGTATTCCTTGATTGAGTCGACGATGTAAAAGGCGTAATCAACGCCCAGGCCGATGCCGAGCGCGACCACCGGCAACGTGCTGATGCTCATGCCGATGCCCTGCCAGGCCATAAAGGCAAACGTCACCACGTTGGAGATCAGCACGGGGATGATGAAGAAGATCCCGCTGACCGAAGAGCGGTACACCACCAGGCAGCACAGAACCACCACCAGAAACGCCAGGGCGATGGCTTCGATCTGATCGCCGAGCAGAATCTCGTTAACCGCTGCAATGATGCCCAGCACCCCACCGACCAACTTGACCTGCGCGCCTTGCAGCGGGTTGTCCTGAATGAACTGGTTGGCGTAATGGGTCGCCTTGCGCAGCGTGTCGCCCTTGTGGTCGCGAAAGAACAAGGTGATCGCGCCGTTTTGGAACTTCACGTCGGCGAACTGCGCCATGTCGTCCGGGTCTGCGCCCTGCATGTAGAAGCTGATCAGCTCGCCGTTTTCCAATTGGCTGGCGCCCAGCTCGCGGTAACGCGGATTGCCTTCGTAGAGGTTGCGGCGAATGTCGACCACGATGTCGGCCATCGACACGCTGCCGCCAATCTCTGGCTGACGCTCCATGTAGCGCGAGAAACGCTGCATCCAGTCCAGCACTTGAGGCATTTTCAGCGCGTCAGGCGCATCGCCTTCGATCACCACAAACATCTGCTCAGAGCCCGGATACAGGCGGTTGATCAACGCGCTGTCCTGATTAAACGAGGACTTCTGCCAGAGAATCGGCGAGCCATCGCTGGCATCCCCAACGCTAAGGCGCGTGGCTTCAAACAAAAAGCCACCCAGTAGCACCAGGGTGATCGGGGCCACGGCGTAGCGAGCGCGGCTTTTCACCACCCAACTGGCCGCGCTGATAAATACCTGCAGCACGCCGTCGAGATTCACCGGGTGCACGTAGCCGTGCGGGCGCTTGATAAAGGACAGCAACACCGGGGTCAGCAACACCGCCGACACGGCGATGGTCATCACCCAGATCGCCCCAATGATCGCCACTTTGTGCATCAGCGGGATGGGCGTAAGAATCACGCAGAGAATCGCCCCGGCATCGGCATACAAGCCCAACATGCCCGGGCGAAACAGCTCACGCATGGCCTGTTGCGCCGCCTTGCGCGGCTCAATCGAGTCACCCACAGCCAGGTCGTCAAAGCGGGTGATCAGCTGCACTGAGTGGGAGAACGCCCGAGCGGTGATGATAAAGGCCACCACAATCACCAACGGGTCGAAGTTGTAGCCCAGCAGGCTGCCAACACCCAGTGCCCAAATAGCCGAAACCACCCCGGCAATCAGCGGCAGTACGGTGCCGCGCCAGGTGCGGCTGAAGATAAATAGCAGCACCAGCATGGCCGCCAACGACAGCAGCGCGATGCTCACGGTTTCATGCAGGTAGTGAGCGACCCAGCCATACAAAATCGGCTCGCCTACCAGGTGCAGACTGACCTCGTCCTTGATGGGCGACGCCTCGAGGATGGCCTCGATCTGCGGGAAGATTTTCCCGTAGTCGACCAGGTGGTCGTAGAAGTCCACCTGAATAAGCGCCGAGCCCAGGTCACGGTCGACGTACAGGCCATACACCAGCGGGTTATTCAACACGGCCTGGCGCAGCTCAAGCATTTTTTGTGAGTCGGCTGGCAGGTCTGGCCACATCATCGGCTGGGTTTCGATGCCCTCGCTTGAGGCGTTGACGCGCTTGAGTTTCTTCGACGCCAGCGAGGTAATTTGCAGCGGGTTAACCCCATCGACCTGCTGCAGGTCGTAGGTGATCCGGCGTATTTCACGCAGCACCGGCAGGCGGAAGATATCCCCCTCCTTGGCCTTGACCAAAATGGTCACCCGGTTGCTCGCGGCAAAACTGTCTTGGTACTTCTGGTGCACCTTCACGTACGGGTGGTCGTGGGGAACCATGTCGCTGAAGTGGGTGCGAATATCCAACTTGGTCAGGGCGGCAGCGAAGCCCAGGGTGATGAGCGCGATCACCACGCACACGGCCACACGCCGGCGAATGGCCCACTCGGAAATGCTCGCGGCCAGGTTCATTAGGGGATTCATCGTACGGACTCCTGCGGCCAGATCTGCAGGTCGTTGTCGCGCAGCAGCCCGAGCTGCTGGCCAATAACGACCACACCGTGTTCACTATCGAGCAGCCGGCTGTGGTAGCTCTTGTCCAGCCCTACCGGGGTCCAGGCTTGCCAGCCGCTGGCTGGGTTGTCGCTGCGAAACAGCGCGCCACGGTCGCCGGTCACTACCCAGTGACCGTCATGCACCGCCACATCGAACAAATGCTCGGTGGTGAAGTGCGGCACGGCCTGCCAGTTGTCGCCGCCGTCTTGGCTGAGGTAGACCTCGCCGCGGTTGCCCACCGCCATTGCGGTGTTACCGCTAAACACCAGCGCGCGCAGGCTTTCGCTGCCCAGCTCAACGGTGCTCCAGGTCACTCCTTGATCACGGCTGCGCAGCAGGCGACCAAACTCGGCGGTGATCCACAGGTCGCCGTCTACGCCGGCGCGGATGCTGTTAAACGTGACGTCCGCTTCACCGCCCAGCGCTTGCCAGTTCTGCGCGCTGGCATCACTGCGGAACAACGCGCCCATTTCACCAACCGCCCAGAAATGGCCGTCAATAAAACTCACGCTGAGCAGCTTGCCGGCCAGTTCAGACACTGGCAGCTGCAGGCTCTGCCAGGCCTGGCTGGACAGGCGGGTCCAGACCCACCCTTGGTTGCCGACCACCACCTGACGGCCGTCAGGCGACACGGCAATGGCCTGCAAATTCTGGCGCTCGGGGAGCTCTTCGCGGCGCCAGGTTTTGCCGGCGTCGCTGCTCGACAGCAACGCGCCGTTTTGGCCGATTACCCAGAGTTGATTGCCCTGCACGGCGCCATCAAAAAACAGGTCGCGCCGCTCAACCAGCGGCTGATTGAGCGGCACCGACTCGACGCTCGGCTGAATAAAAACCGCGGCGTATGCCAGCCCACCGATCACCATCCACGGCGCCAAGCGCGCCAGCCAACTGAACATGACGCTAACCATTGGCCACCTCCTGGCGCTTGTTGCGCTCGCGGTGCAGCCAGCGGTAGCTGTGCCCGCCAAGAGTGGTGCTGGTGAGTAGTTGCGCCTGCTCGACGGCGGCTACCAAGCGATCAAGATCAATGCCGGTGTGCAGGCCCATGGACTGCAGCATTAACACCAAGTCTTCAGTGGCGAGGTTGCCCGTAGCGCCAGGCGAAAACGGGCAGCCGCCCAGGCCACCAATGGAGCTGTCGAACTCACGTACGCCAAACTCCAACGCGGCCAACACATTGGCCAAGGCCATGCCACGGGTGTCGTGAAAATGACAAGACAGCATGCTTGCCGCATCCACACCGGTGAGGCGCTCCAGCACGCGCTTAACGCTCTGCGGGTTGGCGGCGCCAATGGTGTCGGCGACGATGACCTTGCCTGCGCCGGCTTCAAACATGCGCCGCGCCAGGGCCTCGACCACCTCTGGCGGGGTCAACCCTTCAAATGGACATTCGAACGCCACCGCCACATAGGCGCGGGCGTCAATGCCGTCTTCACGGGCGCGCTGCATCAGCTGCGCGCACACCGAAGTGGTCTGCTCCAGGCTCATGTTGATGTTGCGCTGGTTCATGGTTTCGGTGGCCGAAAGCACCACCGCAATCGAACGTGCACCCGCCTCACGGGCCAATTCGTAGCCGCGCAGGTTAGGCACCAATGCCGAGTAGTTGGCCTCATTACGCAGCGCCAAACCGGCGAACAACTCGCCGGTACCGGCCATTTGCGGCACGGCTTTGGGCGAGACAAAACTGCCCACTTCGATGTGCCGAATGCCGCTATTGAGCAACGCTTCAATCAGCCGCAAGCGCTCGTCGACGCTCAGGGTTTTGCCCTGGCTTTGCAGGCCATCGCGTGGCCCCACTTCATTGACGATTACGAAATCGCTCATGGCTTAGCCCACCGTCCGCTGGTTTTTTAGCGCGGCGATGTGCGCCGCGTCGTAACCCAGCACGCGTTGCAACACAGCGTCGGTGTGCTGGCCCAGCAGCGGGGGGGCGCTGAAGCTTTCTTCGTTGTCAGCCGACAGTTTGATCGGGTTGCCCGGCGCCTCAACGCTGCCGCCCTCAGGGTGCGGAATGCTCACCACCATGCGACGGTGGCGCACTTGCGGGTCGGCCAGGGCTTCGCTAAAGCGATTAACCGGCGCGCAAGGCACGCGCACCGCCGAGAGTTTTTCCACCCAGTGATTGGTGCTCTGGGTGATCAGGATTTCATTGAGCGTGCCGTCAATCAGCGCCTTGTCGGCCAGCCGCGCCGGTTGCGTCTTGTACTTCTCATCGCGCAATGCCGGCGCGTCGATGACGCTGAGCAGGTTGTCCCAGAAGCTGTCGAAGATCACCGCAATAATGATGAAGCCATCGGCCGTGCGGTAGGTGTTATAGGGCACGTGAACGAAATGGCCATTGCCCAGCGGCTCAGGGTTTTCGCCGCTGAGAAAGTACATGGTGGCCATGTAGTTGAGCATGCTGATCTGGCAGTCGAGCATGCTGATGTCGACGTGCTGACCATGGCCTTTGCTGTGGCGTGCTTGCAACGCAGCAAGAATGCCCATCACCGCAAACATGCCACCGCCTAGGTCGCCAATGGGGATGCCCGCGCGGGTCGGCGTTTCGGCGTTGTCACCGGTAATCGACATGCCGCCACCAATGCCCTGCACCACTTGGTCAAATGCCGGGCGCTGATAGTTGGGGCCGTCCTGGCCAAAGCCAGATACCGAACAGGTAATGATTAAAGGGTTGATGGTGCGCAGGTGGGCGTAGTCGATCTTGAGTTTTTGCGGCACACCGGCGCTGAAGTTATCCAGTACCACGTCAGCCTTGCGTACCAAGTCGTAGAACACCTGAAGACCGGTTTCGCTCTTGAGGTCGATGCACACGCTCTGCTTGTTGCGATTAAGCGTGAGGAAGTAAGCGCCCATCCCGTTGAGCGAATGCCGTGGGTCTTTTGCCAACAATGCGCGAGTGCCTTCACCCGCCAGTGGTTCGACCTTGATCGTTTCCGCGCCCAGGTCGGCGAGGATCATTCCGGCGTAGGGGCCGGACAGCATGTGAGTCAGATCGAGGACCCGAATTCCCTCTAGCGGTTTGCTCATTGTTGTTCTCTTTTACGTGTTTGAAATATCCGCAAAAGAGGTATTGCAAGCGCCCTGCCAACTTTTAAAACATATTTAATCTGTTGTTTTTAATATGATTTTTAACGATTAGCGAAAAATATTGCAGTTCTGCAACATAGCCACTCTTGCAGGGTGAAATTATTTTTCCAATTTGAACGACCGTCTTAATCACACCGCCACGGCATGCGCCTGCGTACCCGCCAAGCGGCTAAAACCCAGGCAAAAAAAAGCCGGCCACATAGCGGGCCGGCAGAAGGGCAACACACGATAAATCAGGTGAAACGAGCCTACTCAACGGGGGCGATCAAACGGCTCGCCAGCGCCTCGCTCGATGGAGCGTTTCCAGCGGTTGAAGCGTTCGTGACGGGAGAGAAGCGAGTTATTAACCAGGAGCCCCCATGGTGCGGCGCCAGTCAGCACCGAAGCCTTCTAACTCGCCCTGCTCAATAAAGCGCGTGGGGTCGTCCAGCAACTCGCGGCCGGCCAACATCCCCTCGTAGATCGTGTCTTGCAGGGGCCTTGGTAAACGCGCATCGCCAATGCACTGCAGGTTATTCACCCGCCCTTGCAGCGCAAGGTACAAGGCATCATCGGAACGGTGGCCAGCGGCAATAACAAAGGTGTCGGCTTCCACGCACTCGCTGTCCTGATCGGTAAACAGGTTGAGCAACTGCGCCCGCTGGCCGTCAATACCGCGCACCCAACTGTTGAGCGTATAGGTGAGCCCCTTGCGAAATACATGCTGGTAGTTCACCGGCAAATCCAGCGTTAGCGCCAGGTTGGGTGACAGCGAAATAAAACGGCTAACCACATGCACCTGGTGGCCACGGTCAAGCAAGTACTCGGCAGTGCCCAGCGCGTAACGGCCACCGTCTTCGTCGAACAGCACCACGCGCTTGCCGACCCGCGCCGGGTCTTCGAGCACGTCGACCACACTGAGCACGTTGTTCTGCTCGGTGCCGGGCACTCGGTCCACGGCCGGCCGGGTCGAGGTAAATGCTGTTTTCAACGCGGTTGAACCGGTGGCGAGAATGACGCCGTCGGCAGCAAAAGCCACCACCTCATCGGCACTCATGGCGCAGTTCAGACGAATATCCACCCCTGCTTTACGCAGTTGCCGCTCCAGGTCGCGCGGAATAAAGGCGAATTTCTGCCGCCGTGGCAAACGCGCCGCCAGGTTCAGCATGCCGCCCAGGCGGTCACCCTTCTCCACCAGCGTGACCTGATGGCCGCGCTCGCGCAGGGTTAACGCCGCCTTCATTCCAGCCGGCCCACCGCCCACCACCAACCAATGCCCAGGCGTGATGGCCGGCTGCACCGTGTGCAAACCAAAGCGTTGCTCACGGCCTGCCGCTGGGTTAACCACGCAGGAAATCGCGTTGCCGGCCATCAACCGTGCAATGCACGCCTGGTTGCAGCGGATGCAATGGTTAATCTCGTCTTCGCGCCCTTCACGCAGCTTGTTGCAGAACTCGGGGTCGGCGATTTGTGTGCGGGTCATCGCCACCATGTCGGTAGCGCCGCTGGCAACCAGAGCCTCGGCTTTGGCCGGGTCGACGATATGGCCGACGATAAACACCGGAATATCACTGACCTTACGCAGCGCCGAACGCAGGCGTGCGCCGTCTTCTACCAGCCAGTTCTCCGGGTAGTCCCCCGGCGGTATTTGGTCCGCGTGGGCTGCGTAGGTCCCGGCGGTGGCGCTGACGTAATCGATCAGCCCGGTCTCCACGAGTTTGCGGGTCATGTCGATAGCGGTGTCCGCGTGCATGCCGTCAACGGTGCATTCATCCAGCGACACCCGAATACCGACCACGAAATCCGGGCCCACCGCGTCACGCACACGCTGCATCGTTTCGATGGGAAAACGCACAATATTGTCCAGGCTGCCGCCGTACTCATCGGTGCGCTTGTTGTAGACGAACGAGAGGAATTGCTGATGCAGGTAGCCGTGGGAGTAATGCAGTTCAACGCCATCAAAACCGGCTGCTTTGGACTTCAGCGCGGTGTCGGCGAAGGCGTCCGACACCTCGTCCATTTGCGCCTTGGTCATTTCCTTGGCCCACTCGTTGTAGGCCGGAGACTTCATGGTCGACGGCCCCCATAGCACACGGTAGTCGTCCAAGGCGCCGCTACGCCCTTGCGGGCCGAAGTGGATCAACTGGGCAATAATCCGCCCGCCAAACGCATGCACCGCGTTCACCATCTCGGCATCGCGCTCAATCATTTCTTCACGGTTGCCACGGGCGAGCGAACGATTGGGCCCGGTGGAGTTTGGATGGACGTGGCGTGCGCCGGTAACAATCAGACCAATACCGCCTTTGGCTCGCTCGGCTTGGTAGTGAATATCGCGGTCGTTGGTCAGGCCTTCGGCAGACGCAAAGCCCTTGGCATGGGCTGTTTGCATTAGCCGGTTGCGCACAGTGATGTTGCCGATTTTCAGCGGGGTAAAAAGCGCGGGATAGCAGCGCTCCCCCGGCTGCTTAGGCTGGGTCATTTCGCTCATCCTTTATTGTTGTTCTGGTGAGTTGCCCACCCTCACGGGGCGGACCGCTAGGCGCTGTAAGCACCGTTCTCAGGCGTATGGCACGGCACCGGGAGCCATCAGGGCAATGCCCCCGGGCCAATAAGCAGGCGAGGTTAGCGCAGCACGTTTTCGCCGCTCATAAATACAAATACGCGGCGGAATTTACCGTCTTCGACATACCAGAAGTTGCAGTTGCGCAAGCGGGTTTCGTTGCCCTGTGGGTCTTTCAAATACACATTAAAACGCGAGCAGATGGTCTGTGTTTCAACATCAATCGCGAGTTCGAAATCGCCGTGCCAAATCTCATCAAAGTTGTTGAACAGGTTGTCGAACATCTTGCGCACACCGGTATGGCCGTTGTGCGTGAGGTTGTCGGTTTGGATGGTGAAGGCCACGTCCTCGTGGCAGCAGTCCAATACCGCCTGCATGTTTTTCTTGTCCACGTTACCGAAGTACTTTTGGGTAGCCAGATCGATCAATTGCTCACGGGAAAGACGACTCATAGTGCGGGTTCTCCTTGTCGATGTTATTGACCAGCAAAGCCGTGATAGGCGGCGTCGTTGAGGTTTTGCGGAGCGGGATAGGCCTTGCGGCTGTGCGTGAGCCCCAGGGTCAGGAACATTTCACAGAGCTTGTAAGCGACCAGGCCGGGATTGATCACCGGAATCGGCAGGCGCTCAGCCAGGTAGGCATGGGACTGGTGCATGGTGGTCGAACCGAGCACGATAACGTCGGCGCCGTCCTCCTCCATCGCCAGCCGCGCTTGGGCTTCGAGCTTGGCGAACACCACCTCCTCCTTCCCCTCCAGCAACTCGTTGAGATCGGGACGGGTCTTGATCGAGCGCAGCGACGCAACGCGCGGCCACAGGTGGTATTCGGTCAGGGTTTTCTCGTAGAGCGCAAACCACTCATCCCACATGGTGATAACGCTGAATTTTTTACCCAGCATGCAGGCCATATGAAACGCCGCCATGCCCGGTGCGATCACTGGAATGTCCAAGCGTGAACGCAGCGCGGCCAGCCCTGAATCGCTGACCGTATCAATGCACACGGCGCTGTAGCCTTCCTCCTGAGCACGCAAGCCCGCCTGCGCCACGGAGAAATCCATCAGCAGCGTGTCATAGGCGCTATCACCCAGCGAGGCGCCCTTGGCAACCGGCACAAACTCAGGGAAAAAACCGGGAAGAATGAAATTGGCCGGCAACTGCGACGCACGATTGTCAGCGCCTGCCTGGTCCATGGGAATGGGGATAATTACCTTGATGCGGTGGGTCATGCCTATCTCCCAGAGAAAGTGGCCGCACTAAAAACCGACCTTGTTGTTGTTTTCCTCTCTCAGAGCAAGACCAGTGCCACACCCGAAAATACAAAATAAGCCGCTAATTTATATGCATTTTTCATTGTGAAAAAAAATGTAAACCCGTTACGCCCGGTTCAACTTGAAATAAATTTAACCAACTTGAAACTTCATCGCGCTGGCGATGGGCGCTCGCCGTTCACGTCAGCCCGCCCCAGCATTCGTGCCTGACTTCGCTGCGCCATTTCCCGTAGAAAATTCCACGTGGTCTTCATCCGTGCGATGTCTTTCAACTCAATGGGCATCAACATCCAGAACGTGCGGGTGAATTCGACTTCTGTGCCCAGCACGCGTTGCAAACGCCGGTCCGTGTCCGCCGCGAAAGCCGGCAAAATGGCAATGCCCGCGCCGGCGGCGGCGGCCTGTTGCTGCGCCAGAATGCTGGTGCTGCGCAGCACCAAACGCGGCTTGCCGATCTCGTCGAGGTAGAGCAATTCCTTGCTGTACAGCAGGTCGTCGATGTAGCTGACAAACGCATGCTCGCGCAGGTCTTCACGGCTTTTGATTGCCGGGTGTTGGGCCAGGTAGTCGGGCGAGGCGTAGAGCTTGAGTACGTAGTCGGTGAGCTTGGTGATGATGAAGGGCCCGCGCTCGGGGCGCTCCAGGGTGATGACGATATCCGCTTCACGCCGCGACAAATGCACGGTGCGCGGCACGGCCAGCAGGTCGATGCCGAGGTTGGGGTAGCGCCGGGTTAATTCCGCCAGTTGCTCAGCCAATACCACGGAGCCGTAGCCTTCGGTGGCGCCGATGCGCACATGACCGGACAGCGTGTCTGTGTGCTCAACGCGGTCGCGCTCAATAGCCGAACACGCACTCTCCATGGCCTCAGCCTGGGGCAACAACGCGCGGCCCGCTTCGCTCAATGTGTAGCCGCTGCTCTGACGGGTGAACAATTGCGCGCCTAGACTCTTCTCCAGTGCCTGCAGCCGTCGCGACACGGTGGTGTGGTCCACCTCCAGGCGCCGGGCGGCGGTCGTCAGCTTGCCGGTGCGGGCGACCTCGAGGAAATACCGCAGGTTGTCCCAGTCCATAACCACCTCCTGTGCAAAAACGCAGACTAGCAGCGCACAAAGGCCAATTGATACCGACAAAAATGCACTGCTAGGCTTTGCCTACGACGCTCGCCGTTGTCCGTCTGCAGTGAGCGAGCATTCCCCCCTCTATCGCCTACCTGGCGGAGCCTGGAGACCTAACAACAATGCCTACCTCCCACTCAGTACCGACGGTAAAACTGCTAATCGGCGGCGAGCTGGTCGAGTCGCAAACCAGCCAATGGCGCGATGTGATCAACCCGGCCACCCAGGAAGTGCTAGCCCGTGTGCCCTTTGCCACGGCCGACGAAATGAACGCCGCGGTTGCCGCCGCCAAAGAGGCCTTCAAAACCTGGCGCAAAACCCCAATTGGCGCCCGCGCCCGGGTGTTTCTCAAGTACCAGCAACTGATCCGCGAACACATCAAAGAACTGGCGGCCATCCTCACCGCCGAGCAAGGCAAAACCCTGCCCGACGCTGAAGGCGATGTGTTCCGTGGCTTGGAAGTGGTCGAGCACGCGGCCGGTATCGGCAACCTGCAACTGGGCGAGTTGGCCAACAACGTGGCCGGCGGTGTAGACACCTACACCCTGCTGCAACCCCTGGGCGTATGTGCGGGCATAACCCCGTTTAACTTCCCGGCGATGATTCCGTTGTGGATGTTTCCGATGGCCATCGCCACCGGCAATACCTTTGTGCTCAAACCCTCTGAGCAAGACCCGATGGTGACCATGCGCCTGGCTGAATTGGCGATGGAGGCCGGTGTGCCGCCGGGCGTGTTGAACGTGATTCATGGTGGCGCCGACGCGGTGAATTTGCTCTGCGATCACCCGGATATCAAAGCAGTGTCGTTCGTGGGCTCGACCAACGTCGGCACCCACGTGTACAACCGCGCCAGCCAGAACGGCAAACGCGCGCAATGCATGATGGGCGCGAAAAACCACGCCATCGTGTTGCCCGACGCCAACAAACAGCAAACCCTCAACAACCTGCTCGGCGCCTCGTTTGGTGCAGCCGGCCAGCGTTGCATGGCACTGCCGATCGTGATTCTGGTGGGCGAAGCGCAGACCTGGCTGCCCGACCTGATCGAGCGCAGCCAAACCCTGAAAATCAACGGCGGCGTAGAGCCCGGCACCGACATTGGCCCGGTGGTTTCCTGCGCCGCGCTGGAGCGTATTAACGGCCTGATCGCCAAAGGCATCGAAGAAGGCGCCACCCTCGCGCTGGATGGCCGCCACCCGAGCGTGCCGGGCTACGAGAAAGGCAACTTCGTCGGGCCGACCATCTTCTCCAACGTCACCCCGTCGATGACCGTCTACCGCGAAGAAATCTTCGGCCCGGTGCTGTGCGTGATAAATGCCGCCAACCTCGACGAGGCCATTGCCCTGATCAACGCCAACCCCAATGGCAACGGCACCGCCATCTTCACCCGCTCGGGCGCCGCCGCGCGGCACTTCCAGGAAGAGATCGACGTCGGCCAGGTAGGCATTAACGTGCCGATCCCGGTACCTGTGCCAATCTTCTCGTTTTCCGGCTCGCGCGCCTCCAAGCTCGGCGACTTGGGCCCATACGGCAAGCAAGTGGTGCAGTTCTATACCCAGACCAAAACCGTGACCCAGCGTTGGTTTGACGAAGACGATGTGGGCACAGCCGTGAACACCACCATCACCTTGAAGTGACAGGCCCGGCGGGGCTCACCCACAACAAATACAAGAGGTATGCGCCATGAATATCGGTTTTCTCGGCCTCGGCAATATGGGCGGCCCCATGGCCCTCAACCTGCTTAAAGCCGGCCATCACCTGCAGGTGTTCGACCTGTCCGCCAGCGCCATCGCCCAGGCCGTAGAGGCCGGCGCCACAGCGGTGGGCTCCCCGGCTGAGCTGGCCAACAGCGGCGTTGAGCTGATTATCAGCATGCTACCCGCCGCCCAGCATGTAAAAGCGGTGTACCTCGGCGAAGACGGTTTGCTCGCCCATGTGCAAGCCGGTGTGCGCCTGATCGACAGCTCCACCATCGACCCCCTGAGTGCCCGCGAAGTGGCGGCAGCGGCGGCCAAACAAGGCAACCCGATGCTGGACGCACCGGTATCTGGCGGCACCGGCGGCGCGGCAGCCGGCACCCTGACGTTTATGGTCGGCGGCAGTCAGTCCGACTTCGACAACGCCCAACCGATCCTCGCCGCCATGGGCAAAAACATCGTGTATTGCGGCGCCTCAGGGAACGGCCAGGTGGCCAAGGTCGCCAACAATATGCTGTTGGGCATTTCCATGATTGGCGTGGCCGAAGCCATGGCGCTGGGGGTTTCGCTCGGGATGGACGCCAAGGTATTGGCCGGCGTGATCAATACCTCCAGCGGCCGCTGCTGGAGTTCAGACACCTACAACCCGTTTCCTGGCGTACTGGAAACCGCTCCAGCGGCGCGCGGCTACAGCGGCGGGTTCGGCACCGACCTGATGCTCAAAGACCTCGGCCTGGCCAGCGAAGCCGCCAAGCAAGTGCGCCAACCGGTAATCCTCGGCGCCCTCGCCCAGCAGCTGTACCAAAGCTTTAGCGCCCAAGGCAACGGTGGTTTGGACTTCTCGGCGATCATCAACATGTACCGCCAAGACGTCTGATAGAAGCGCGTTTTACCGGGGCGCTGCAGTAAGTGCCGTGAAGGTGACAGGCATCTGCAACGCGTGCTCAAGGTGCACCTCCGTGCACCTTAAACACACCGACGCGGGCGCCTATCAGTCGGTCTCAATCCGCGAGTGGGTGCGGGTGTCTTTCATGGTCACGTAGACCACCAACGACACCGCAATGCACGCCGTGACATACCAGTAGTAACCGCTTTCCATACCAATGCTCTTGAACCACAGGGCGATGTATTCAGCGGTGCCGCCGAAGATCGACACCGTGAGGGCATAAGGCAGACCAACGCCCAGAGCACGGATTTCGGTGGGGAAGAGTTCGGCTTTAACCACGGCATTGATCGAGGTGTAACCGCTGACGATGATCAGCGCCGCCATGATCAAAAAGAACGCGCCCAGCCAGGTTTGCACGGTGTGCAGGGTCATCAGAATCGGCACGGTGAACAGCGTACCGAGCACGCCAAAGGCGATCAGAATCGGGCGCCGGCCGATCTTATCGGACAGCCCGCCAATGATCGGTTGCAGGCACATAAACAGAAACAGCGTGGCCGCCGAAATACTGGTGGAGTCGCTGATGCTCATGCCGGCGGTGTTCACCAGGTACTTCTGCATATAGGTGGTGTAGGTGTAAAACGCCAAGGTGCCGCCCATGGTCAGACCGACCACCGTGAGCAGTTCCTTGGGGTGCCGCATCAGCGTGCGCATGGCGCTTTCTTTGGCTTTTTCTTTCTTGGTAAACGACTCGGTTTCTTCCATGCCACGGCGCAGGTACAGGGCGACGACGGCGCACAGGGCACCGATGGCAAACGGAATACGCCAGCCCCAGGCATACAGCTGCTCGGTGGTCAGCACCTGTTGCAACACGATCAGCACAGCCAGGGCTATCAGTTGCCCGGAGATTAGCGTCACGTACTGAAAGCTGGAGAAAAAGCCACGGCGCTCTTTGGTGGCCATTTCGCTGAGGTAGGTGGCCGAGGTGCCGTATTCGCCCCCCACCGACAGGCCTTGCAGCAAGCGGGCGAACACCAACAGGATCGGCGCGCCGATGCCGATGGTGTCGTAGCCCGGGCTCAGGGCGATCAGCAGCGAGCCAAAGCACATCAACAGTACCGAGGCCATCAATGCGGACTTGCGGCCTTTACGGTCGGCGTACAGGCCCATCAACCAGCCACCAATCGGGCGCATCAAAAAGCCCACGGCGAAGATCGCCGCGGTGTTCATCAGTTGTGCGGTGGAGTCGCCGGCGGGGAAAAAGGTTTTCGCGAAGTACAGCGAGAAGGCGGCGTACACGTACCAGTCATACCACTCGACCATGTTGCCGACCGAGCCGCTGAAAATTGATTTGATACGGCTGGCGGTGGTTTTTGTCGCGACCGGCGTAGCGGCCGCGCCCAGAGGCAAGGCGTGTGAGTTATCCATGGCGGATCCTTTATCTAATTGTTGTTGTGGGGCGCCGCAGCGCGCGCCTGCCAGTGCTATAGCAGGAGCTGTGCCAGGGCGCAGAGGCCCGATTTAGAGAGGGTAAAGCGAGGCCGATAAGCGACAATCCGCTCAACCGGCAAAAGCTATAAGCGGAATTCCGCCGATCAGCCCAAGAACATTTCCCGGGTCAGGCCGTGGCGCTGCAGCTTGGCGCGGCAGTTGCAGCTCTTCGAGCACTGCCTTGATATCGCCTTTATGCCGCGTAAGGACGGCGCGCAAACACTGCGCTTCAAAGGCTTCCTGCTGCGCCGCGAGCGATTGCCCAGGCTCTGTGCCGGCAGGTTCCGGCGCGCCCAAACCCAGCACCTGACGCTCGGCCACGTTGGCCAGCTCGCGCACATTGCCGGGCCAATCGTGGCTGAGTAATTGGCTTAACCGCGGCCCACTCAACGGCGGCAAACTGCGCCCAAGTTTTTCTGCTGCGGCCTGGGCGAAGTGCGCATAGAGCATGGGAATATCTTCGCGCCGCTCCCGCAACGGCGGCAGGCGCAACTCGGCGACGTTCAGGCGATAGGCCAAGTCCTCGCGAAAGCGCCCGGCGCGGGCTTCATCGAGCAAGTCAGGCTTGGTGGCGGCGACGATGCGCAGGTCCACGCTAATACTCTGGTTCGAGCCCAGCCGCTCGAGCTTTTGCTCCTGCAACACGCGCAGCAACTTCACCTGCTGGGCCAGCGGCATGCTTTCAATTTCATCGAGAAACACCGTGCCGCCATGGGCAAATTCCAGCTGCCCTGGGCGCCGGTAAAGGCCCCGCTCTCATGGCCAAACAGCTCGGCCTCAAACAACTGCTCGGGAATGGCGCCGCAGTTCAGCGCCACAAACGGCTTGCTCGCACGCGGGCCAAACTCATGCAGACAGCGGGCAACCAACTCTTTGCCGCTGCCGGTTTCGCCACGAATCAGTACGTTTACCGGCAATGCGGCAAGCTCCAACACCTGGCGGCGTAAGGTCTGCAAACCGGGAGAAACCCCGAGCAGGCTGGCCTGCAGCTTACTGCGATGGTCGGCCTGCTCATGCAGGGCGCGGTTCTCCAGCACCAGCCGGCGTTTCTCCAGCGCGCGGCGCAGGCTATTGAGCAGCGTGTCGGGGCTAAAGGGTTTTTCCAGAAAGTCATACGCGCCCTCGCGCATGGCCTCGACCGCCATCGGTACATCGCCATGGCCGGTTAATAAAATCACCGGCAAATCCACATCCTGCTGCTGCAAACGCGCGAGCAACTCCAGGCCACCCATGCCCGGCATGCGCACATCGCTGAGCACCACCCCGGCAAAATTCGCCGGCAATTGCGCCAGGCAATCCTCAGCGCGACTAAACAACTGCACCTCAAAGCCCGACAAGCTCAGCCACTGCTGCACCGCCTCGCGAATACTGCGCTCGTCATCGACCAGAATTACCGACTTCAACATCACGCGTGCGCCTCCCCATCAATCGGCAAAGTAACGGTAAAGCGCGCGCCGTCAGCAACATTCTCAGCACTTAGCCGACCGCCCAGCTCATGCACGATGGCAAAAGATACAGCCAGCCCCAAGCCCAAACCATCACCCACCGGCTTGGTGGTAAAGAACGGATCAAACACATTCGGCAAGTCCGTGGCGCTGATGCCGCCACCGCTGTCGGTGACGCTTAGCTGCCACTGCTGCGGGTGTGCCGCCAAACAAATATGCAGCTGCTTGCGCGGTTTATCGCGCATCGCATCCAAGGCATTGCGCAGCAGATTGATCAGCACTTGCTCCAGGCGAATGGCATCGCCGCGCACCTGGGCCGGGCGAGTGAGCTGAACGTCACAGTCAATCTGCTCATCACGCAGCCGCGCCTGCAACAACTGCAAGGCCTGGTCCACCACCGCAGCCAAGTCCAACGGCTCGCGCAAGCCGCTGGGGCTTTTGCGCGCAAAGGTTTTTAAATGACCGGTAAGGGCGGCCATGCGCGTGAGCATATCGTCCACCGGCTTTAGCGCCTGGAACGCGTCCGCCGTGCGGCCCTGCTCCAGCAACAAGCGCAAGGTCGCCAACTGCATACGTTGCGCCGTCAGCGGCTGGTTAATCTCATGCGCCAGCGCCGCCGACATCTGCCCCAACGCCGCCAGCTTGGCCGACTGCACCAAACCGTCCTGCGCCGTGCGCAAGTCGCGGGTGCGCGCCTCCACCAAACGCTCCAACTCCTCGCGGCTACGCTGACGCAACTTAGCCAAGCGCCAACGCTGGCTCAGAAACAACAACACAAACACCAACGTCAGCCACACCCCGGCAGCGGCCAGCGCGGCATTACGTAAGTCTTCAAACGCCACCTGCGGGCGGCGCAACAAATGCAACGTCCAGCCCTCGCCACTTAGCGGCAACGACTCCCACAAATAATTGGCCCGGCCCTCGGGGCCATCCACCCGCGCCAAGTAACTGCTGTCATCGAAGCGCGTAAGCGGCTGATGCACCAGCGGCGTAAGGGGCTGCTTGTCGTACTGACGGGTGCTGTTCAACTCAGCCCAATCCGCATCAGAAAGCGTATTCAACAAGCGATAACGCCAGCCCGGCCGGTTAGCAATAAACACCACGCCGCGCGCATCACTGACCAACAACGTATCGCTGCCCTGCTGCCACTCGCGTTCCAGCTCCGGGAACTCCAGCTTCACCACCATGGCACCAAGAAACTCACCGCCCTCGCCCATCACCGCGCGGGACAAAAAATACCCCGGAATACCGCTAGTCACCCCCACCGCATAAAACCGCCCCGAACCCTGGCTGCGGGTTTGGGTGAAATACGGGCGAAAGCCGTAATTGTGCCCCACGTAACTGCTCGGCAAACGCCAATTACTGGCCGCCACCGCCAAGCCATTGCGATCGAGCAACTCCAACGTCGACGACTGCGCCGCGCCGTTAATCTGCTCCAACTTACGATTCAACCCATCCTGCAACTCACCGCCCACCGGCCCCGCCAACGCGGAGCGCAGCTGCGGGTCCAACGCCAACACCGCCGGCAGCGCGCGATAACGCTCAATCAACGTATGCAGCGAATTGGCATACAACGCCAACTGCTGCTTCGCGCGCTCGGCATCGTCCGCCAAGGCTTGCTGCTCGGTGTGGCGCATAGCGGCAAAGGAAGCCAACACAGCGCCGGCAACGATTAGCAGCAGATAAATAAGCGGGCGGAGGTTGCGCAACGTGGTGGGCATGGTGAAAGGGGTGATGGGGGTGGGAGCGGGAACATAGCATGGAGGGGCAAAGGAAGAGAGGCACAGGAATAATCTTGCAATTAGACAATTTGCAAGATTCCCTTGCAAAGCCAAAATCTGCTACCTAAGCTCCCCTACCGAAAGGAGGAGCCATGACCGCCACCACTATTACGTTTCGCCTGCAGCACCTACGGCGCACGCACGGACTGACCCAAGAAGCACTCGCCCAGGCGCTGGGCTTTAAAGACAGGCAAACGCTGTCGCAGATTGAGACAGGCGAACGCAAACTCAGCTCGGCCGAAATGATCCGTGCCGCCGAGATTTTCAAAGTATCTCTGGACTACTTTACCGACCCATTCGAACTGGCCGGTGAGGGCAACTTCTCCTGGCGCCAAAACGGCACCAAACCCGACGTACTGGACGACTTCGAGCTAAGAGCCGGTAAGTGGATTGCCGCCTACCGCCACCTTTGCAAACTCAAAGGCGAGGTCATCAACTCCTCAACCCGTCGGGTTGCCCTCAATCTGCAATCAACGTTTGAGGAAGCGGTGGCCGAAGGCGAAGCCATGGGCAAGGCGCTTGAACTCGGCCCCCTCCCCTCGCAAATGCTCGCCAGCGCGCTGGAAGACCAGCTCGACACCCTTGTGCTGCAAGTCGACACCGAACAAGGTATTTCCGGCGCGGCGTGCCGGCTAAGCCAACTGAATGCCATCGTCATCAACCGCAACGAACCCCTGGCCCGTCGCAACTACGACCTGGCGCATGAGCTGTTTCATCTAACCACCTGGGACACCATGCCACCGCCGCGGCTAGACGTTCAGCAGCCCACGGAAAAGAAAGCCAAGCGCATAGAACAGCTAGCGGACAACTTCGCCGCTGGGCTGCTGATGCCGAGCACACTTATGGAACGGCTGATTACCGATACCGACTTACCCCAAGGGCCAACACTCGCCGCGTGGCTGGTTACTCACGCGCAACTACTGGGCCTTAGTGCCTCCGCCCTCCAATGGCGGCTTGTCAACATGGGCAAGCTGAATAAAGCCGATATGGTCGCGGACGAACTCATTCGAGCCAGCGGCGAAAGCCAACGGACAAAGCCCCCTGCCAAATTTGGCAAGAAATTTATGGCTGTCTTGGGCTGGGGCATTGACGAAGGCCACGTCTCGGTCAGAAGAAGCGCCGCACTTTTAGGCACCACCCTGGATGAACTGGCAGAACTCTTCGAACATCATGGCCTGCCTACGCCGTTCGACCTCTGAGGGAACCGATGTTCGAAAAGGGCCAGATCGTACTTGTCGATACCAATGTGATTCTGGAGGCTCACCGAGTGAGCTGCTGGAACACACTGGCGAGTCACTTCCGACTCGCCACGGTAGAAGAAACCCAGACCGGGTTTGACGTGTCCGGTGAATCGAAGCCAAACGTTACTGACGGTGCAATCAGCGCTTGAACGCTAAACCGAGGGGAAGTTGAGGCTGATCCAGCGCCTCGGAGTGCAATCGGCCATAGGTAGAGAAATACCCCGTCGCTCCAAGTAGAACAACTAGCGCAGCAAACGCCAGAGGTTTCAGCCACTCAAATCCCCGATCTTTCCACCAGATGCTGGAGCGGATTTCGTATTGCAGTGTTCCAGCTGCCGCCATCATCAATAGCAGCGCAGCAAGCCAAACCACAGCTCCCCATCCCAGACCGTAGACGGGATGCATGGTGACCGCGCTTGGAAGCTCAGAAAACCGGAAAGCGTCAAATCCTAAAACAGCAGCTGTTAACGCCAACGCGGGCGCAGGCTTACCGGATATAACGTTGAAAGCCGCAATCAGAAAAAGTGGATTAGCGAACCAGGCGAAATTGGCTGCTACAGGAGAAAGCCACCCCTCCAGCAAAACTTCTATTCCCGACAGGCTTAAGCCAACAGGAGACATGATGATTCCTGGAAGAGCCAACGATAGGAGCCACAATGCCAGCGCCGCAATGGAGAGCCGCCATGAAGTGGGTTTCGGCAGCTTTTCTACAAATTTATCGTCCACATTGCTGCTCAAGAGCGCGACTCCGTTCTGCTCAATTAGTCGTCACTCTAATCAGTCTTAACGGTCACTGATAGGACTTGTAGTTGTTGCCCCTGGGCTGAAATGAAGAAGGAGACCTAAGTCCCCTTCTATGCACGCAACGCCAACGGCTTTTAGGCGTTATCCGCCACCACCGCCCCATACCCGCACGCTTTGTTCAGCGCTTTGGCCATTTCGCTCAAGTGCTGGATAACAGCAGACTCCGCCGTTTTATCGATCAACGCATCAGCCGCGGCGAGCAGTTCGACGTAGCGCATCAGCTCCGTGGAAAGCTCTAGCGCTTCTTCTACAGGCACACCGGCGTTGACCGCGAGCAGCGGGGCGCTGTCGGTTTTGCAGAAAGGTTGGTGGGTGGTTTTTTTAATGTCATCAGACATAAGTTTGGCTCCTGAAAGATATGGAAATCCATGGGTTAATTCAGGTCGCCAAACCCGGCCGCTGAATTGGCAGCGACGGTCGAATATAGGTTTGCTTAGCGGAGCATGCAACGGCTATTCAGCCGCAAAACCGCCTACAGGAAAGCTCATACAGCATTAGGTTAAAGTCATCGCTCTACATTTCCCGAGCGCCTTTCCTTGCCCACCGCCGCCAACTTTATCGCCACCGCCAAGCGCAACCCCATCAACACCGAATTGCTCCAGCGCCTGGCCACCCTGCAGCTCCCGCAATGCCTGCTCACAGCCGGCTGCCTGTTTCAGGCGGTGTGGAATCAGCAGGCGGGGTTGCCGCCGGCTTGGGGGGTGAAGGATTACGATATTTTTTATTTTGATGCGGACACCTCGTGGGCGGCGGAGAACGCGGTGATTGAGACGGTGCAGGCATTGTGTGGGGAGTTGGGCGTGACGTTGGAGGTGAAGAATCAGGCGCGGGTGCATCTTTGGTATGGGCAGCGTTTTGGCCGCGACTATCCTGCGCTGCGTTCGGCCAACGACGGGGTGGATCGGTATTTGGTGGCGGGCACCTGTGTGGCCATCGAGGTGGCAAGCGGCGAGGTGTATGCACCGTTTGGGCTGGGCGATATCTATAACGGTGTGCTGCGCAGCAACCCCATTAATCACCAGCCGGATCTGTTTTTGGCCAAGGCGCGCAGTTATCAACAGCGCTGGCCGTTGTTGCAGATTATTGAGGGGTAAGGCGCCGCCGCGCTGAACGCAAGCGCCGCCGTTGAGCCGCGGCGGACGGCGGAGATGGACTTTTCCATATCCCCTCCCCGCCATCGCGTGTACAAACAAACCTGAACCAAAGTACCTAATCGGGGCCCGATCAAACGCCAGCTCTGCAGTTCTCGCTCGCCACGTGGGTAATCACCCGCGTGTTCGCCATCAGGTAGTCGTTATGCCCACGCGCTCGTGCCAACAACCATCGCCGTTTAGCAATCATCTGTTGGCCGCGTTGCCCGACCAGGTGCAGCAGCGCCTTTTTCCCCATTTGGAGCCGGTGACGTTGAGCCTGGGCGAGGTGTTGTATGAGTCGGGCGGGGCTATGCGCAATGTGTATTTCCCGACCAATTCCATCGTGTCGCTGTTGTATGTGATGGAGAACGGCGCTTCGGCGGAGATCTCCGTGGTGGGCAATGAGGGGTTGATTGGCGTGTCGGTGTTTATGGGTGGCGAAAGCACGCCCAGCCGTGCGGTGGTGCAAAGTGCCGGGCAGGCGTTTCGCTTGGCGGGGCAGCGGCTTAAGGATGAGTTCGGGCGCCATGGCGAGATGCTGCAGTTGATGTTGCGCTACACCCAGGCGCTGATTACGCAGATGTCGCAAACGGCGGTATGTAACCGCCATCATTCGATTGATCAACAGTTGTGCCGCTGGTTGCTGTTGTCGCTGGATCGCTTGCCGGGCAATGAGCTGGTAATGACCCAAGAGTTGATCGCCAACATGCTTGGCGTGCGCCGCGAAGGGGTAACCGATGCGGCGGGCAAGTTGCAGCGTTTGGGCGCCATTGAGTACAGCCGTGGGCATATTACGGTGCTCGACCGCCCTCAGCTGGAGCGCTTGAGTTGTGAGTGTTATGCCGTGGTGAAGAAGGAGACGGACCGGCTGTTGCCCTATTCACAGACACCCCGCCACGCCTAACCCCGCCTACGCCTGACCGCTGCGCCGGCTATGTGCGCTAGCAGACATACACCCCCAGCCCCACCGCCCACACTGAACGCCGGCCGAGCGTCGCTCTAACTGCCTTGTCTGCTTTGCCGTCTCCAGGGCTTCGGCCCGTTCAGCGGTGCCCGCTGGCGTCGCTTGTCATCACCGCCCTGCGTTGCGCTTACGTCTGGCGGCCAAGGAATTGATGAACAGCCTATGGAATCGGGTTACGGCGTATTTGCGCCCGTCACCGCCGAAGTTTGAATACGAGCCCGTGCTGCGCGCGGAGTTGTTTAGTGCCGAACAGATGGCCAGCCATGGCAGTCAGTTGGCCAGCAAACATAAGCTCGCCAGCGGCACCAGTGCCGACACCCTACTCGCCCGCCTGACGGAAAACGAAAGCCTATTGGCACGCAGTTGTGCGCTGCTCAATGAGGTGCCGCAGGCCACCCGCCGCGCCACGCCGGCAGCGGAATGGTTGCTGGATAACTTCTACCTGGTGGAAGAACAAATCCGCACCGCGCGCAAGCATTTGCCGCGCGGCTATAGCCGCGAATTGCCGCGTTTGGCCAATGGCGTGTCCAAGGGTTTGCCACGGGTGTACGACATTGCCCTGGAGACCATTTCCCATGGCGATGGCCGGGTGGACAGCGACAGCCTTACGCGCTTTTTGCAGGCTTATCAGTCGGTAGAGCCGCTGACCCTTGGCGAGCTGTGGGCCATCCCGATCATGTTGCGCTTGGCCTTGATCGATAACCTGCGCCGCGTGGCCTCGCGCGTTATGGCCAATTGGGACGACCGCAATCTGGCCAATGATTGGGCCGATCGCCTGAGCGAAACCGTGGAGCAGGACGCCAAAAGCGTGGTGCTCACGGTGGCCGATATGGCGCGCTCGCAGCCGCCGATGACCAGTTCGTTTGTGGCCGAGTTGGCCAGGCGCTTACAGGGGCAAAGTGCGGCGTTGATTTTGCCGTTGAATTGGATTGAGCAAGTGCTGGCCGAGGCCGGTTTAACCATTGAGCGTTTGGTGCAGTTGGATGCTCAGCAGCAGGCCGCCGAGCAGGTGTCTATCGGCAACAGTATTCGCAGGCGGCGGTGGATTGGCGCAGTTTTGTCGAGCGCTTGAGCCGGGTTGACGAGGTGCTCCGCCAAGACCCGGCCGATGTCTACGCCAACATGGATTTCGCCACCCGCGACCACTACCGCCATGTGATTGAGCGCCTGGCGAAAAACAGTGAGCACAGCGAAGAACAGGTGGCGCGCGCCGCCATTGCCCTGGCCAGCTCCAGCGGTGCAGAAGTGGCGCAGCGGGGCAGCAACGCCCATGTGGGTTTTTATTTGATTGGCCACGGGCGCGCGGTGCTGGAGCGCCAACTTGCCGCTCGCTCAACATTGAGCGAAGCCTGGCAACGGCTGTTGCAGAACGCTCCGCTGACGTTTTTTCTCGGCCCCGTGGTGCTGCTTAGCCTGCTGTTTGCCTGGCCGTTTGTGCATACCGCACACACCGCAGGCCTGGCGGGCGTGGGCCTGGGGCTACTGGGCGCAGCGGCCTTGGTGATGACCAGCCGCCTGGCCATTGGCTTGGTGAATTGGTTGGTGACCCTGACCGTGGTGCCGAATATTTTGCCGCGCCTGGACTACAGCGAAGGCATCGCCGACGGTGCGCGCACGCTGGTTGTGGTGCCGACGTTGATGGCGTCCAGCCAGGATGTGGAAGAGCTGGTGGAAGGCTTGGAAGTGCGCTTTCTCGCCAACCGCGACGCCAATCTGCACTTCGCCTTGCTCACCGATTTTATGGATGCCGCCAGCGAAGTGCTGGAGCAGGATGCCGCGCTACTGACCCTGGCCGAATCGCTGATCAGGGCGCTTAACGACAAATACCCCGCAGCTGGCGCCGGCTATTTTTACCTGCTGCACCGGCCACGCCGGTGGAGTGCCGCCGAAGGCGTATGGATGGGCCATGAGCGCAAACGCGGCAAGCTCGCCGAGCTCAATGCTGTGCTGCGCGGCGAAGGTTTTGCGCGCTTTGCTCTGATTGTTGGCGATATTCATGCACTGCCCCAGGTGACCTATGTGATTACCCTGGATACCGACACCCAACTGCCGCGCGATGTCGCCCGGCAATTAGTCGGCGCCATGGCCCACCCGCTCAACCAAACGGTGTACGACCCGAAACTGCAGCGCATCACCGCCGGCTACGCGATTTTGCAGCCACGGGTGAGCATCAGCCTGCCCAGCGTGGCGCGCTCGTTGTATGCGCAGTTATTTGGCAGTGATGCCGGCGTCGACCCTTACACCCGCACCGTCTCCGATGTGTACCAAGACCTGTTTCAGCAAGGCTCGTTTATCGGCAAGGGCATCTATGCCGTGGATGCGTTTGAGCAGGCGCTGGCTGGGCGTTTTCCGGATAACCGCATTCTTAGCCATGACCTGATCGAGGGCAGTTATGCGCGTTCGGGTTTGCTCAGCGATGTGCAGCTGTATGAAGAACACCCGGCCCGCTACAGCTCAGACTCCAAACGCCGGCACCGGTGGATTCGCGGTGACTGGCAACTACTGCCCTGGTTAATGCCCTGGGTGCCAAAGCTTGCGGCGGGTGTTCAGCGCTCCAAGCTGGACGCCTTGGCGCGCTGGAAAATTCTCGACAATTTGCGCCGCAGCCTGGAGCCGCTGGCGTTTTTGCTGATGCTGGTATGGGGTTGGCTGGCGTTGGATTCGGCGCTGTCGTGGACCTTTGCCGTGCTGCTGTTGGTGCTGACTCAGCCGCTGCTCAATTCGCTACTGGAGCTGGTGCGCAAGGCCCATGACATTCCGTTGATACAACACCTGCGCGTGACCTGGTGGGCCTCCACCCTGCACTTTAGCCGCGCCTTGTTGGCGCTGGTGTGGCTGCCGTTTGAAGCCGCGCTCAGTGTGGACGCGATTGGCCGCACGCTGTGGCGCATGTGGATTAGCCAACGGCGGTTGCTGCAGTGGAATCCCTCGCGGGAAGTGGAGCGCGACAGCAGCAATAGCCTGCTGGGCTTGTACCGATTGATGTGGACGGCCCCCGTGCTCGCCACCGTGGTTGGCGTGCTGTTGTGCCAGCGCCCCGCGGCCCTGGTAGTGGCCGCGCCGTTTTTGCTGCTGTGGTGGCTAAGCCCGTGCATGGCCTGGTGGCTAAGCAAGCCGCGCAGTCGCACGCCCTTTGCGCCAAGCACGGATGACCTGCTGTTTTTGCGCCTGCTGTCGCGCAAAACCTGGGCGTTTTTTGACCGCTACGTCGGCCCGGCGGACAACTGGCTACCACCTGACAACGTGCAAGAGCAGCCCGTGGCGGTGATTGCCCACCGTACCTCGCCGACCAATATGGGCATGGCCTTGCTCTCTCATTTGGCCGCTTATGATTTTGGTTATTTGAGTGCCACACGCCTGTTGCTGCGGGTCGAACAGTCGCTGAACAGCATGGCCGGGCTGGAGCGTTATCGTCGGCACTTCTACAACTGGTACGACACGCAAACCCTCAAACCGCTGCCGCCGCACTATGTGTCGACGGTCGACAGCGGCAACCTCGCGGGCTTGCTGCTGACGCTGCGGCCGGGCTTGTTGGAATTGGCGGAGCAGCCACTGGTTGGCCCGCGTCTATTTAATGGTCTGGCCGATACCCTAGCCGTGCTGCGCGCAGCCTGGTTAAGCGAGGGTTTGGACGGGCAACACCTGGCGGCACTGGAAAAAACCCTGGTGGCCCTGCAAGCAGATCCGCCGGCGGATGTGGAAGGCAGCTGGCAAGGCGTTAACCGTGTGCTCAAACACAGCCTGGCGCTCTGGCAATATCGCGCACCGCCGACACAAAGCGCGGCCCAGCAGTGGTTGCTGCTACTCCTGAGTCATTGCAACGACCTGAGCAGCGAGTTGGCCGATGTGCGCCTGCCGGCAGCGAGCAGCGAAGGCATGGCGCTGCTGCCAACAACCTGGGCACAGTTGGCTAAGCTCGACAGTGAACTGTGGCCACCTGCGCAACAGGCGCAAGTCGCCAGCGCGCGCAGCTACGCCCTACGCCGTATCGCCACGGCAGAACGTCTGGCGCAGTTGGCCGGTGACTTGGCGCAGATGGATTTCAGCTTTCTCTACGAGTCCAGCCGCGACCTGTTTGCCATCGGTTTTAACGCCGATGAAAACCGCCTGGACCGCTCCTACTACGACCTGCTGGCCTCGGAAGCGCGGCTGACCAACTTTGTGGTGATTGCCCAGGGCCAATTGCCGCAAGAGGGCTGGTTTACCCTTGGCCGTTTGCTCACCAGTAATGGTGGCGAGCCAGTGTTGCTGTCGTGGACCGGCTCGATGTTTGAGTACCTGATGCCCAACCTGGTAATGCCGACCTACACCGGCACCCTGCTCGATCAAACCTGCAAGGCCGCCGTGGCGCGGCAGATTGAACATGGCAACCAACTGGGCCTGCCGTGGGGCGTGTCGGAGTCGGGTTACAACGTGCTCGACGCCCATTTCAATTACCAGTACCGCGCCTTCGGCGTACCAGGCTTGGGCCTGAAACGTGGTTTGGGTGAAGACATTGTGGTGGCGCCCTACGCCTCGGTATTGGCGCTGATGGTGGCGCCGCAAGCGGCCTGCAAAAACCTGCAGCGCTTGGCCGGTATGGGTTTGGCCGGAGCTTACGGCCTGTATGAGGCGGTGGACTTTACCCCCGCCCGCCTACCCCGTGGCCAAACCCAGGCCGTGGTGCAGTCGTTTATGGTGCACCACCAGGGCATGAGCCTATTGGCGTTGGCCTATGTGCTGTTGGACCGGCCGATGCAGCGCCGGTTTGAGTCCGACCCACAGTTCAAAGCCACTGCCCTGCTGTTGCAGGAGCGCATTCCAAAAACGGCCGCGCAATACCTGCACGCCGCCAACGCGCCAACCGCCGATGCCGCCGCGCGGCAGACGGAAACCAAGCTACGCGTGTATACCGACCCAGACCGCAAACGCCCAGCCGTGCAGTTGCTGTCCAACGGCCGCTACCACGTGATGGTCAGCAGTGCGGGCGGTGGTTACAGCCGCTGCAATGAGCTGGCGGTTACCCGCTGGCACGCCGATGTCAGCACCGATAACCATGGCCAATTCTGGTACTTGCGTGATGTCGCCAGCGGCAGTTTTTGGTCCAGCGCCCATCAGCCCACGCTGCAACCCGTGGACAGTTACGAGGCGATTTTTACCGATGCCCGCGCCGAATTCCGTGTGCGCCAGCGCGAGTTTGATGCCCATACCGAAATCGTCGTGTCGCCGGAAGACGACATCGAACTGCGCCGTCTGCATATCACCAACCGTGCCCGCGTGCGGCGCACCATCGAGCTGACCAGTTACGCCGAAGTGGTGCTGGCCAACCCCGCTGCCGATGCGTTGCACCCGGCGTTCAGCAAGCTGTTTATTCAGACCGAATTGCTGCCGCCGTTGCAGGCGATTCTGTGCAGCCGGCGGCCGCGCTCCAGCCATGAGCACACGCCGTGGATGTGCCATTTGCTCGCAGCCCATGGCGTGGATATCGATGTGATTTCCTATGAAACAGACCGCGCGCAGTTTATTGGCCGTGGCCGCAACCTGAGCAACCCGGCGGCGATGGACAGCGGTGGCGAGCGCCTGTCGGGCAGCGCCGGTTCGGTGCTTGATCCGATTGTGGCGATCCGTTGCCGCATCACCCTGGACCCCGGCCAGACCGGCATCATCGACCTGGTGACCGGCATCGGCCAAAGCCGCGAACACTGCCTGCAGTTGATCGACAAATACCGCGACCGCCACCTGGCCGACCGTGTATTTGGCCTGGCCTGGACCCACAGCCAAGTGCTGCTGCGCCAGCTCAATGCCTCACTCTCGGACGCACGTTTATTCGAACAAATGGCCGCAGCCATTCTGTATACCAACGCCGCCCTGCGTGCCGAGAGCAGCGTGCTCACCGGTAACCAACGCAACCAGTCCGGTTTGTGGGGCCAGGCGATTTCCGGCGACTTGCCGATTGTGCTGGTGCAAATCGCCGACCCGGCCAATATCGAGTTGGTGCGCCAGTTGGTGCAGGCGCATGCCTATTGGCGGCAAAAGGGCCTGGCAGTCGACTTGGTGATTTGGAACGAAGACCAAGTGGGCTATCGCCAGCAACTGCAGGATTTGATCATGGCCTTGGTCACCTCTGGCAGCGAGGCGGCGTTGGTGGATCGCCCCGGCGGCATCTTTGTGCGGCCGGCGCAGCAGCTGTCTAGCGAAGACCGTTTACTGATGCTTGCCGTTGCCCGTCTGGTGCTCAGCGACAGCCGTGGCAGCCTGGCCGAGCAGGTGCATAAACGCCGCGCCGAACCGCCGTTGCCGCGCTTTGTGGCGAGCAAAATGCGTGTCCCACGGCTGCAGGTCGCCGCCCCCAACGCAGCGGCTACGCCGCTTCTATTAGGCAATGAGCACGGCGGCTTTAATGCCGATGGCAGCGAGTATGTGATTCGGCTGGCGCCAGGCAGCGCCACCCCGGCGCCGTGGGCCAATGTGTTGGCCAACCCCGACTTCGGCACGGTGATCAGTGAAAGTGGCGGCGCCTACACCTGGGCCGAAAACGCCCATGAGTTTCGCCTCAGCGCCTGGCACAACGACCCGGTAACCGATAGCAGCGACGAAGCCTTGTACCTGCGCGATGAAGAAACCGGCCACTTCTGGTCACCCACGCCATTGCCGCGCGCTGGCAGTGGCGGTTATGTCACCCGCCACGGCTTTGGTTACAGCGTGTTCGAACACGAGGAAGACGGCATCCAAACCGAGCTATGGGTGTATGTGGCGCTGGACGCGCCGGTGAAGTTTTCCCAATTGAAAATCCGCAATCTCTCAGGCCGGGCGCGGCGGCTGTCGGCCACCGGTTATGTGGCCTGGGTATTGGGCGACCTGCGGGAAAAGTCGGCCATGCATGTGGTCAGCGAGGAAGACGCCAACAGCGGCGTGCTGTTCGCCCGCAATGCGTTTTCCATCGAGTTTCCCGGGCGCGTCGGCTTCTTTGATGTGGAGGGGCCAAACCGCACGGTGACTGGCGACCGCAGCGAGTTTGTCGGCCGCAATGGCCACCTCAATGCCCCGGCGGCAATGAGCAAGGCGCGTTTATCCGGGCGCACCGGTGGCGGCTTGGACCCGTGCGCGGCCATTCGTGTAGACGTGCTGTTAGCCGAAGGCGAAAGCCAGGAGCTGACTTTCCGTCTCGGCGCCGGGCAGAACCGCGCCAGCGCTGCCGCCCTGGCCCTGCGTTTGCGCGGCAGCCGGGTGGCCACGGACGCGCTTAACCAGGTGCGTGAGCATTGGCGCAGCACCTTGGGCGTGGTGCAGGTCACCACACCTGAGCCGCAGATTGATGTGCTGGTCAATGGCTGGCTGCTGTATCAAACCATCGCCTGCCGCTTCTGGGCGCGCAGCGGGTATTACCAATCGGGCGGGGCCATCGGTTTTCGCGATCAGTTGCAAGACAGCATGGCCATGCTCCACGCCAGCCCGCGCGAATGTCGCCAGCACCTGCTGCTCTGCGCCGCCCACCAGTTTATTGAGGGCGATGTGCAGCATTGGTGGCACCCACCGCAAGACCGTGGCGTGCGTACCAGTTGTTCGGATGACTACCTGTGGCTGGCGCTGGCCACCAGCCGTTACCTGCGTATTACCGGCGACCACAGCGTGCTCGATGAGCAGGTCGGCTACCTGGAAGGCCGTCTGCTCAACAGCGGCGAAGAAAGCTACTACGACTTGCCCGGCCACTGCGGCCAGCGCGAAAGCCTGTACGAGCATTGCGTGCGCGCCATCGAACATGGCCTGACCCAAGGCGTACATGGCTTGCCGTTAATGGGTGGCGGCGACTGGAACGACGGCATGAACCGCGTCGGCGAACAGGGCCTGGGCGAAAGCGTTTGGCTGGGGTTCTTTCTCTACCACGTGCTATTGCAGTTCGCGCCAACCGCTCGGGCGCACAGCGATGAAGACTTTGCCAAACGCTGCGAAACCTACGCCCGCACCCTGCGCGGTAGCCTGGAACAGCATGGCTGGGACGGCGCCTGGTACCGCCGCGCCTACTTTGACGACGGCACGCCGCTGGGCTCGTCGAGCAATGAAGAATGCCGGATCGACTCCATTGCCCAGAGCTGGTCGGTGCTCTCCACCGCCGGCAGCCCCGGCCGCCAACTCACGGCGATGAATTCGCTGGAACAGCACCTGCTGCGCCGCGATGTTGGCTTGGTGCAATTGCTCGACCCGCCCTTCGACAAAAGCGCCCTCGACCCCGGCTACATCAAAGGCTACGTGCCCGGCGTGCGTGAAAACGGCGGGCAATACACCCACGCCGCGGTGTGGGCAAGCATGGCGTTCGCGGCCCTCGGCGACAGCGAGCGGGCGTGGGAACTGCTGCGCCTGATCAACCCGGTCAACCATGGCAGCGACAAGGCGATGGCGGTGTACAAAGTCGAACCTTATGTAATGGCAGCCGATGTGTATGGCGTAGCACCGCATGCCGGGCGCGGCGGTTGGACCTGGTACACCGGCTCGGCGGGGTGGATGTACCGGCTGATTGTCGAATCGCTGCTGGGCTTGCAGCGCAGCGGCAACACCTTGCAGATAACCCCCGTGCTGCCAGAGCAATGGCCGGGCTTTAGCCTGCGCTATCGCTTTGGTGCGGCGTTGTATGTGATCAACGTGGAGCAGGCGCTCGGCAACGTTCCGTCACTGTACGTAGACGGTGTGTTGCAGCAGGGGCTGGAGGTGCACTTGCTCGACGATGGGGGTGAGCATCAGGTGCGGCTATTGTGCTGCCAAAGCGGGAATGCGGCGGCGCGGGCCAACTGACCCACATCGCGGCCGCTAGCACCGCGAAGCAGCGCGAAGCAGCGCGCTTGCCAGCCTAGGCGTCGGGCTTGTCTTGATCGGGCACGCCGCGCTTGCCTGGGCCGAACACACGGATGCCTTGCTTGGGTTTTTCCGGTGGGTCGCTTTCAGTTATCAAAAACCAGCTGCGGGCCAGCACTTTGCCGCACCAGCGGGCCGCAGCGAATAGCGTGTTTTTCATGGCTTACTCGGTTCGGGGCTGTGCTCATCAGGTTGCGGCTCGACAGCCCGGTAGGTAACCCGCGGATGCTTAGTTGGCCCCTGGGTCTTGTACTGCTCGACTGGCGACGACGGGGGCCCGTCGGTCGATGTATCAAAAGCCTGATTTGCGGCGCGGTGATCCAGGGTTTTAACGTCCAGCGGCGCCTTCTCGGGCTTGGCCCACAACTCGCGATTAGGCTCCTTGCTTAGCGCCTCGCGTGGCTCGCGCACACCATCACTCCACGGCCCCGGCGGTTTTAGTCGATCCATACAGCCCTCGGCATTAGTCACCCATTGCCAATGCGCCGTGGGTTTCACTGGCGACAGTGGCGGGCGCGCTGCAGGGCTGTCTGTGCGTTAGCACACGCTGAGCCCTACGCGGCGCAAATAAGCTCAACCGCGAGCGGGCAGGCTGTCGACAAACTGGGCGATCTGCCGCTTACCACGCAAATGCAACGTCGGCACCTGCGGCCCAACGGCCACACGCCTGGCCTCAATGCCTGGGCGGTAGGCTTGATCGTAGGTCCAGACGTAATGCAGAAAGGTCAAATAGGCCCGGTTCAGCTGCTCGCGACAGCCTTCGGCAAGATCAGGACGCGGCCGGTTCAGCACACTGCGCATGATCACGCGGTAAAAACACAGCAGTCGCGGCGTATCCAGCCAGATAACCACATCGGCGCGGGGTAGGCGCAGGTCAAAGGTGCGCCGCGCGTAGTTGCCCTCGCACACCCAGGCATCACCCGCCACGGCCTCGCCAACTCGGCAGCGAAACTGCTCAGCATCGGGCTCGACCCAGCCCGCCTCCCAGAACAAGGTATCCAGGTGCACAACGGGCAAGCCCAGGCGCTTGCCGAGGATGCGGGCCAGGGTCGACTTGCCGCTACCGGCATTGCCCAAAATTACAATCCGTTGCATGCGCGCTTCCTGTCGGGAAAAAAAGGCCGGCGATTTTGCCGGTTATGGCGCGACAGTCAACGGCTACATGGCCATTCAATAATGGCCATGTAGCCGCGCAATCTGTGACGGCCCTCCGGTCCTCGGCAAATACAATTGAAAGCCCGCAATCGCCCTGCCACAGTGGCGTGCGTATCAAAAACACTACAAAGGATTGCAAGCATCTTGCGGCAAGGAACACGCCCGCCAGTACCTGCTATTCGCAAAAAATAAGGGCTTATTACGGCCACCCGCGCTGGGCATTTTCTGTGGCCGTAACCATCAGCCGTGCCCCGTGCGTGGCCAGCCCGCTGCCAATTCCTATCGTTCATCTGGAGAAATGCAATGCGTAGCACGTTCCTGAAAATGAGCCTGATCGCCGCCATGGGGCTGCTGGCCGCATGCGCCCACCAAGGGCCTTCGGCACCAAAAGCCAAAGAGCAACAAATCATTGGCCAGATCCCCGCCGGCAGCCCGTTCGCCAAACTGCGCCCAGGCATGTCCATGCAGCAAACCCACGACCTGATCGGCCTGCCGACCGACACGTACAGCCACACCACCGGCAAGGCGTTTATCCCCTTCTACTTCGGCAAAGACAGCATGCGCATGGAAGAGCTGTACAAAGGCCAAGGCCGCATCACCTACAACGGCGTAGGCATTGGCGGCTCAACCTTCAACATCTACCAGATCACCTACGACCCAAGCGAAGACGGTTACAACAACCGCTAATTAGCTCGGCGTTCACACGCGTAGAGAAAAGCCCCGCCCTGAGCGGGGCTTTTTGTTGGGGGATTTACAGCCTTCGATACCGCGCCTTAAAAACAACTTGACGCTCAAGTTTTATGCATGCAACAAATGTCCACGTTTTATGGAATGTGGACAGGATGGCAAGGTGCTTTTATGAAGAGTCAAGACATTGTGCTGCTGTTCAAGATGGCCAGCCTGCATGCTCAGGAAGAACATGTAACGATGGCGGACGAAGCGAGCGTGCCAGCCGAGGTAGATCACATTCGCCCCTTTGAGGAAGCTCTAGCGCCAAACTTTCTCGCCCCACCGCGCCATTTCGTCTCAGCAATAGAGCCCATTGAGTTGGAGCACTATCAGAACTGGGAGCTGTTCAGCTCAACTACCTCAGAGTGGGGAGACTGGGCCGGGTGGGATAGTCCCGTGCCCGCACCTGCGATTACCAACTGGGCCGAGTGCTATTCGCTCAGAGCCCTTTCCGCCTCCCTGGGCTTAAGCAAGAGCGAAATCTCAAACTCCATTGCTCGTTGCCGCGAATCAGGGCTTTTGACCAATGATTTCGAGACCTCATTACCCAAGGTGAACCGACGGGCGCTGTTGGGTATTGCAGAGCATGCACTCAAATACTTCTTCCCTGTGAAGCTGGGGGCAATTGTACGTGGCATCCCAACCGGCTTTGCAGCGCCAGCCTTGTCCAAACACCTTAAAAGCGCGGGAGACTTGATTCCTGTCTGGCCCGACCCGCTGGGTAAGGAGAGAGGTCAAACCATCGAGCCGCTGTACAAATCCGTTCCTGATGCCGTGAAGAAAGACCGGACTCTTTATCACTATCTGGCCCTTGCTGACGCGATACGAGTGGGGGGGCCGAGAGAGAGCCAGGTTGCCGCTAATTTGCTCAAAGCAGGTATGGGTCTATGAGCTCGAATGCTGATCACAACTACGCATTGATTGAGTTCGTGGCGCAGGGATTAGGGGATGAGTTTCTAGCGGAAATAGCCTTTGTTGGCGGATGCACAACCGCGATGTTGGTAACAGACGATGCCGTGCTCGACGACATCCGATTTACCGAGGATGTCGACCTGGTGATCGAGCTGGCGGGCATCGCTGCCTGGGAAAAGTTGACGCAACGCCTAGCGGCGAAGGGATTCAAGATCACTGGGGAAGATGCGGTCAATTGCCGATTCCGCTTCAACGACATCATGGTGGACGTGATGCCATCCGATGAGAAGGTGCTGGGGTATGCCAATCGTTGGTTCGTGGAAGGCCTCGCGCACGCGAAGAAGTTTGCGTTACCAAGCGGGCGAGAAATTCAGATTTTCGAACCACCCTATTTCCTTGCCACCAAGCTTGAAGCTTTCAGGGGGCGCGGCGCAGGCAACCCGTATCACAAGGACATCGAGGACATCATTATTTTGATTGATGGCAGGCCGGAGCTGCGAGACGAGGTTTTGCGCTCCAGTGCCGAACTGACTCAGTTCATTGCCCTTGAGGTTAGGCAACTGACCCGCTTAAAAGACATCGACAATACGATTCAAAGTTCAAGCTCGGTGAGAGCCAACCCGCAGCGTGGCAAGCTCATCTACCAACGGATGAAAGAGTTGAGCCAGCTAGGATGATCTACGCAACCCGATCGGTAAAAGGGCAGGCCAGGGAAGACAATCGCGATTGCACTGGTGCGCTGTTTGATGGAACCAGAGGCCTGTTCGTGATCGTCGACGGCACATCGAAACCAGGCAGCGGGCAACTGGCTCAAGGGTTCGTCCAGGGTGTGATGGCCTCTTATCAATACCGAGTTGGCCAGGGCGCCGGCGACCATACCCAAGACCTAGCGCTGCAGTTAATCCGCTCAGTACTTGCGGATCTGCATGGCCCCCTGTTTGCAGAGCAATGCGGGTCAACAAGCTATTTGGTAGCCGTTATTAGCAATGGCCTGCTGACGATTGCCTACGAAGGCGACTGCGGCTGCGGGTGGGTCAATGCCGAGGCGGGTATCGATTGGCTCACCGCGCCTCATTGTCTTGCCAATTGGCAGCGCGACCGATCACACAGCGAACTGGCGCGCGACCCAGCGCGTAACCGGATCACGCGTAGCTACAAAGCCAGCAACGTGCCTGATCCCGAGATCGTGACTAGCGCTGCGTTGCCAGGCCAGCGCCTGATTTTCGCGACCGACGGCTTCTGGGCAGAAATGAGTGAGGCCCGCCAGGCTGAAGCCTTAAGAAAGCCTGAGATTGCAATTATCGACGTGGACGATGACGTGACGTGGATCGACGTTCGCTTGTAAATAAGGCGGACCTTTCAGCGCAAACAACTGGCATAGCGAGCGCAAGACGCGTGACCTTCACTCGACACCAAGCAGCTCAACAACCAAGGCTTGGACAATATCCGTTGCCTCAGTTGCACAAAGGAACACACATGGACGAATACATCCTGCTGATGCATCAAGACGCCCCCAACGCCGAGGCGGCGTCTGCTCCAGAGCAGTGGGCTGAGTATTTCACTCGGCTGCGCAGCAGCGGTAAGTTCGATGGCGATAGCTCGCTCGCCCTGGCGGGTGCGGCAGACGAGGCATAGACCGGCGCGTAACCGCCGGTCTGGTGCATACACCATGGGTCTTGTCGCGGCGCTTACTGCTGCCTCAGCGATTACGCCCCAGCGCTTCATGGCTGCTGACCCAATCCCCCGCCAGTATTGCCGAGGTCAGCGATACATCTCCCGCCAACACCACCGCGGCAATGATTTCCGCCAGTTTGTCGGCCTTGCCAGCACCGTAACAATCGAGCATTTGCAGGCACTCGCGCTGAGTCGGTAAGCCTGTGCCGCCGCCGTGGGTGGCGCAGATTACGGCGGGCAGGGTCACTGACCAGTAGTAATCGCCGTTGTCCAGCAATTGCCCGTAGGTGATGCCGCCGTGGGATTCGGCGACGTTGGCAGCGTCCTGGCCGGTGGCGATAAACATCGCCGCCAGGCCGTTAGCCGAGTGCGCACCGCTGTAGGCTGCACCGGCTTGGATGGCACCCACGGCGGCAATCTGCCGGTAACGGTAGAGGTTGGCGGGGTCGACGCGCAGCAGCTCGTGCGCCACTTCACGGGTCAGGGTGAACTCGGCGATAACCCGCTTGCCACGGGTTTGGATCATGTTCATGGCCGAGTGTTTTTTGTCGGTGTCGATGGCGCCGGAAAGGATGTAGCGCGGCTGCAAGGGGTGATTGGCTTTGATCCATTCACAGGCGGCAAAGGTCGCCTTGCTGGTCATGTTTTGCCCAGCGGCATCACCGGTGGTGTAGCAAAAGCGGGTGTAGAGCATGTTGGCCACGGGGTATTGCTCGATCTCGAACAGTTTGCCGCTGCGGGTGGTGGTTTCACTCACGGCCTTGATGGTTTCGAATTCACGCACCAGCCAGGCGCCGAACTCGCGGGCCTGCAACGCGTCGGCAAACATAAACACCGGCGCCCGTTGCATGGAGTGTTTGACCACGGTGGTCTTCACCCCACCGCTCGCGCTGATGGCGCGCATGCCGCGGCTGTAGCTGGCAATCAGGGTGCCTTCGGTGGTGGCCATCGGCACATAGAAATCGCCGCGCGCATGCTCGCCTTCTATGCGCAGCGGGCCAGCCAAGCCCAGCGGCATTTGCACCACGCCAATAAAGTTTTCGATATTGCCGCGCGTGACCTCGGGGTCGATGGCGTACTTACCCACCGTCTCCAACGCGGCACCGGTTTGCGCTTTGATAAAGTCGCGGCGCACGCTGGCCTGCTCGGTGGAGTAATCGTTTTCCTTGTTGCGGGGAATGGGGGCGCCTCTGGACATCGTGCTCTCCTGCATTGTCGGTCGGATTAGCCTAGGTGCAAATCCGTTACCCCGAGTGTGCCCAACAGCCACACCGCCGACATGCCCTACCACGCCAATCAGGTGATCCAGCGCGTCAATCTTGTCGGCGCTAGCGGCTGGCGCAGCAGCCGGCGTTACAATGGCGCCCGCACCGATTGCCCAGATCGGGCACGCCCGGAGCCAGCTTCTCGATGTTCACCCTTGTTCACCTGGAAACACCGCCGCCCGAGTCCCTGAAAAGTCAGGTGCTGCAGATGGTGGTCGACTATTTCAGCGACATCAGCCCTGTGCCGCTGACGCCCAGCAACCCGCTCTATCAGTTGTACCAGTACGTGATTGGCTACGAAGTGCACCTGTATCTGCAGGCCATGGACAGCGCACTGGCAAGCACTGCGCGGCTGATATTGGCCCTGGACGATGACGATCCCTCGCACGTGCTGGGCTTTGCCCTGTACCTGCCGAGCGAAGATGACCTCCAGGCCTGCACCCTGGCCTATATCGCCGTACAGGCCAGCCACCGCCGACGCGGTGTGGCCAAAGCCTTGGTGCAACAGATAATCGCGCGCCGCCCCCACGCCGAACTGGCCTGCGTGGCAGGCAAGGTGCCGACCTTCGAGGCCATGGGCTTTCAGGTACTCGCCGTGCGAGGGCCACACGTGGTGTTAAGCACCCGTAACTACCGCTCCAGTGGCATGGTCGCAGTGCAGGATCTGGCACCGATCTATCAAGCCAAGGAAGTGCGGCAAATCCACGCCTACCTGGTGAAACAACACGGCGAAAAAGCCATGAGCGAGGCCGAAAACCAACGCGACCGCCTGCTCGACCAGTTGGCCCATCAGGCGCAGGTACTGCTCAAAGAGCGTTTTCCGACGATTCACTGAGAGCCGGCCGGCTCCAGCGTCCTTGGCTAATACACTTCAATGCACGCGTTGCGAAGCGGCTCGTTAGCATCAGTCGGCAGGCGTCTCTTGGAGGCGCTGCTTACAAAAACCTGCTGATCGTTGCCAACCTGGTTTTTGATCTTGCCGTTTGCCGCCAGCATCTGCCGAGTTGTACTAAGGTTCGCTTGGCCTCTCCCCCCTCATCCACTGCAAGGAAGCGCCATCTTGAGCTCACTTGGTCCGCGGGCAATGTCGCTCCCTCTACTCGTCGCGTTCGTGCTGCAATGCGGCTGCTCTTCGGCTCCGCCAGAGATTCATCGGCTAAATGTGATTCCGGCCGATCACGGCTACCAGCCTGACGTTAGCAAGTTGTCGGCGAGTAACGTGGGCGTGCTGGTGCCGTACTACGGCAAAGACGGCCATTTCTACACCGCAGGCTACGTGGCGTACCTTGCTGGGTACCGCAATACCGCCAAGCTGGAAAACATTTCCTGCTACACGCAAACACCAGACAAACAGCTGTGGTCGTTAAATGCGGTACCTGTCGCGGCATACGGCTTAATTCCGGGTTACTGGTCATTCCGGCACCGGGTGGTCGACGGACTGCATTCGCTGCACGGCGGAGACGCCAAACAAGTAGATACCCGTCGCGACCGGCTCAAGCAGAAGATCATAGACGCCGTGCAACCCAACTCCGGGGTGCCCGACTGGCAGCAGGGGTTCCTGATTCATGCATTCGGTGACAGTTACGCTCACGTACATGGCGAGCCGACCAAAGCGTATTCCCAGTGGGTCGGCCATTTGATTCCGTCACTTACAGGTAATAACCCGGACGCCATATTCATCAACGCCCACTACAAAAACTACAACGCGTATGTGCGGTCGCTGTTTAACGCGTTAGCCCAGGGCGAAACAACCGCGAAAGCCGACCAACACGGCCTTGAGCTTTTTACTCAGGAAATCGCAGCGGAGGCGGCCAAGGGTGACGACCCCGACAAAACCGTGATTATTCATATCCGCCATGGCTTCCCCGCGTATGACTTCGGCGCCAACGAGCAACTCTGCGAAACGCTGAACGGCAAAATCGACAAAAACGAGATTCAAGACTTCCTGAAAAAACTATCGGCCTATCTGGACGCCTAGTTTCTGCCTGCGCGATGAGGCCGGCCCAAGTTCGCCATGGGCGCAGGCTCTGTTGAGCCGGCCACGTTAGGGGCGCATTGACAGTCTCGATGGCTGGTCTACCGTCGACTTACTACAGGCCCACTGTCACGGAGGACGCCTATGAGTAGTTCGAGCGGTCGATCATCCGGCCTTTTTCGCGCCATCTCTTTTGCTATGTCGATAGTGATACCAATCGAGGTATTGGCAGCGGCGTGCGGGTTTAAACCCGCCTTCCAACAGCCGGACGAAGACGGAACAACAAGGGTTCAGGTCTTTCAGGGTTCCCCGCTGCCTGAGCTAGGAAACAGCCGCCCTTTGCTGCTCATCACCTCACTGAAGGTCAATACCGATGGCACGAAGATTTCGTATCAGCAAAATGATCCAACCGGGCGCCGGTGCATCAGCGACCCTGTAGCAGCCAATTGCGCCATCAACAATATCCGCAATGCATACCGTGACCACACGCGGCCTGTGGCGGACTTTGAAGCTGTGCGTGATGCTGGCTACCCCACCCCAAGGACGTGGGAGGTTCTGAGCCCGACAATCATCGAGAAGGACGCTGCGACGGGCAAACCCTGTATCACGCCAGATGGTTATCTTGTGTCCATGACTGCCGATGTCGCTGTACCTGGCGGTTTCAGCAAGCAGGGTAACTGCGACCCGTCCAAATGGATTGATGCCCTTGTGATACCGGCATTTGTCATACCGAAAAACAGCCGTTTTCTCTCTCTGGCGGTTGCCAAGCGAAGCATCGTCATTGCCTTATCGCCGAGTTCGAGCCGTCGCGTCGTGCCGGGCATCGTCGGCGATGTGGGACCCGCCCAACAGGTGGGAGAGGCCAACGTGGCCATGAATCGGGCGCTCAATGGCATGCCAGCGACTGAGCTTCCCAAGCACCGGCCTGATGCGGTCGAGCGGTTTCAGGCCGGGCGCTCGGCGATCCTGATTTTTCCCGGCTCTGCCGCAGTGCTCGCACGCCCCATCAACGCGCAACGTGTAGCTGACGCAGGCAATGACGCGCTCGCCAAGTTCGGCGGTGCCGAGAAGCTCTACAGCTGCATCAAAAATGAGCTGAATCTGAGTTTTTGAGCAAAATAGGGACGCCTGCTTTGCCCCGCTTTGCCCTAGCGCAGCGGCACATACACGTCCGTTTGGCATTGATCCTGATAGTCGTGAGTGGCGAGTGGAGAGTCGTCGGCGGCTGGTGCAATATTTCCGCCTACCGAAAATGTGGTTGAGGCTGAGTCACCGAATGTATTCATCTCTACTTGCTGTAATTGTTGGCGGTTCCGTTGGCTGTGTGGGGCGCTGGTTGATCGGCCTCAAGTTCAACGCCGTATTTCCCAACCTGCCACTGGGTACTCTGCTGGTGAACCTTGTGGGTGGTTTTATTATCGGCGGCGCGATGGCTTTCTTCCTCAAGCACCCGACTATTGATCCGGTCTGGCGGCTGCTTATCACCACTGGCCTGTGCGGTGGGCTCACCACCTTTTCGGCATTCTCCGCCGAGGTTGTCAGCATGCTTCAGGGTGGCCGCTTTGGCTGGGCGGCGGCCACTGTAGCTGTGCATGTAATAGGGTCATTGGTGATGACGTTTGCCGGGTTTGCGCTTGTAGAGCGCTTAACCTGATCGCGGCCTATTACTGCCCTAGCGCGAAGAACGCCGGAATGTTTTCAAGGTCGTTCAACCAGGCCTCGCCGTTGCGCGGTCAGGAGTTGGCGATGGTCGACGACGCGATCAGCCATGTCCTGCACGCCAACAATCCCGCTCCAGCCATCGTCATTGCCAGCAACTGGAACATCACCGCCGCCAACGTCAGCGCAGGCTTGTCGTTCGCCATGGTCGGTGTTCCCGTCGGCGCGGAGCAGGGACTCAACCTCCTGACCACGCTGCTGTGCCCCGGGGGCTTGGGTGATCACCTGGTCGAGGCCGACGCCGAAACCTGGCAGGCGATGAAACTGGCGTATGAACAGGCAACGGCGGTGTTTTAAGCCTGCGCACCTTGGCGGCTGCGCGTGTTTTTCTTGAGCAGGATTGTCGACGCTTCGTTGTAGGCATTTTGGAAGACGTCGCTGCCGAGCCACTCCACTGCGGTGTCTTCGTCTTCGTCGTGGAACATCGCGCGATAGACAATCAGCAGGCCCATCATAAAGTCGGTGGCAGGCTCCTCCTCTTCCTCGGCGATCACCAGTTCCAGCACCGGGTATTGCAGGAACACCAAACACATCGCCAGCAGGCTGATGCTTTCGCCGAGTTTCATGGCCTGGAACAGGTCGTCGAAGTGCGCGGGGTCGAAGCCGTTTTCTTCGATGTCTTTGAAGTCGAAGGTGCTCAGGTCGATGTCGACGTCATCGAACGGCTCGTTGATCAGCGCATTGGCCAGCAGCGGATGTACAACCGTGGTTTTGGCCGGGCCTGAGCGGTTCTGTTTGGCTTTGGTTTTGGCCCGCTGGGCGCGTTTTTTCTGTTTATCGGCAGAGGCCATGGAGGCGAGTTCCTTATCGGGTGCAGCCATTGTTATGGCCCTGAATAATTGGGCGCAGAGTGTAGTGCGTCGCGGCGTTTTTAGTCGGCCAACGGCCCACGAAAAACCGTTTTATGCACGGGCTACTCAGCACTTAAAACGCCGGCCGCCGCTTGCATCGCCATGGTGTAACGGTTTTTGCCCTCGCGCTTGGCCTCATACAGGGCCTGATCGGCGCGGCGCATCAGGCTGAACATCGACTCGCCAGGCGCGTGGTCCGCCAGGCCGACACTGATGGACAAGTTAAAGCCGTACACCTGGTTTGAGTTGACCGCCTCAACGATACGCTGCGCCAGTTCCTGCGCGGTGCCGAGATCGGTTATCTGCGCCGCCACGGCAAATTCTTCACCGCCCAGGCGGGCGAAGTTATGCCCATGGCTTTGGTCGCGCAGTACCTTGGCCACTTCCACCAACACCCGGTCGCCAACATCGTGACCATGGCTGTCGTTGATTTTCTTGAAGTCGTCGATATCGAGCATCAGAAAAAACAACGGCGCAGGGGCTGTTGCGTCCGTCACGGTGGCGGTCAGTTGCTCCATAAAGGCGCGGCGGTTGGGCAGGCCGGTCAAGGTATCGCGGTAGGCCATGTCATGCAGTTGGTGCTGTAAGTCGAAGACGTCTTTGCGTATCCGGCACAACGTCAGGCACACCATGGTGGCCACCAGCAGACTTGCGCTGATGAGCATCAAGGTCAGGGTCAGGTCCAACTGCCGATCAAAGCTCGGCTGCACCACCCAAAACAACGTAGCCCACACCGCAGCCCCCGTGCTGAGGGCGTGCACGGGATGAGCGTGCATGGCCGAAACCGGCAAACTGAACACTAAACCAATGGGCAAAAACCAAATTAGCGGGTTGCCAATCGCAGTCGCCAACGCCCCCAAGCAGGCCGTGCAGGTACACACCAGCAGCATGCCGCTTAGCCATAGAGAATGAATGGTGCGGGCGCGATAGGTGAGGTAACAGACAAAGCCGGCAACCACGGGGTAGCTGTAAAGCCAGGGCGAGATGCTTTGGCTGGCGTTGGCCACCAGCAGCACAATCAAGCACACCGCCGCCGCGAGGATTTCGCTGGAAATCACCAGCGGGCGCAATTGCGCGAAAGACTTCTGCTCAAGCGTTTCTTCAGTTCCCAGCACTCTTTACTACCTCAGCGGATGCGCAGATGCCCACCTACTGCTGCATCTGCATCCGTCATCAAAACCTTGGTGGCACTGGAGATAGCTCCAGCGCAAGCCTTAGCACCTGTTGGCCAAGCTTAGCCCGGCCATGGTACCTGACGGATGTTTCATCGCGTTATGGCGCACGCACGGAGGTTGGGTCGGGCCGCAGGCGATGAGCCCAGCAATGCCCAACGAGCTGGATGAAAGGGTGCGGGGAAATTCTTCTACAGCCACCGTGCGCGAACCGAGCCAACTTACATTACGGGGCACTCACGTCCTCATCGGCACTGAGCGGCAAGGTAATGTTAAACACGCTGCCCTTGCCTGGCCCCGGGCTAGTGGCGGTAACGCTGCCGCCGTGGGCTTCCAGCAATTCACGGACCACGGTCAGGCCGATGCCCAGGCCTGCGCCGTTAAAGCCGATGGCGTGGGTGTCTTGAATAAAGGGTTCGAAAATATAGGGCAACGCACCTGGGGTAATGCCGATGCCGTTGTCACTGATGCACAGGTTCAGCTCGCTCGGTGTGGCGCTGACGATCAGGGTGATGGCGCCGCCGTTGGGGGTGTATTTGGAGGCGTTGCTCAGCAGGTTGCTCAGCACTTGGGTGAGGCGCACGGTATCGCCGTGCAACCAGAACTGGCGCGCGGGCATGATGAAGTCGAAGCGCTGCTGGCGCTTTTCGATGTGCGCCAATATGGCTTCGGCGGCTTGGTTGAGGGTCTCGGCCATGTCCATGCGTTTGGGCTCAAGACGCAGCTTGCCGGTGTTGGCGCGAGAAACATCGAGCAGGTCGTCGATCAAGCGCGAGATATGCGCCACCTGACGCTCAATGATTTGCTGCATACGCGGCAGCTCTTCGGCCTTTACCCGGATCAACAGCCCGGCCGTCATCGCCAAAGGCGTCAACGGGTTGCGCAGTTCATGGGCAACCATGGCCAGCAGGTTTTTTTGTTGGCGGTGGGCGTGCTCGGCGGCCGCTTGCAATTCGTGTGCGTTAAGCACGGCCAACACCAGTTGTTCGTTGGCTTCACGCTGCTGGCGGCCCTGGCGCTCATGCTCGGCCAGCGCGTTGTCGTAGTGGCTGAGTAACGCTTGCGGGCGCGCCAGCCCCAGATGGTCTGTGTCGCTACCACCACCGGCCGGGGCGTGGGGCGCAACGCCACTGCTGTGGCCTTTGGCGCGGTACATGGCGGCGTCGGCGCAGTCGATCAGGGTTTGTGGGTCGTCACCGTCTTCGGGGTACAGGCTGATGCCAATGCTGCCGGTCAGGCGCAGTACGTTTTTACCAATGATGCGCGGCGCGGCGAGCGCGGCGATGATTTTCTCGGCCACCAGTAAGGCGTCTGAGCGCTGCGCCACGTCACTGAGCAGTACCAGGAATTCGTCGCCGCCGTAACGCGCCACCGTGTCGACCTCTCGCACGGCGTTGGTCAGGCACATGGCGGTTTCGATCAGGGCTTCGTCACCGACCGAGTGCCCCAGGGTGTCGTTGATGCGTTTGAATTCATTCAGGTCCAAAAATAGCAGCGCCAGGCCTTCGCCACGCCGTTTGGCGCCAGCGATGGCGGCAACAATGCGTTCGCCGAAAAGGCTGCGATTGGGCAGGCCGGTGAGTGCATCGCACTTGGCTGTTTGCGCCAGTTCAACCAGTTCGCGAGTGGCCAGCTCGGCTTCGGTTTGCGCCAGCAGGGCGGCGGTAATCAGGTGGCCATTGGCTTCCAGCAACCGTTCCGCTTGCTGGCTTTGCTCCAGTTGCTCTTGGGTAGTCAGCAGGTTTTGCTGCAACAGCGCCAGGGCATTACGGGCATCGAGGGTCTGCTGGTTGACCCGCGCCAGCTCGCGGTTGGCTTGCGCAAGGGCTGCGTCGTTACCGGCCAGCCCCTCGCTCACAGCTCAATCCCCAGCGGCGCAGCGCGAGTACCCTCGCCGAGCACGTTGCGCGGACTGGCACTGAGCAAGCCTTCATGCCCGACAAGCGTATCGCCGACCTGAATGCCCTGATCGTCGATGTGGTACTGGCGCAGTTGGTTGGAGTGCGCGCTGGCGCGAACCTTGACCACGGCCATTACCCGCAGCAGTTGGCTGTCGATTTCCACGTAACGCTGCACGATGATCGCGTCGGTGAGAAATGCCGTGCCGTAGGGGCTGAAGCGCAGGTCGGTATAGCGGTCTTCCAGCTCAGAGGTCATCAGCACGGTCACCCCGGTGGCAGCCAGGGCGCTAACCAGGTTGGCCAGCGATGAGCGAAAGTCGTCGCGAAAGGTCGGCGCCAACGACAGCTCAAAGCCCGATAGCGAATCGATCACCACGCGGCTGGCGCCCACCCGTTTTATCTCGGCCAACAGCAGGTGAATAATCTCGTCAATGGACAGGTCGGGGGCGCGGCTGTCGACCAAGGTAACCATGTGATCGTCGATCAGCGCGCCGAGCATCGGGTTCTGCAAGCGGTCAGCACGTTGCTCGAATACCGCAATCACGCCCTTCTCGCCGACCCGCGCGCCCTCGGCCAGAAAGGCCGCCGCCAAAATGCTTTTGCCCGAACCCGAAGGCCCCGCCACTAGCAAGGAATAGCCGGCCGGAATACCGCCGCCCAGCATGTCATCCAACGCTGGCACACCACTGGAAAGACGCAGGTTGTGTTCCTGGCGAGGGGTTTTGCCGGGCGCAGTGGCGGGTGAAAATACGCGGATGCCAGCCTGGCCGATACGAAACGAATGCAGGCCTGGCAAGGTCGGTTGGCCGCGCATTTTCATCACTTCCATCTTGCGCACCATGGAGTTGCGCAACACGCTTTGACGCAGCCAGATCAGGCCGTCGGCCACGGTAAAAATCGGGTTGCTGTCGGTTTCGCTGAAGTACTCGCCAATCAGAAAGGTGGTCGCCTGCCAGGTGGTCATCAACATGCCCAGCTGCTGCACAAACTGCGGCAGGTTGTTGTTCGGGTTGCTCTGCGTCTGGCTGGCCAGCACGACCGAGCGAAAGGAGTCGACGAACACCAAAGACGGCCCGTGCTTTTCGACCTCGGCAACAATACGCCGCAGCACCTCATCCAAATCGCCGGCCTGGGTAGCGTCGGCCAGGTTGATGTAGCGAATCGACTGGTTGACCGCCTCGCTGTCGAAGTAATCGAATTGCTGCTGGTAGCGCAGCATCTTCAGCGGCGGCTCGCCCAGCACGGTGAAGTACAACGCCGGGCGCTCGGCGGTGGCCAGGGCAAACATCATCTGGTGCGCGAGGGTGGTTTTACCGCAACCCGGCGGCCCGGCGATCAGGTTAAAAGAGAACTCCGGCAACCCGCCGCCGAGCACCTCGTCCAACCCTGGCACGCCAGTGCGCAGGCGGTTAATGACCACTTTGTCGGTCGGCTTGGGACTGGTCCTGCGGGGGTTGGCCGCACAAAGAGTTTTCCCACGCACTGCGAAGCAGACGTTCGCAGAGCGAAGCGCCAATCAACGACGTCAGCAGTTGGTTAAGGGTGTTCAACAGGTCGTTGCTGCACACATCCACTGTGTGTGCATCTTGCACAAGCAATGCTGCGCGCAACGGTGAGAGGTCCAGGCCATCCTCACGGCTAATAGTTTTAGCCGGCACGTCGATCAGGCAGGCTTGGCGCGCGGCGCACACAAACAAGCTGCGTTTGTACAACGCCGCCACGCCATGCAGGCCAATGATGGGGGTGAGGGCGAGGGAGATATCGGCCAAGGTCGCCAGCGTTGCTTCGACGACCGCAACTAAGCCTGGGTCTTCGCCGATACGTGACACTGCCCTGCCTGTAGCTCTTGTGGTGTTGTCACGGTCCATGGACAGGGTCACTTGATAAATGCGCTTTGGGTCTGACGCCGTACTTATAACACCTCATTGCAGGTACGCGACGACATCGAAAGATACCCTTGCATGCGAGCCAAGCCCGAGTCTGTGCGCTAAACCGCTTAGGGGTCAGTGTTCAGTCGGTGGACCGTGACGCTATGCGGGCCCTAAGCACCCGTAGCAGCCAATTCAATGCCGTTGACGACGCGGCGTCCCCCTGACTTTCCACCGACGCCAGCAGTTGCGGGAGCATGTAACTCAGCTCCCGCTCCGAGGCTATACAGCTTGGCTGAATGGGATCAAAGGCAACGTCGTCTGAAGGGTCGTACCAGCGTTGCACTGCCGCGCTGGCGCTGGGGAAGCTCACGTGCCGGTACATAACGCCTACCTCGCTACAGATCCAGAACCAAAGGTTGAATGCCGTTTTCGCTTGCTGCCGGTACCGCGCAGCAGATCAGCACCATGTCGTTATCGGGCAGCTCCGCCGGTGGGTTGGGGTAATGCACCTGGCCACTGACCAGTCGGGTTTTGCAGGTGCCGCATGAGCCGCCACGGCAACTAAAGTCGGGGTTGAGGCCGCGGCTTTCTGCCAGTTCCAGCAGGCTGCCGCTTTGCGGGGTCCAGCGGGCTTCTTTGGCTGAGTTGGAAAAATACACCGGCACTGGAGCCGTGGCCGGCGGTGGCTGTACCAACGTGGCTAGCTGTTGCTCGCCCTGGCGGCGCAGGGTTGAGGGACCAAAGGCTTCGGCGTGAATACGCGCATCGGCGATATTCAGAGCGCGTAAGCCGTCGTAGGTATCCTGGGTAAAACTGGCCGGGCCGCAGAGGTAAAAGTCGTAATCGTCCAGCGGCAGATTGGCCTTGATCTGGCTGAGGCTCAGGCGTCCAGCGATCTCGAAATCCACCCCCAACTGCGCATTCTCGCCGGCGTTGCTGAGCGCGCGGCGCAGTTGGAAAAGTCCGCCTGCGCGCGCTTTGAGTTGTGCCAGTTCGTGCTGAAACGGCAGCTCGCTTACGGTTCTGCCGCCTTGAAACAGGTACACCGGCAGCTGGCGTTGTTGGCTGCTGATCTGCGCCACCAGTTCACGGGCCATGGACAGTAACGGGGTAATACCAACACCCGCGCCGATCAGTACCACGGGGCGTTGGCTGTCACTCTTTAAGGTAAAGCTGCCCAGCGGGTGACGGATCTCCAGGGTGTCGCCGACGTTAAGTTGCTCATGCACATGGCGCGAGGCGGGGCCTTGGGCTTTTACGCTGATGCGCAGGTGGCCATCGCTGGGCGCGCTGGAAACGCTGTAGGTGCGGATC
>LNAP01000861.1_pt1 | contig 74520 bp, 66 predicted proteins | sample 602601 | NCBI WGS metagenome assembly LNAP01 (sample SAMN02440304, study PRJNA202911) | soil metagenome | biome: Subtropical and temperate rainforests or woodlands; isolation source: soil samples (1 kg each in a 20% v/v slurry with milli Q water) were... ...
ATACATCGTCAGCGTTCCGGTCAGCGCCTGGAATTGCTTGGGCAGGCTGTCGCGCGATATCGGCCAGAGCCGAGTACCGCTGCCCCCGGCGAGGATAACGGGAACCACCGGAGAAGGGCTGAGCATGCGTAGGGTCTCCATGCGCGGCCAAAAGCGGCCACATCGATGCGGCGGCAGAATGCCGGAAATGCAGGCCAAGGCCAAGTCCGGCTTTGCCTCGCGCAGGAACCGGCAAGGCCGTTCCGCGTTCTGGTTGCACGCCGGTCCTTCCGCCGGCGCGGCCAGGGGTGGGACATGGATATGTGGCGCGGCATGGCGGGTGATGGTGGCGCCCGTGAGGGCCGCGGTGATGCCGTGATGCCTCTGCCCAAGGTCGACGACCGGAATGAGCGCCTGTGGCGCCGTCTCGCGCAGATTTCCGTCATTCTTGTCGCCGTCGTCGCCTGCGCCACCGCGCTGGTGGTGGCCCGCGCCGTCCTCATCCCCATCGTCGCGGCGGTGATCATCGGCAGCGTGATCGGCCCGGCCATCGAGGCCATGTCGAAGCGCGGCATTCCCACATTCCTAGGCTCGACGCTGATCGTCCTCACCATCATTGCCGCGTTTTACGGCGCCGCTGTCGCGCTTGCCGCCCCGCTCGCGGAATGGACGGCCCGCGCGCCGGAAATCGGCGCGACGTTGCAGGACCGCTTCGCCTCGCTGAAGCCGGCGCTGCACACCATCTCGTCCTTCATCGATTCCATTGAGGCCGTAGGCCGTGCCGCAGAGCCGCCAATGGTGGTGAAGGTCGCCGATTCCCGCATGCTGGAGAGCGTGGTCGGCGTGATCACGCCGGCGATCGGCGAGTTGATCCTGTTTATCGGCTCGCTGCTGTTCTTTCTCGCCGGCCGCATCCAGATCAAGCGCCGGGTGGTGCAGGCGATGACCCCGCGCACGACGCGGCTGGCGACGCTGCGGGTTTTCCGCGAGATCGAGGATCGGCTCGGCGCCTATCTCGTCACCGCGACTTTCATCAATATCGGCCTCGGCATCGCAACCACCGCCATGACCTGGGCGCTGGGCCTGCCGAATCCCGTCCTCTGGGGGGCGCTGGCCTGCGTGCTCAATTACGTGCCCTATCTCGGGCCGGCGGTGATGGCGATCATCCTCACGGTGGCCGGTATTGTGACGTTTCCCACAGTCTTCCTCGGCCTCGTGCCGGCCGCAGCCTTTCTGGTCATCACCAGCATCGAGGGGCAGATTCTCACCCCCTATATCGTCGGGCGCCGCATATCGCTGAACCCGTTCGCGGTATTCCTGTCCATGGCGTTGTGGACCTGGCTGTGGGGCCCGGTGGGCACGTTCCTCGCCGTTCCGCTGCTGATCGCGGCCATGGCGACGGCCGACAGCGTCGTGGTGAAACGCCGGCCCCAGCTGCCGGGTTGAGGAGACAAGTGGGCGAGGGCGCTTGACACTCGCCGGGGCCTGCCTTAACACCCGCCGCACTCGACGAGCGGTCCCAGAGACCCGTCGTTGGGGGTGTAGCTCAGTTGGTTAGAGCGCCGGCCTGTCACGCCGGAGGTCGCGGGTTCGAGCCCCGTCACTCCCGCCATTTATAATGGCTTGGTCGAATTCCCCGCAGTCGGCTTATCTTTCTTCGATCCCAACGCCGTCCGGCGTGCAGGCATGAAGAAGGCCGCTCCCATTGATCGCCATCGGTTGCCTTGCCCCGATCATCCTCGGCGTTGCCGGCGTGCTTCTCGGCCATGTGCTCGGCGGGGCGGATATGGTGATCTGGGGTGGGGTGGGCGGTTTCGTCCTCGGCGGCGCGATCCTCGGCTGGATCGGCTGGCTGGCGGGCAAGCTCCGGCAGTAGGAGACTTGTTCGGCGGCAGCGCAGCATCGTTCCTTGCGATTTCCCGCCGCAGGGCGCTGTAATCGCCGATGAAAGACCTCGCCGACATTGTCGACGCTCAGACGCTTGCGCAGGCGATCGTGAACACGATTCCCGAGCCGTTCCTGGTGCTGGACGACAAACTGCGCGTCCTCGCTGCCAGCCGTTCGTTCTATTCCACGTTCAAGGTCGTGCCGGCTCACACGCTGGGGACCATGCTCTATTCGCTCGGCGACGGGCAGTGGAACATTCCGGCGCTGCGCGAGCTTCTGGAGACCATCATCCCGGCGAAGACGGCGATGGACGATTTTGAGGTCGAGCATAATTTCCCCGGCGTCGGCCTGCGGATCATGCTGCTCAACGCCCGCAAGGTGCTCTACGACAACAGCCCGGTGACGACGATCCTGCTGGCGTTCCGCGATGTCACCGAGCGCCGCGCGATCGAGCGGGAGAAGCAGGAACTGCTGCACTTCACCGAGGAACTCGTCCGCCAGAAGCAGACGCTGCTGCAGGAGATGGAGCACCGCGTGCTCAACAGCCTGCAGATCATCGCCAGCATCCTCATGCTGAAGGCGCGCGCCGTTACCTCCGATGAGACCCGTCACCATCTGCAGGACGCACATCAGCGCGTCATGTCGGTGGCGGCTGTCCAGAAGCATCTGCATGCCTTCGGTGCCGTCGACCAGATCGACGTCGGCTCTTACCTCACCAAGCTTTGCGATGGCCTCGGCTCGTCCATGGTCGGCGAGAGCCAGCCCATCGTCATCAAGGTGACGGCTGATAATGGCAGTGTGGAATCGGGCCAGGCGGTGAGCATCGGCCTGATCGTGACGGAACTGGTCATCAACGCGATCAAATACGCCTTCCCTGTGCCGCGGACCGACGCGCTGGTTCGCATCATTTATGAGATCAATGAGCGCGACTGGAAGCTGATCGTCTCCGACAACGGCATCGGCAAGAGCCCCGATACGCTCGCCGAGAACGGCAGCGGGCTCGGCACCATCATCGTCAAGGCGCTGGTGAAGAGCCTCGACGCCCGTATGGAGCTTGCCAGCAGCGCCGCCGGCACGACGATTTCGATCACGCGGGCGACCTTCACGCCCCGGGCGACGGCGGCGGCCTGATCGGGAACGAACCCGGCCCGTGCATTGGTACGAGCCGGAGGGGGTTTCGATGCAGACCGAGAGCTTTGAGATCGTCGGGCGCGACGCCGCGTGGGTCGTCTCGCACAATGGCGCGGACGGTATGCCCTATGCGACCAAGGAGGCCGCGTTCGAGGCCGCCGTCGCCGCCGCGTCCAACGCCATCAGGGCCGGCCATGACGTTTCCATCGTGGTGCAGGGCAGGCGGACCAAGGAGCGCGCACCCAGCGACGACTGGAACGCGCTGAGTTAGGTAGGCTTTCGCACTGCACCTCCGCCGGCTGCCCCTGGATCGCGGTACGCCGCGTCGGCTTCATGGGCTTGAAGACGCGCAGTCAAGCTACCGGAACTCCACCGGCAGCGTTTACGCAGCGGCCCGACGGCTTTCACGACGCAAGAGGTAATATATTCCGGAATAACGCGATGGGCAGGGCACCTCTGCGCCCGAGAATCGGCGTCGCCTGCGTCACTTTGCTTGCGCGCGGCGGGTGCTACAAGCATGGTCGGTATGCGGCCCATTTGGCGCTGATATGCTTGGTGCGATCAAACTCTCGTGCGCCGTAATTCCGTCATGGGCCAAGGAGATGCCGCAATGCAGTGCGGTTTTCTGTCAAGCTGTGAATTCTGTATACCACAGCGGTCGCAACCCGCACGGATGCCCGGTGCGATAAGCCTGCCTCGTGCTTTGAATATTTCGCAACTGCGATGCCGCGCCAGGGTGGCGCACATTGACCCGGGAGGATGCAGTCCATGAGCAGCCTGCTTCAGGATTATCTGCCGGTCGTCATTTTCATCGGCGTTTCCGGCGTCATCGGCCTGGCGTTGCTCGTCGCCCCGTTCCTCGTCGCCTTCAGCCGGCCCGATCCGGAGAAGATGTCGGCGTATGAATGTGGCTTCAATGCGTTCGACGATGCGCGCATGAAGTTCGATGTCCGCTTCTATCTGGTGTCGATCCTTTTCATCATTTTCGACCTCGAAGTCGCCTTCCTGTTTCCCTGGGCGATCACCTTCGGGCAGCTCGGCAATCTCGGCTTCTTTTCGATGATGATTTTCCTCGGCGTGCTGACGGTCGGCTTCGTCTATGAATGGAAGAAGGGAGCGCTCGAATGGGATTGAGCGCCATGAATGTACCTCAGACCGGCGGCCCTCTGGTCGCTCCGGCGGCGAAGGGCATCATTGATCCCAATACCGGCCGGCCGGTGGGTGCCACCGATCCGTTCTTCATGGATGTGAACGCGGAACTGGCCGACAAGGGCTTCCTCGTCACCGCCACCGACGATCTCATCAACTGGGCCCGTACCGGCTCGCTGATGTGGATGACTTTCGGCCTGGCCTGCTGCGCCGTCGAGATGATGCAGACCTCGATGCCGCGCTACGACGTGGAAAGGTTTGGTTTTGCTCCCCGCGCGTCTCCGCGCCAGTCCGACGTGATGATCGTCGCCGGCACGTTGACCAACAAGATGGCTCCCGCGCTGCGCAAGGTCTACGACCAGATGCCGGAGCCGCGCTACGTCATCTCCATGGGTTCCTGCGCCAATGGCGGCGGCTACTACCACTATTCCTATTCCGTGGTGCGCGGCTGCGACCGGATCGTTCCGGTCGACATCTATATTCCGGGCTGCCCGCCGACGGCGGAGGCCCTGCTTTACGGCGTGCTGCTTCTGCAGAAGAAGATTCGCCGCACCGGCACCATTGAACGCTGACGCCACGGACTTGAGAGAGCGGGACGCGCGGTAACGAAATGGACGAAACGCTTAAAGAGCTTGGCGCGCATGTCGCGGAAGCGTTGCCCGACGCCGTGCAGGACGTGATCGTCGCCTATGGCGACCTCTCTCTTGTCGTGTCCGCGCCGGATGTCCTGAAGGTGCTCACCTTCCTGCGCGATGACCCGTCCTGCCGCTTCGTGAACTTCATCGACATTTGCGGCGTCGACTGGCCGAGCCGCGAGAAGCGTTTCGATGTCGTCTACCATCTGCTGTCGCCGACCCTGAACGCCCGCGTGCGCATCAAGGTGGCGACCGACGAGACCACCCCGGTGCCGTCGGCGACGTCGGTTTATCCCGGCGCGCTGTGGTTCGAGAGGGAGGCCTACGACATGTACGGCATCCTGTTCTCCGGCCACCCCGAACTGCGCCGCCTGCTGACCGATTACGGCTTCGACGGCTATCCGCTGCGCAAGGACTTCCCGACGACGGGTTTCGTCGAGGTTCGCTATGACGACGAGCGCAAGCGCGTGGTCTACGAGCCGGTGAAGCTGGCGCAGGAGTTCCGCAACTTCGACTTTCTGTCGCCGTGGGAGGGCCCGGAATACGTGCTCCCGGGCGACGAGAAGGCAACCGCCCCGAAGGCGGGCTGAGGCGGAGGGCGAAACACATGAACGCACCCACCAAGGTCGACGCTGGCGTCCGCAACTTCCAGATCAACTTCGGCCCGCAACATCCTGCGGCGCATGGCGTTTTGCGTCTTGTGCTTGAGCTCGACGGTGAGATCGTCGAGCGTGTCGATCCGCATATCGGCCTGCTTCATCGCGGCACCGAGAAGCTGATCGAGGCCAAGACCTACCTTCAGGCCGTGCCCTATTTCGATCGGCTCGACTATGTCGCGCCGATGAACCAGGAGCACGCCTTCTGCCTCGCCATCGAGCGCCTGCTCGATATCGAGGTGCCCAAGCGCGGCCAGCTCATCCGCGTGCTGTATTCCGAGATCGGCCGCATCCTCTCGCACATGCTCAACGTCACCACGCAGGCCATGGACTGCGGCGCGCTCACGCCCCCGCTCTGGGGCTTCGAGGAGCGCGAGAAGCTGATGGTGTTCTATGAGCGGGCGTCGGGCTCGCGCATGCACGCGGCCTATTTCCGTCCCGGCGGCGTGCACCAGGACATCCCGCGCAAGCTGGTCGAGGATATCCGCGATTTCATCCCGCACTTCCTCACCGTCTGCGACGACCTCGAGGGCCTGCTGACCGACAACCGCATCTTCAAGCAGCGCAATGTCGATATCGGCATCGTCAGCCTCGAGGACGCCTTCGCCTGGGGCTTCACCGGGGTGATGGTGCGCGGCTCGGGCGCGGCATGGGACCTGCGCAAGTCGCAGCCCTATGAGTGCTATGACGAGGTGGAATTCGATATTCCGGTCGGCAAGAATTGCGACAATTACGACCGCTACTGCATCCGCATGGAAGAGATGCGCCAGTCCGCCTACATCATGCGCCAGTGCTGCGATCGCCTGCTGCTCGAGAACGGCCCGGTCTCGGCGGTCGACAACAAGATCGTGCCGCCCAAGCGCGGCGAGATGAAGCGCTCGATGGAAGCGCTGATTCACCACTTCAAGCTCTACACGGAAGGCTTCCACGTTCCCGCCGGCGAGATTTACGCCGCGGTGGAAGCGCCCAAGGGCGAGTTCGGCGTCTATCTCGTCGCCGATGGCACCAACAAACCCTATCGCTGCAAGATCCGCGCGCCCGGCTTCGCGCATTTGCAGTCGATGGATTTCCTGTGCCGCGGCTACATGCTCGCGGACGTCTCGGCGATCCTCGGATCGCTCGACATCGTGTTCGGTGAAGTGGACCGCTGAGCCCTCGGGCAGTGCGGTTCGATGGAAGGGTAGGGCATGTCTGTCCGTAGGCTTGCGCCCAAGGAATTTCAGCCGGAGAGCTTTGCTTTCACGGCGGAAAACCTCGAATGGGCCGAGAAGACGATAGGTAAGTATCCGGCGGGCCGTCAGGCCAGCGCGGTCATACCTCTGCTCATGCGCGCGCAGGAGCAGGCGGGCGGCTGGCTGTCGGAGCCGGCGATGCGCTATGTCGGCGACATGCTCGGCATGGCGCCGATCCGCGTCTACGAGGTCGCGACCTTCTACACCCAGTTCCAGCTCCAGCCGGTCGGCCGCGTCGCCCATATTCAGGTGTGCGGCACGACGCCGTGCATGCTGCGCGGCGCCAACGACCTGATGAAGGTTTGCAAGAGCCGCATCAATCACGAGCAGTTCCATCTGTCGGAAAACGGCGACTTCTCGTGGGAAGAGGTCGAATGCGCTGGCACCTGCGTGAACGCGCCGATGATCCAGGTCTTCAAGGATGTCTATGAGGACCTGACGCCGGAGGGGCTGGAGAAGATCCTCGATGCGTTCGAGCGCGGCGAGACGCCGGCTCCAGGGCCGCAGAATGGCCGCCTGACCTCCTCGCCCGTCACCGGCCTGCGCACCCTGATCGCCCCGGAACTGTTCGATGGTTCCATGGTCGGGCAGGGCGCCGGGCTTGCCGCGGCTCGCGAGGCGATTGCTGCCCGCGAGAAGGCCGAGAGCGAGCCCAAGCTGCCGGAGCCTGCGGCAACTGCTGCGCCCCCCGTGCCGCCGAAGTCCGATCCGGCTCCTGCCAAGCCGCCCGCCGCTGAAGCCGTCAAGGCCGCCGCCGTCGCTGATAGCGACGGTCCGGCAAAGCCGAATTGAGGAGCGGGCCATGCTTTCGGACAAAGACCGCATCTTCACCAACATCTACGGCCAGCATGACTGGGGCCTGCAGGGCGCGCTGAAGCGTGGCTCGTGGGACGGCACCAAGATACTGCTCGACGCCGGCCGCGACTGGGTCATCGAGCACATGAAGGCCTCGGGCCTGCGTGGCCGTGGCGGCGCCGGCTTCCCGACCGGCCTCAAATGGTCGTTCATGCCCAAGAACAATGACGGGCGCCCGCACTACCTCGTCGTCAACGCGGACGAGTCCGAGCCGGGCACCTGCAAGGACCGCGAAATCCTGCGTCACGACCCGCACCATCTGGTCGAGGGCTGCCTGATCGCCGGCTTCGCCATGGGCGCGCATGTCGCCTACATCTATGTGCGCGGCGAGTTCATCCAGGAGCGCGAGCACCTGCAGGCGGCGGTCGACCAGGCCTATGAAGCCCGGCTGATCGGCAAGAACAACGTTCACGGCTGGGACATGGACATCTATGTCCATCACGGCGCCGGCGCTTATATCTGCGGCGAGGAAACCGCGCTGCTGGAGAGCCTGGAAGGCAAGAAGGGCCAGCCGCGTCTCAAGCCGCCGTTCCCCGCCAATGTCGGCCTCTATGGCTGCCCGACCACGGTCAACAACGTCGAATCCATTGCGGTCGCGCCGACCATCCTGCGGCGCGGCGCCTCGTGGTTCGCCGGCATCGGCCGGCCGAACAATGTCGGCACCAAGCTGTTCGGCATTTCCGGCCACGTGAACACGCCCTGCATCGTCGAAGAGGCGATGGGCATTCCGTTCAAGGAATTGATCGAGAAGCATGGCGGCGGCGTTCGCGGCGGCTGGGACAATTTGCTCGCCATCATCCCCGGCGGCGCGTCCTGCCCGGTGATCCCGGCCGACCAGTGCGAAGACCTGATCATGGACTTCGACGGCACCCGCGCGGCCAAATCCAGCCTCGGCACGGCCGGCGTGCTGGTGATGGACAAGCAGACCGACATCATCCGCGCCATCGCCCGCATCTCGTACTTCTTCCGGCACGAGAGCTGCGGCCAGTGCACGCCGTGCCGCGAAGGCACGGGCTGGATGTGGCGCGTCATGGACCGCATGGCGGAGGGGCGCGCGCAGAAGCGCGAGATCGACCTCCTGCTTCAGGTCACCACCCAGATCGAAGGCCACACTATCTGTGCGCTCGGCGATGCCGCGGCGTGGCCGGTGCAGGGCCTGATCCGGCATTTCCGGCCCGAGATCGAAAAGCGGATCGACCAGTATTCGGCGAACCCGCATTCCGACCCGATACCTGTCGCGGCGGAGTGAGAGAGCATCATGGCCAAGATCATCGTCGACGACATCGAGGTCGAGGTTCCGCCTGAGTACACGCTGATGCAGGCGTGCGAGGCGGCGGGCGCGGAGATTCCGCGCTTCTGCTTCCATGAGCGGCTGTCCATCGCCGGCAATTGCCGGATGTGCCTCGTCGAGGTGAAGGGCGGCCCGCCCAAGCCCCAGGCCAGCTGCGCCATGTCGGTGCGCGACCTTCGCCCCGGCCCGAATGGCGAGCCGCCGGTCATCCTCACCAAGTCTCCGATGGTGAAGAAGGCCCGCGAGGGCGTGATGGAGTTCCTGCTCATCAACCACCCGCTGGATTGCCCGATCTGCGACCAGGGCGGCGAGTGCGATCTGCAGGACCAGGCCATGGCCTATGGCGTCGACACCTCGCGCTATGCCGAGAACAAGCGCGCGGTCGAGGACAAGTATATCGGCCCGCTGGTGAAGACCTCGATGACGCGCTGCATCCAGTGCACGCGCTGCGTCCGCTTCACCACCGAGGTTGCCGGCGTCGCCGAGCTCGGCGCCATCGGCCGTGGCGAAGACATGGAAATCACCACCTATCTTGAAGCCTCGCTCTCCTCGGAGCTGCAGGGCAATGTGGTGGACCTCTGCCCGGTCGGCGCGCTGACCCAGCGCCCCTATGCCTATCACGCCCGTCCGTGGGAACTGGTGAAGACCGAATCCATCGACGTGATGGATGCCGTCGGCTCCAACATCCGCGTCGACACCCGTGGTCGCGAAGTCATGCGCGTGCTGCCGCGCCTGCATGAGGACGTGAACGAGGAGTGGATCTCCGACAAGACCCGCTACATCTGGGACGGCCTGAAGACCCAGCGCCTCGACCGGCCTTATGTACGCGTCGATGGCAAGCTGCGTCCCGCGAGCTGGCCGGAGGCGTTCGCCGCCATCGCCGCCAAGGTTAAGGGCGTGCCGGGCAACCGCATCGGCGGTCTGGTCGGCGATCTCGCCTCGGTCGAGGAAGCCTTCGCGCTCAAGGACCTGCTCACCCGTCTCGGCTCGGCCAACATCGATTGCCGGCAGGACGGTGTGAAGCTGGACCCCAAGCTCGGCCGCGCCACCTATCTGTTCAATTCGACCATTGCCGGCATCGAGAATGCCGATGCGCTGCTGATCATCGGCGCCGATCCGCGCCGTGAGGCCTCGGTGCTGAACGCGCGCATCCGCAAGCGCTGGCTGCATGGCAATTTCCCAATCGGGCTGGTCGGCGAGCATGTCGACCTGACCTATTCCTACGAATATCTCGGCGCCGGCCCGGACACCGTCACCGACCTCGTCGGCAGCGGCACGTTTGCCGAAACGCTGAAGGCGGCGCAGCGTCCGCTGATCATCATCGGGCAGGGCGCCCTGGCCCGTCCGGACGGGGCTGCCGTTCTCGCGCTCGCCGCTCGCCTCGCGGTGTCGGTCGGTGCGGTCAAGGATGGCTGGAACGGCTTCTGCGTGCTGCACACCGCCGCCGCGCGCGTCGGCGCGCTGGATGTCGGCGCGGTGCCCAGCGATGGCGGCCTCGACGCCGTCGCCATGACCAATCCCGGTGGCGTCGACGTGCTGTTCGCGCTCGGCGCCGACGAGATCGACATCGCCCCGGGTGCTTTCGTCGTCTATCTCGGCACTCATGGCGATCGCGGCGCGCATCGCGCCGACGTCATCCTGCCGGGCGCGGCCTATACCGAGAAGTCGGGTATCTATGTGAACACCGAGGGGCGCGTGCAACTCGCCAACCGCGCGGCCTTCCCGCCCGGCGAGGCGCGCGAGGATTGGGCGGTGCTGCGTGCGCTGTCCGACGTGCTCGGCCAGCGCCTGCCGTTCGACACGCTGGCCCAGCTCCGCGCGGCGGTCTATGCCGCCTACCCGCACCTTGCCCGCATCGACCATGTCGAGCCGGCGGACCCGTCGGCCGTCATCGCGCTGGGCTCAATGGGTGGCACCACGGAGCGCGCGCCGTTCCGCGCCGCCGTGACCGAATTCTATCTGACCAACCCGATTGCACGCGCATCCGCTGTAATGGCCGAATGCTCCGCGCTCGCGCATAGCCGCCTCGCGGCGGCGGCAGAGTGAGGGGAGGGAGAGCATGACCGAAACCACCTGGCTCGACACTCTCATTCAGGCCGCCATCATCCTCGCCCAGAGCCTTGCGCTTCTGGTCGGGCTGCTGCTCGTGGTCGCCTATGTGCTGCTCGCGGATCGCAAGATCTGGGCGGCGGTGCAACTGCGCCGCGGGCCCAACGTGGTCGGCCCGTTCGGCCTGTTCCAGTCCTTCGCCGATCTGCTGAAGTTCGTGCTGAAGGAGCCGGTGATTCCGGACGGCTCGAACAAGGGCATCTTCCTGCTCGCCCCGTTCGTGACCTGCCTGCTGGCGCTCGCCGCCTGGGCGGTGGTCCCGCTCGATGCCGGCTGGGTGGTCGCCGACATCAATGTCGGGGTGCTCTACATCTTCGCGATCTCGTCGCTGAGCATCTACGGCATCATCATGGGCGGCTGGGCGTCCAACTCGAAATACCCGTTCCTGTCCGCGCTGCGTGCCGCCGCGCAGATGGTGTCCTACGAGGTCTCCATCGGCTTCGTCATCGTCACCGTGCTGATGTGCGCCGGCTCGCTGAACCTCTCGGCCATCGTCGAGGCGCAGAACGGCCCGTGGGGCATGTTCCAGTGGTACTGGCTGCCGCTGTTCCCGATGTTCGTGATCTTCTTCATCTCGGCGCTCGCCGAGACCAATCGCCCGCCCTTCGATCTTGGCGAGGCGGAATCCGAACTCGTCGCCGGCTTCATGGTGGAATATGGCTCGACTCCCTACATGATGTTCATGCTCGGCGAGTATGTGGCGATCATGACGATGTGCGCGCTCACCACGCTGCTGTTTATGGGCGGATGGCTGCCGCCGTTCCCGATCGCGCCCTTCACCTGGGTGCCGGGCATCATCTGGTTCGTTCTCAAGGTTCTGCTGGTATTCTTCATGTTCGCCATGGTGAAGGCCATGGTCCCGCGCTACCGCTACGACCAGCTCATGCGTCTGGGCTGGAAGGTGTTCCTGCCGATCTCGCTGGTGATGGTCGTGCTGGTGGCGAGTGTTCTGCACTTCACGGGCATGGCGCCCGGGGCAGGTGGATGATGGAAGACACTGCAATTCTGGGGCTTTTCGAAGCCTCGATGATCGGTTGGGTGGGCGCCGCCGCCGGCGCCATGTTCGGCCTGGTCGAATGGCTGATCCTGCCGTCCTTCTTGGAGGCGTCGATCCGTCGCTCGACAGAAGCCCGCAAGCTGACAAATGAGCAGCTCGAGGGTGTTATCGCATGGTGGAAGACCGTGATCCGGGTCTTCGCCGTCAGCATGCCGCTGGTGGGCTTCGGCCTCGCCATCGCAATGGCCGAGTGAGGAGAGGCGTCATGAGAATAGACACTGTTGCCCGCTCGCTGCTCCTGACGGAATTCGTCTCCGCCTTCGTGCTGACGATGCGCTATTTCTTCAAGCCCAAGGCGACGCTGAACTACCCCTTCGAGAAGGGGCCGGTTTCGCCGCGCTTCCGTGGCGAGCATGCGCTGCGCCGCTACCCCAACGGCGAGGAACGCTGCATCGCGTGCAAGCTGTGCGAGGCTATCTGCCCGGCGCAGGCCATCACCATCGAGGCCGGTCCGCGCCGCAATGACGGCACCCGCCGCACCACGCGTTACGACATCGACATGGTGAAGTGCATCTATTGCGGCTTCTGCCAGGAAGCCTGTCCGGTGGACGCCATCGTCGAGGGGCCGAACTTCGAGTTCGCCACCGAGACGCGCGAAGAACTCTATTACGACAAGACCAAGCTGCTCGCGAACGGCGACCGCTGGGAACGCGAGATCGCGCGCAACATGGCGCTCGATGCGCCGTACCGTTGAGCGTCGAGGGGAATTCAAGGTGAACGACGTGACGACGCAAGCCGCAAAGGCGCCCGGCACTCGCCGCGTGGGGAATGACAAGGGGTGCCGGGCATGAGCCTTGCCGCGCTGTTCTTTTATCTTTTTGCCGGGATCGCGGTCGCTTCCGCCTTCATGGTGATTTCCTCGCGGAACCCGGTCCATTCGGTCCTGTTCCTGATCCTGACCTTCGTGAACGCCTCCGGCCTGTTCATCCTGATCGGGGCCGAGTTCCTCGCCATGATCCTGGTCGTGGTCTATGTCGGCGCGGTCGCGGTGCTGTTCCTGTTCGTGGTGATGATGCTGGACGTCGACTTCGTCGAGCTGCGCCAGGGCTTCCTACAATATCTGCCGGTCGGCGTGCTGGTTGGGCTGGTGTTCCTCGCCGAGCTGGTGCTGGTGTTCGGCTCCTGGACCTTTGGCGAGGGCGTCACCGGCGCCGTGCAGCCGGTCGTGTCGGACGTGTCCAACACCGTGCAGATCGGCCTCGTGCTCTATACCGAGTACGTCTACTTCTTCGAGGCGGCGGGCCTCGTCCTGCTGGTCGCCATGATCGGCGCCATCGTGCTGACGCTCCGGCATCGCGAGAACGTCAAGCGCCAGAGCGTCCCGGTGCAGAATGCACGCACCAAGGCGATGGCGATCGACATCGTCAAGGTGCCGTCGGGCAAGGGGCTCTGAGCATGATCGGCCTTCCCCATTACCTGACCGTCGCCGCGATCCTGTTCACGCTCGGCACGCTCGGCATCTTCCTCAACCGGAAGAACGTCATCGTCATCCTGATGTCGGTCGAGCTCATCCTGCTGGCGGTGAACATCAACTTCGTCGCGTTCTCGGTTTTTCTCGGCAACATCACCGGGCAGATCTTCGCCTTGTTCGTGCTGACCGTCGCTGCTGCCGAGGCCTCCATCGGCCTCGCCATCCTCGTGGTGTTCTACCGCAATCGCGGGTCGATCGCCGTCGAGGACATCAACACGATGAAGGGTTGAGGGGGCCATCATGTATCAGGCGATTGTCTTCCTCCCCCTCGCGGGCTTCCTGATCGCGGGCCTGTTCGGCCGCGCCATCGGCTCGCGCGCCTCCGAGCTGATCACCACCGGCCTGCTGGGCCTGTCGTGCCTGCTGTCGTGGATCACCTTCTTCAACACCGGCTTCGGCCACCAGGACGGTACCGTCGAGCTGTTCACCTGGTTCGCCGCAGGTAATCTTGACGTGAAGTGGGCGCTGCGCGTCGACACGCTGACGGCGGTGATGCTCATCGTCGTCACCACCGTGTCGATGCTCGTGCACCTCTATTCCATCGGCTACATGCATGAGGACCCGAGCCGTCCGCGCTTCTTCGCGTACCTCTCGCTGTTCACCTTCGCCATGCTGATGCTGGTGACCGCCGACAACCTCGTCCAGCTGTTCTTCGGCTGGGAAGGCGTGGGTCTGGCGTCCTATCTGCTGATCGGCTTCTGGTACGAGAAGCCCTCGGCGTGTGCGGCCGCGATGAAGGCCTTCATCGTCAACCGCGTCGGCGATTTCGGCTTCGCGCTCGGCATCTTCGCCATATTCATGATGACCGGCGCGGTCGGCTTCGAGCAGGTGTTCGCGGCGGCGCCCTCGCTGGCCGGCAAGACCATCCACTTCCTCGGCCATGACTGGGATGCGCCCACCATCATCTGCCTGCTGCTGTTTGTCGGCGCGATGGGCAAGTCGGCGCAGTTCGGCCTGCACACCTGGTTGCCGGATGCGATGGAAGGCCCGACCCCGGTGTCGGCCCTCATCCACGCGGCCACCATGGTCACCGCCGGCGTCTTCATGGTGGCGCGCCTGTCGCCGCTGTTCGAGCTGTCGCCCACCGCGCTGAGCGTGGTGATGTTCTTCGGCGCCACCACGGCGTTCTTCGCCGCCACGGTCGGCCTGGTGCAGACCGACATCAAGCGCGTGATCGCCTATTCGACCTGCTCGCAGCTCGGCTACATGTTCGTGGCGCTGGGCGCCGGCGCCTATTCGGTCGGCATCTTCCACCTCTTCACCCACGCCTTCTTCAAGGCGCTGCTGTTCCTCGGTGCCGGCTCGGTCATCCACGCCATGCACCATGAGCAGGACATGCGGCACATGGGCGGGCTGTGGAAGAAGATACCGTTCACCTATGTCGCGATGCTGATCGGTACTCTGGCGTTGACCGGCTTCCCGTTCACCGCGGGCTACTATTCCAAGGACGCCATCATCGAGGCCTCCTTTGCGAGCCATGGCCCGATGGCGACCTATGGCTTCGTCATGACGGTGGTCGCGGCGCTGCTGACCTCGTTCTACTCGTGGCGCCTGGTGTTCCTCACCTTCCACGGTCCCACCCGTGCGGACCACCACACCTTCGACCACGCCCATGAATCGCCGAAGGTGATGCTGATCCCGCTCGTCGTGCTGTCGATCGGCGCGCTGTTCGCCGGCGCGGTGTTCTACCAGTATTTCGTCGGCCACCACGTCGAGGAGTTCTTCCGCGAGGCCGTCGCCATGGGCCCGGAGAACAAGATCCTCGAGGAGATGCATCATCTTCCGGGCTGGGTGCCATGGGCCCCGACCGCGATGATGGTGATCGGTTTTGCGCTCGCCTACTGGATGTACATCGCCAACCCGGCGGTGCCGAAGGCGCTCGCCCGGCAGAACGACGTGCTGTACCGCTTCCTGCTCAACAAGTGGTACTTCGACGAGATCTACGACTTCCTGTTCGTGCGCTCGATCAAGTGGCTCGGCTATTTCCTTTGGAAGGAAGGCGACGGGCGCGTCATTGACGGCTATGGCCCGAACGGCGTCTCGGCCCGCGTGCTCGACGTCACCAACCGCGTCGTGCGCATCCAGACCGGCTATCTCTATCACTATGCGTTCGTGATGCTCGTTGGCGTCGCTGCCCTCATCACCTGGTTCATGTTCGGGGGCGCGCGCTGATGTACGACTGGCCCATCCTCTCCGTCGTCGCCTTCCTGCCCCTGGTCGGCGCGCTGCTCATCGTCCTGATGATCCGGGGCGACGACGAAGTCGCCAAGCGCAATGCCCGCTGGGTCGCATTGTGGGCGACGCTCGTCACCTTCGTGATCTCGCTGCTGCTGCTGGTCGGCTTCGATCCCGCCGGGACCGAGTTCCAGTTCGTCGAACAGCGCGAGTGGCTTGGCGACATGGCCGCCTATCGCATGGGCGTCGACGGCATCTCGCTGCCGTTTGTCGTGCTGACCACGCTGCTGATGCCGATGTGCATCCTGGCGAGCTGGGAGTCGATCCAGCACCGCGTCAAGGAGTACATGATCTGCTTCCTGGTACTTGAGACGCTGATGATCGGCACCTTCGCCTCGCTCGATCTGCTGCAATTTTACATCTTCTTTGAAGGCGGCCTGATCCCGATGTTCCTCATCATCGGCATCTGGGGCGGCAAGCGGCGCATCTATGCGACGTTCAAGTTCTTCCTCTACACGCTGGCCGGCTCGGTGCTGATGATGCTCGCCATCATGGCGATGTACTGGCAGGCCGGCACCACCGACATCGCGGTGCTGCTCAAGCACGCCTTCCCCTCGGGGATGCAGACATGGCTATGGCTGGCCTTCTTCGCCTCGTTCGCGGTGAAGATGCCGATGTGGCCGGTGCACACCTGGCTGCCGGACGCCCACGTCGAGGCGCCGACCGCCGGCTCGGTCATCCTGGCGGGCATCCTTCTGAAGATGGGCGGCTACGGTTTCCTGCGCTTCAGCCTGCCGATGTTCCCGGACGCCTCGGCCTATTTCGCCCCCTTCGTCTTCACGCTCTCGGTCGTCGCGATCATCTACACGTCGCTGGTCGCGCTGATGCAGGAAGACATCAAGAAGCTGATCGCCTACTCGTCCATCGCCCATATGGGCTATGTGACCATGGGCATCTTCACGCTGACGCAGGAAGGCATCCAGGGGGCCGTGTTCCAGATGGTGAGCCACGGCTTCGTCTCGGGCGCGCTGTTCCTCTGCGTCGGCGTCATCTATGACCGCATGCACACCCGCGAGATCGCGGCCTATGGCGGCCTCGTCCAGCGGATGCCGATCTATGCGACGGTGTTCATGGTTTTCACCATGGCCAATGTCGGGCTGCCCGGCACCTCCGGCTTCATCGGCGAGTTCCTGACCCTGCTGGCGGTGTTCGGCCGCAACAACTGGGTCGCGTTCTTCGCCGCCACCGGCGTCATCCTGTCGGCCTGCTATGCGCTGTGGCTCTACCGCCGCGTGATATTCGGGGCGATGGAGAAGGAGAGCCTCAAGGGCATTCTCGACGTGAACCGTCGCGAACTGGCCTCGCTCATCCCGCTGCTGTTCCTCACCATCCTGTTCGGCATCTGGCCGCAGCCCATCCTCGACGCGTGCAACGTGGCCGTCCAAGCCATCGTCGCCCGTGCCGATATCGCTGCCGGCGCCGTCAAAGCCGCCGCTCTGGTGCTGCCTTGATCCACGACATGACCACCGCGGAGCCCGCCCGATGACCTTCACCCTTTCCGCGCTCGGCCCCGCGCTGCCCGAATTGCTGCTGGCCGCCTCCGCCATCGCGCTGCTGCTGTTCGGCGCCATCGTCGGGCCGAAGTCGGTCGACATCGTCAACGGCCTCGCATTGGCCGCACTGTTCGCCGTGCTGGTCCTCGTGCTGCTCGGCCCGTCCGAGAAGGTCGTGCTGTTCAATGGCAGCTTCCAGGTCGACGCCTATGGCCGCTTCCTGAAGGTGCTGGCGCTGATCGGTGCCGGCGGCGCGCTCGCCATGTCGGTGGACTGGCTGAAAATCGAGAAGCAGGCCCGCTTCGAATACGCCATCCTCATCCTGCTCTCGACGCTCGGCATGATGATGATGATCTCGGCCGGTGACCTGCTCGCGCTCTATATGGGCCTCGAGTTGATGAGCCTCGCGCTCTACGTCATCGCCGCCAACAACCGCGACTCGATCCGCTCGACGGAAGCCGGCCTGAAGTATTTCGTGCTCGGCGCGCTGTCGTCCGGCATGCTGCTGTACGGCGCCTCGCTGATCTACGGCTTCACCGGCTCGATCAACTTCGCCCAGATCGCGCAGGCCGCGCAGGCGCCATCGCTCGGCCTGATCTTCGGCATCGTCTTCATGTTTGCGGGCCTGTGTTTCAAGGTCTCGGCCGTGCCGTTCCACATGTGGACGCCGGACGTCTATGAAGGCGCGCCGACCCCGGTGACCGCCTTCTTCGCCGCTGCCCCGAAGGTTGCCGCCATGGCGGTGTTCGTGCGCTTCGCCATCGAGGCGCTGCCGCATGTCACCCACCAGTGGCAGCAGATCGTGGTGTTCGTCTCGCTCGCCTCCATGGTGCTTGGTTCGTTCGCCGCCATCGGCCAGCGCAATCTGAAGCGCCTGATGGCCTATTCCTCCATCGGCCACATGGGCTACGCGCTGGTCGGCCTTGCCGCCGGCACCGAGCAGGGCGTGCGCGGCGTACTGGTCTATATGGCCGTTTACATGGCCATGACGCTCGGCACCTTCGCCTGCATCCTGTCGATGCGCCGCAAGGAAGGCATGGTCGAGAATTACGAGGACCTTGCCGGTCTTGCCCGTACCAGCCCGGTGAAGGCGTTCATGCTGGCGGCGCTGATGTTCTCGCTGGCCGGCATCCCGCCGCTCGCCGGCTTCCTGGCGAAGTACTATGTCTTCCTCGCCGCCATCCAGGCCGGGCTCTACACCCTCGCCGTGGTCGGCGTGCTGGCGAGCGTGGTCGGCGCCTATTACTATCTGCGCATCGTCAAGGTGATGTATTTCGACGAGCCGGCAGCAGCCTTCGAGCCGATGCCGTCGGAACTGCGCGTCATGCTGGCGATCTCCGGCGCGTTCACCATCCTGCTGTTCGTCTACCCCGCGCCGCTGCTGGCGGCGGCGGGTGTCGCGGCGAGAGCACTCTTCTGAGGATGGCCGGCTCCTCGGGCGCAACGCCTGTCGTTCGCTTCGACGCCGTCGGCTCGACCAATGCGGAAGCCTTGGCCGCGGCCTTCGGGCCTGCGCCGTGCTGGTTCGTCGCCCGGATGCAGACCACGGGTCGCGGCCGTCGCGGTCGTCCGTGGCGCTCCGAGCCCGGCAATCTATACGCTTCGCTTCTGCTGGCCGATGCCGGCCCGCTGGCCCGCCAGCCGGAGCTGTGCTTTGTCGCCGCACTCGCGCTCTATGACGCGGTGCGTGCGGTCTCCGGCATCGATCCCTTGCGTATCGGGCTGAAATGGCCCAACGACGTGCAGATCGACGGTGCCAAGCTCGCCGGTATCCTGCTGGAAGGCACGATACTGCCGGGCGGACGCAGCGCGACGATCATCGGCTTCGGCGTCAATTGTGCGCATAATCCTTCCGATACGCCCTATCCCGCGACTAACCTCGGCGCGGTCGGCTATCCCACCGAACCTGACGCGCTGCTCAGCGCGCTCGACGCCGCGATGATCGCGCGTGTCGCGCAATGGGCCGGCGGCACCGGCTTTGCTGATACCCGCGAGGCGTGGCTGCGCCGCGCATCCGGTATCGGGCGGCCGGTCACGGTGCGGCTGGGGAACCGTGAATCGGAAGGCGTCTTTGAGGCATTGGACTTTTCCGGTGCTATGGTGCTTCGCCGCCCCGATGGCGCGCGCGAAACGATAAGTGCCGGCGATGTCTTTCCCTCGCCAGGCGCACATGCGTGAAAGGCATATGAGTGAACAAAACGCCGGACGAGTTGGTTTTCGCTGCCCTGGGAGGAGTCGGCGAGATCGGCATGAATCTCGGACTGTACGGATTTGGACCCAAGCACAAACGTAAGTGGCTCGCGGTCGATCTCGGTATTTCCTTCGCCGGCCCGGACATTCCGGGCATCGACATCATCATGCCCGACGTCAGTTTCCTGGAAGCCGAGCGCGGCAACCTCGTCGGCCTCGTGCTCACGCACGGCCATGAGGACCATGTCGGCGCTCTGGTCGATCTGTGGCCGCGCCTCGGCTGCCCAGTCTATACTACCCCCTTCACCGCCGCCCTGGCGGAGGCCCGCCGGCTGAACGAGCCGGGCGCGCCGAAGATCCCGTTCCACATCATCCCCTCGGGGGACCGTGTGCAGATCGGCCCGTTCAATGTCGAGTTCGTGCCCGTTGCGCACTCGATTCCCGACAGCCACGCACTGGCGCTGCGCACCGAGCTCGGCCTCGTCGTGCACACCGGCGACTGGAAGATCGACCCGACCCCCGTGGTCGGCAACATCACCGATCCGGCGCGCTTCACCGCGCTCGGCGATGAGGGGGTGCGCGCCGTCGTCTGCGATTCCACCAACGCCATCCGCGATGGCATCTCGCCGTCCGAGACCGACGTGCAGGCGGTGCTGACCGAACTGATCAAGGCGGCGCCGTACCGCGTCGCGGTCACCACCTTCGCCTCCAACGTCGCCCGCATCCGTTCGGTGGCGGAAGCCGCGATCCAGGCGGGCAGGGAGGTCGTGCTGGTTGGCCGCGCCATGGAGCGCGTTATCGGCGTCGCCCGCGAGCAGCGCCTGCTGGATGGCCTGCTGGCGTTCCGCTCGGTCGAGGCCTATGGCTATCTGCCGCGCGAAAAGGTGGTGGCGATCCTCACCGGCAGCCAGGGCGAGCCTCGCGCCGCGCTGGCCCGCATCGCTGACGACGACCACCCCGAGATCGCGCTCTCGCCGGGCGATCATGTGATCTTCTCCTCACGCACCATTCCCGGCAATGAGCGCGCGGTCGGCCGCATCATCAATGCGCTGATCCTCGACGGCGTGAAGGTCATCACCGACCGCGATGGGCTGGTCCATGTCTCCGGCCATCCGCGCCGTGGCGAGCTGGAACAGATGTACACCTGGCTGCGTCCGGAGATTTCGGTGCCGGTCCATGGCGAGGCGCTGCATCTGCACGAGCATGGCGAACTCGCCCGCCGCATGGGCGCCAAGAAGGTTGTGCGCATCCTCGACGGCGACGTCGCGGTGCTCGTCAGCGGCGATCCCGCGCGCAGCGGTGAGGTCACCGACAAGCTCCCGGTCGGCAAGCTCTACAAGGACGGCCATGTCCTCGTCAGCGCCAACGATCCGGCCGTGGCCGAGCGGCGCCGGCTGTCGTTCGCCGGCCTCATCTCGGTCGCCATCGCGATGACGCCGAAGGGCGATGTCGTCGGCGATCCGATGATCGACCTATCCGGCCTGCCGGAGCGCGTCCATGGCGGCAAGCCTATCGACGAAGTGATCGAGGACGCCGTGCTCGACTGCCTCGACACGTTGCCCAAGCCCCGCCGCCGCGATCCCGACCAGGTCGCGGAATCGGTCACCCGCGCGGTGCGTGGGCAGGTGAATGCGGTGTGGGGCAAGAAGCCGCTCTGCCATGTGCTCGTGATCACGGTATGAAGGAGCCCGCTCAGAGCATGTTGAGTCTGGAGCATTTTCTTATCGATCAGATGATTCCATCTGATCGGAAAAGGCTCTAGCGGGAGCTTGTTCGATGATCGGCCGTCTCAATCACGTCGCCATCGCCGTGCCGGACCTCGGCGCGGCGACCGCGCTCTACCGCGATACGCTCGGCGCCACGGTGTCCGCGCCGGTGGAACAGCCGGAGCATGGCGTGACGACGGTGTTCGTCGAGCTGCCCAACACCAAGATCGAGCTGCTCGGCGCGCTGGGCACGGATTCGCCGATCGTCAGGTTCCTGGAGCGGAACCCCGAGGGCGGCATCCATCATCTCTGCTACGAGGTCGATGACATCGCGGCGGCAAGGGCGCAGATGGTGGCGTCCGGCGCCCGCGTGCTGGGCGAGCCGCGCATCGGGGCGCACGGCAAGCCGGTGCTGTTCCTGCACCCGAAGGATTTCCTCGGCACACTCGTCGAGCTTGAGCAGGCCTGAACCATGGGTATCGGAACCTATATCGCGATCTACTTCATCGTCTGGTGGGTGGTGATCTTTGCCGTGCTGCCATTCGGCATTCGCTCGCAGCATGAGGACGGCGCGGTGGAGGATGGCACCGAGCCTGGCGCCCCCTTGCGCCCGCTGCTGCTGCGCAAGGCGCTGATCACCACGGTGATCGCGGCGGTGATCGTCGGGGTGTTCGCCTGGTCGTTGGAGACCGGCCGCCTGACGCTCGACATGTTCCCCATGCCGTTCAAGGTTGATTGAACATCGGCTGAGGCAAAAAAAAGAGGCGGGACCTGAGTCCCGCCTGCTTTGTTCTGGCCGCCCGCACCCGATTCCGTGCCATTTTGGCATCTTGCCGGGGGGCTTTCTTAGCCGTCATTCCTCCCGAGACCCGGGCCGATCATCGCGCTAGCAAGCAGCGACAGGCGGACCCCTTTCTAGAGGCCGGCAACATAGAACAGAAGTTTCGCGCTTGTCATCCTTGCGTCGCAATAGATTGTTTGTGCAATGCAATAGCCAAAAGTGCCGCAGGACCGCAAATTGCGGTGTGCCTTGATGGCGCCGCCGATCCGGCGCGGGCGAGGGCTTGTGTTTTCGTGACCGATCCGGTTTCACTCGACCTTAATTGCCGTGCGCCGACGCCGGCCGAATCGTGAGCCTCCTCTGATGCGCCTTTCCCGCTATTTCCTTCCCATCCTCCGTGAAGTTCCGAAGGAAGCGGAAATCGTTTCGCACCGCCTGATGCTGCGCGCCGGCATGATCCGGCAGGAGAGTGCCGGCATCTACGCCTGGCTGCCGCTCGGCAAGCTCGTGCTCGACAAGATCTGCAAGGTGGTCCGCGAGGAGCAGAACCGCTCCGGCGCCGTCGAGATCCTGATGCCGACCATCCAGTCGGCCGATCTGTGGCGCGAGAGCGGGCGCTATGACGATTACGGCAAGGAAATGCTCCGCATCAAGGACCGCCACGAGCGCGACATGCTGTTCGGGCCGACCAATGAGGAGATGCTGACCGAGATCGTTCGCGCTTATGTGAAGTCCTACAAGAACCTTCCGCTGAACCTCTACCATATCCAGTGGAAGTTCCGGGACGAGGTGCGCCCGCGCTTCGGCGTGATGCGCTCGCGCGAGTTCCTGATGAAGGACGCCTACTCGATCGACCTCGATTTCGAGAGCGCCGTCACGGCCTATAACCGCATGTTCGTGGCCTATCTCAGGACCTTCGCCCGGCTCGGCCTGAAGGCGATCCCGATGGTGGCCGACACCGGCCCGATCGGCGGCAATCACAGCCACGAATTCATCATCCTCGCCTCCACCGGCGAGAGCGAGGTTTTCTGCCACGCCGACTATCTCGACATGGCCACCCCGGGCACCGATGTCGACTTCGACGACCCGGCCGCGCTGCAGGCCATCGTGGACGGCTGGACCAGCCTTTATGCCGCCACGGAAGAGAAGCATGACAAGGCGGCGTTCGAGGCCGTTCCCCCGGCCAGCCAGCTTTCGGCGCGCGGCATCGAGGTCGGGCACATCTTCTACTTCGGCACCAAATATTCCGAGCCGATGGGCGCCAAGGTCACTGGCCCCGACGGCGTCGAGCGTCCCGTGCACATGGGCTCCTACGGCATCGGCCCGTCGCGCCTCGTGGCGGCGATCATCGAGGCCTCCCACGACGACAACGGCATCATCTGGCCGGAAGAGATCGCGCCATTCCGCGTCGGCCTGCTGAACCTCAAGGTGGGCGACGCCGCCACCGATGAAGCGTGCGAAACCATCTATGCCGAGCTGCTCGCCCGCAATGTCGATGTGCTCTACGACGACACCGACGAGCGCCCCGGCTCCAAATTCGCCACCGCCGACCTGATCGGCCTTCCCTGGCAGATCATCGTCGGCCCCAAGGGGCTGGCCAACGGCACGGTCGAACTCAAGCGCCGGGCCGACGGCTCGCGTGAAACCCTGACGATCGCTGCCGCGCTCGCCCAGATCCTCGAATGAGCGCCACAGGCGGCGGAGCACCTATGGCAGCCAAAAGCGCCAAGAGCAGCGTCAAGAGCGGCGCCAAGAAGAACGTATCCAGCACCGGCGAAGCGACCGGCACGCGCCCGTTCAGCGCGTTTGAATGGATGCTGTCGCTGCGCTATCTGCGGGCCCGCCGCAAGGAAGGCTTCATTTCGGTCATTGCCGGCTTCTCCTTCCTCGGCATCATGCTGGGGGTGGCGACGCTCATCATCGTCATGGCGGTAATGAACGGCTTCCGCACCGAGCTGCTCTCCAAGATCCTCGGCCTCAACGGCCATATGCTGGTGCAGCCGCTCGACAGCCCGCTGACCGACTATGACGCGGTCGCCAAGCGCATCGCCGGCGTGCCCGGCATCAAGCTCGCCGTGCCGCTGATCGAAGGGCAGGCGCTCGCCTCGTCCGCCTTCAATGCCGGCGGCGTGCTGGTGCGCGGCATCTCCGAGAAGAACCTTCGCGCCCTGCCGTCGATCGGCTCCAACATCAAGCAGGGCACGCTGGAGGGCTTCGACAGCGGCGAGGGCATCGCCATCGGCAAGCGGCTGGCGGACCAGCTCTCGCTGCAGGTCGGCGACAACCTCAACCTCGTCGCCCCGCGCGGCGCCGTGACCCCGATGGGCACCACGCCGCGGATAAAGGCCTACAAGATCGCGGCGGTGTTCGAGATTGGCATGTCGGAATATGACAGCGCCTTCGTGTTCATGCCGCTGGAAGAGGCGCAGGCCTATTTCAATAAGGATGGCGATGTCACCGCCATCGAGGTCTACACCGACAATCCCGACGATATCGAGAAGACCCGTGGCCTCGTCCACGCCGCCGCCGAGCGGCCGGTCTATATCGTCGACTGGCGACAGCGGAACGCCACCTTCTTCAACGCGCTTCAGGTCGAGCGGAACGTGATGTTCCTGATCCTCACGCTGATCGTGGTGGTGGCGGCGTTCAACATCGTCTCCGGCCTCAACATGCTGGTGAAGGACAAGGGCCGCGACATCGGCATTCTGCGCACCATGGGCGCCACGCGCGGCTCCATCATGCGGGTGTTCCTCGTCACCGGCGCCGCCATCGGCGTGGTCGGCACGCTGGCGGGCTTCCTGCTCGGGCTCGTCGTGTGCCTGAACGTCGAGGAAATCCGCCGTTTCATCTCGTGGCTGACCTCGACCGAGCTGTTCTCGCCGGAACTGTATTATCTCAGCCGCCTGCCGGCCGAGATGAATGCCGGCGAGACCGTGACCGTGGTGCTGATGGCGCTGGTCCTGTCCTTCCTTGCCCCGCTCTACCCGTCCTGGCGCGCCGCGCGCCTCGATCCGGTCGAAGCCCTGCGCTACGAATAAGGGAACGCCGCTTGTCCGTAGCTCTTCGATTGGAAGGCATTGAGCGCCGCTATGTGCAGGGCGACGGCACGCTCGAAATCCTGCGCGGCGTGGATTTTTCGGTTCAGGAAGGCCAGTCGGTCGCGCTCGTCGCGCCGTCCGGCACGGGCAAGTCGACCCTGCTGCACATTGCCGGCCTGCTGGAGCACCAGGACGGCGGCGAGGTGACCATCGGCGGCACCGCCACCGCCGGATTGGGCGACGCCGAGCGCACCCGCATCCGCCGGCTCGATATCGGCTTCGTCTACCAGTTCCACCATCTGCTGCCGGAATTCTCCGCGCTCGAGAACGTCATGCTGCCGCAGATGATCCGCGGCCTCAGCCGCAAGGAATCCGCTTCGCGAGCCAGGGAATTGCTGGGCTATCTCGGCCTGGGCAAGCGCCTCGAACACCGTCCCGGCGAGTTGTCGGGCGGCGAACAGCAGCGCGTCGCCATCGCCCGCGCCGTCGCGAACGCCCCACGCGTGCTGCTGGCCGACGAGCCGACCGGCAATCTCGACCCGCACACCGCCGACCATGTGTTTGGCGCGCTGTCGCAACTGGTGGAGGCGACGGGCCTCGCGGCAGTCATCGCGACCCATAATCTCGCGCTGGCCGACCGCATGCACCGCCGCGTGACGTTGCAGGACGGTCTGGTCGTCGAACTGGACTAGCGGCCTTCCCTAGTGCGAAGATGCCGCCTTCTAGGCCGTCGTCAGATCATGCTACCGTCGATTCCCGCTGGGCATCGGGGGGCGTCCCATGAATCACTTCTCCTTTCTCGACGACATGACCATCCTGACGCTCGCCGTGGTCGTGGCCGTGGCGCTCATCCTGCTGCTGCGTGGCAGCGGAAAGCGGCTGGTGATGCCCACGGCGCGGCTGAAGATGAGAGGCGACGGCGCTTATGCCTATGACATTGGCGGCGCGGACACCTACCAGCTTGCCATGGAGCGCATTGCCGGCCGCTCCTCATTCGAGGCCGAGCACGAGTGCACCGCCGAGCTGATCCCCGATCCGCTCAAGCCCGGCACCGTTCCCGCCATCCATGTGAGCGTTGAGGGCGCCATCGTCGGCTTCATCGTTCCCGAGGAGGTGGCACTGCTCCACGAGGTGCTGCGCGGCCGCCCGGCGCGGTGCGAGGCGATCATCATGGGCGAGCGGGGCTATCAGCGGGTGATGCTCGATCTGAAGTGGCCGCCAGCGCTTGCCTGACCCGGCGATTCGCCCGCGGCGTTAGCACATCGGAAACCAAGAACAAGAACGTAAAGAGAACAAACTTGACCAGAAGCCCTTCTATGAACAATGTTCTTCATATGTTCCATGGAGGTCGTCATGATCCGCATCCTTTTCCAGGAAGTCGCCGCGCTCTCGTCCATCGGCCTGTTCGTCGCGATGATCGGCATCTGGGCCGGTGTCTTCACCGGCGTCTGACGGTTCCCCATCTGAGGACAGCGGGGACGGTGCGGCCACAAAGGTGGACGCGGCTCTCCCGCACGGCCACCATTCGCCGGTCTTGAGTCGCGGGAGAACAATGATGGCCGATGCCGATGTGGGATTTGTTCATCTGCACGTCCATTCGTCCTTCTCGCTGCTCGAAGGTGCGCTCTCGATCGGCAAGCTCGCCGAGCTCGCCAAGAAGGACCGCCAGCCGGCCATCGCGCTGACCGACACCGGCAATCTGTTCGGCGCGCTGGAGTTCTCCGAAAAGCTCGCCGGTTCCGGCATCCAGCCGATTCTCGGCTGCACGCTCTCGATCGATTTCGCCGACCAGAGCGGGCGCGGCCCGCTGAACGTGGTGCGCCCGCGCATCGTGCTGATCGCGGCGAACGAGCAGGGCTGGCAGAACCTCATCGACCTGGTGTCGCGCTCCTTCCTCGACACCGCGTCGGACGGCACGCCGCACATCAAGCTGGACTGGCTGGAGACCCGTACCGCCGGCCTCATCGCCCTTACCGGCGGCCCCAGCGGTCCCATCGACCGCGCTCTGGCCGCCGGCAGCGCCGATATCGCCGAGCAGCGCCTAGTGACGCTGGCCGGCATGTTCGGCGACCGGCTCTATGTCGAGATCCAGCGCCATGGCGTGGCCGAGGAGCGCCGTGTCGAGAGCCCGCTGATCGAACTGGCCTACCGCCTCGAACTGCCGCTGGTGGCCACCAACGAGCCGTTCTTCGCCGGTGCCGACGACTACGAGGCCCATGACGCGCTGATCTGCATCGCCGAGGGACGGCTGGTCGCGGAGGACAATCGCCGCCAGCTTACCCCCGAGCACCGTTTCCGCACCCGCGCCGAGATGGCGACGCTGTTCGCCGACCTGCCGGAGGCGCTGTTCAACACCGTCGAGATCGCCCGCCGCTGCTCGTATCGGCCGCGCACCGTGAAGCCGATCCTGCCGCGCTTCGCGGCCGACAGCGACGAGGCCGAGGTGCTGCGCCTGCAAGCCGAGGAAGGGCTTGCGGCGCGGCTCAAAGTCCATGGCCCGGCACCGGGGCTGACGGTGAAGGACTATGAGGACCGGCTGGCCTTCGAGCTGAGCATCATCAACAAGATGAAGTTCCCCGGCTACTTCCTTATCGTGTCGGACTTTATCAAATGGGCGAAGGGCCAGGACATTCCGGTCGGGCCGGGCCGTGGGTCGGGTGCCGGCTCGCTGGTGGCCTATTCGCTGACCATCACCGACCTCGATCCGCTGCGCTTCAGCCTGCTGTTCGAGCGCTTCCTGAACCCCGACCGCGTGTCGATGCCGGACTTCGATATCGACTTCTGCCAGGAGCGCCGCGACGAGGTGATCCGCTATGTGCAGAAGCGCTATGGCCGCGATCAGGTCGCGCAGATCATCACCTTCGGTACGCTGCAGGCGCGCGGCGTGCTGCGCGATGTCGGCCGCGTGCTGGAAATGCCCTATGGCCAGGTCGACAAGCTCTGCAAGCTGGTGCCGCAGAACCCCGCTGCGCCGGTTACGCTGACGCAGGCCATCGAGGGCGAGCCCCGCCTTCAGGCCGAGCGCGACGCCAACCCCATCGTCAAGCGCGCCTTCGACATCGCGACCCGGCTTGAAGGCCTCAATCGTCACGCCTCGACCCACGCCGCCGGCATCGTTATCGGCGACCGGCCGCTGGCGAGCCTCGTGCCGCTGTATCGCGATCCGCGCTCCGACATGCCGGTGACGCAGTACAACATGAAATGGGTCGAACAGGCCGGGCTGGTGAAGTTCGACTTCCTCGGCCTGAAAACCCTCACCGTGCTGCAAACCGCCGTCCGGCTGGTCGCCCAGCGCGGCATCAAGATCGACCTCGGAACGATTCCGCTCGATGACGAAGGGTCCTACGCCATGCTGACGCGTGGCGAGACGGTCGGCGTGTTCCAGGTGGAAAGCGCGGGCATGCGGCGCGCGCTGGTCGACATGAAGCCGGACCGGATCGAGGACATCATCGCGCTGGTCGCGCTCTATCGACCGGGCCCCATGGCCAACATCCCGGTCTATTGCGCGGTGAAGAACGGCCATGAGCAGGCGGTCTACGCCCATCCCAAGCTCGAGGAGAGCCTGAAGGAGACCTACGGCGTCATCATCTACCAGGAACAGGTGATGCAGATCGCGCAGATGCTGTCGGGCTATTCGCTCGGCGAAGCCGATCTGCTGCGCCGCGCCATGGGCAAGAAAATCCGCTCGGAGATGGACCAGCAGCGCGAGCGCTTCGTCTCCGGCGCCATCGCGCGCGATGTGCCGAAGGCCAAGGCGTCGGAAATCTTCGACCTGCTCGCCAAGTTCGCCGATTACGGCTTCAACAAGAGCCACGCCGCTGCCTACGCGCTGGTTGCCTACCAGACCGCCTACATGAAGGCGAATTTTGCGACCGAATTCCTCGCGGCGTCGATGACGCTCGACATGGGCAACACCGACAAGATCGGCGAATTCCGCCAGGAGGCCCAGCGCATGGGCATCACAGTGATGCCGCCCTCGGTGAACTATTCGGGGCGCGAATTCTCGGTGAAGGACGGCCGCATCCTCTATGCGCTCGCCGCCATCAAGGGTGTCGGCGTCCATTCGGTCGACGCCATCGTAGAGGCGCGCGGAGATCGTCCGTTTACCAGCCTGTCGGACTTCGCATCCCGTATCAACGCCAAGGCGCTGAACAAGCGCACCATGGAAAATCTGGTTAATGCCGGGGCGTTCGACGCGCTGGAGCGCAACCGTGCGCGGGCGGCTGCGGCCATCGATACGATCATGGCGCACGCCCAGTCGGTCGGTGCCGAGGCGGCGTCAGGGCAGGGCAACATGTTCGGCGGACCGGCAGTCGTCACGGACCTGCCGCTGCCGGACGCCGAGGCCTGGTTGCCCGCCGAGAAGCTGCAGAAGGAATATGACGCCATCGGCTTCTTCCTTACTGGTCATCCGCTGGACGATTACGGCAAGGCGCTGGAGCGGTTGCGCGTGCAGCGCTGGACTGATTTCACCCGCTCGGTTCGCGCGGGTTCGATTGCCGGGCGTCTGGCCGCGACGGTGGTCAGCCGGCAGGAGAAGAGGACCAAGAGCGGCAACAAGATGGGCATCATCGGCTTCTCCGACCCCTCCGGCCAGTTCGAGGCGGTGCTGTTCTCCGAGGCGCTTGCCCAGTTCCGCGAGCTTCTGGAGCCGGGCAGGGCGCTGCTGCTGCAAGTCTCGGCCGAATTGCAGGGCGAGGATGTGCGCGCCCGAATCCAGACGGTCGAACCGCTGGATGCCGCCGCCGCCAAGACCCAGAAGGGCCTGCGAATCTTCCTGCGCTCGCCCGACCCGCTGGAAAGCGTCGCCTCGCGTCTCGGCTCGCTCGCCGGTGGGCGAGGGGATGGCGAGGTAGCGTTCGTTCTCCTGCTCGGCGAGCGCGGCGCAACGGAAGTGGAAGTGAAGCTGCCCGGCCGCTTCAGCCTGTCGCCGCAGGTCGCCGGTGCCATCAAGGCGGTGCCGGGCGTGGTCGCGGTCGAGGCGCATTAGCGCGGGGCAGGTCTGCACGCCGCGCGACATGCTTGCGCGAAAAGCCCGCCTCCCTTATAAGCCGCGCCATCCCGCACGCGGACTCGCGGCCGGGTTCCCTTTTTCGTGGCTACACGGGCAAGAGAACCAATCGGCCGTTCCGGTGCCGTCGCCGAATTCATCGGCACGGCCATGTCCGCGGAGGCCTAACCGGAAGAGAGACGACAATGGCACTTCCCGATTACACCATGCGCCAGCTCCTTGAGTCTGGCGTGCACTTTGGGCATCAGTCCCACCGCTGGAACCCCAAGATGGCCCCGTTCATCTTCGGCACCCGCAACAACATCCACATCATCGATCTGGCGCAGACCGTGCCGGCGCTTCACCGCGCCCTGCAGGCCGTGTCCGACACCGTGGCCCGTGGCGGCCGCGTGCTGTTCGTCGGCACCAAGCGCCAGGCGTCCGAGGCTGTCGCCGACGCTGCCAAGCGTTCGGCCCAGTATTATGTGAACTCCCGTTGGCTCGGCGGCATGCTGACCAACTGGAAGACCATTTCGCACTCCATCGCCCGCCTGAAGAAGCTCGAAGAGCTGCTCAGCGCCGGTGAAGGCGTCGGCTACACCAAGAAGGAGCGCCTGACGCTCCAGCGCGAGAAGGAAAAGCTCGATCGCGCCCTTGGTGGTATCCGCGACATGGGCGGCATTCCCGACCTGCTGTTCGTGATCGACACCAACAAGGAAGACCTCGCCGTAGCCGAGGCCCGCCGCCTTGGTATCCCGGTCGCGGCCATCCTCGACACCAATTGCGATCCCGACGGCATCGCCTTCCCGGTTCCGGGCAATGACGACGCCGGTCGCGCGATCAACCTGTATTGTGACCTCATCGCCCGTGCGGCGATCGACGGCATCGGCCGCGCCCAGGGCGATATCGGCATCGATGTCGGCGCCTCGGAAGTCCCGATGGTCGAAGACCTGCCGGCCGAGACCTCCTGGACCGCCTTCGAGCCGCTCTCGGGTCCCCGCGGCATCGCCGACGACCTGAAGAAGCTGACCGGCGTGTCGCCCGAAATCGAGAAGAAGCTGACCGATCTCGGTTTCTTCCACTACGCGCAGATCGCCTCGCTCAACGCTGCCGACGCTCATCACCTCGGTGAAGAAGCCGGCCTGCCGGGCCGCGTTGACGGCTGGGTGGCGCAGGCCAAGGAACTGACCGCCGAAGTCGAGTGACTTTTGCGTTCTGACATCGGCGACGGCGCCCGCAAGGCGCCGCGCTTTTGAAATGCACGGCCGGCCCGGAACCCTCCGGCCGGCCGTGTCGTCAAATGACACATGAGATCGTGTGAGGAATAGAACATGGCCAACATCACCGCGGGCATGGTGAAAGAGCTGCGCGACAAGACTGGCGCCGGCATGATGGACTGCAAGGCCGCGCTGGGCGAGGTCGAGGGCGACATCGAGGCCGCCATCGACTGGCTGCGCAAGAAGGGTCTGGCCAAGGCCGCCAAGAAGGCCGGCCGCATCGCCGCCGAGGGTCTGATCGGCATCGCCGTCTCCGGCACCAAGGGCGTCGTGGTCGAGGTCAATTCCGAGACCGACTTCGTGGCGCGCAACGAGCAGTTCCAGGCGCTGGTGCGCGGCATCGCGCAGGTGGCGTTGGAGGCTGGCGACAGCATCGACGCCATCAACGCCGCGACCTTCCCGGGCGGCGGCACGGTCGCCGAGACCATTGCCAGCACCGTCGGCACCATTGGCGAGCATATGAATCTGCGCCGCGCCAAGCAGGTGTCGGTCTCCTCCGGCGTGATCGGCACCTATGTGCATGGTTCGGTCGGCGAGGGCCTCGGCAAGATCGGCGTGCTCGTCGCGCTCGAATCGACCGGCAAGGCCGACGAGCTCGCAGCCCTCGGCCGTCAGATCGCCATGCACATTGCCGCGGCCAACCCGCAGGCGCTGGATGCCGCCGCCATCGACGCCGACGTGATTGCGCGCGAGCGCAACGTGCTGGCCGAGAAGGCCAAGGCATCGGGCAAGCCGGACAACGTTGTCGAGAAGATCGTCGAGAGCGGCCTGAAGACCTTCTTCAAGGAAGTCACGCTGGTCGAGCAGGCTTTCATCCACGATCCCTCCAAGACCGTGGCGCAGGCCGTCAAGGAGAGCGAAGGCAAGGTCGGCGCCCCGATCAAGCTGGTCGCTTTCGTGCGCTTCGCTCTCGGTGAAGGCGTCGAGAAGGCCGAGAGCGACTTCGCTGCCGAAGTCGCCGCCGCTGCCGGCGTCTGAACGCATTGATGCGTTGATAAGAGCACGCCGGACGCCCTGAGGGGTGTCCGGCGTGTTTTACTGAGTACGCGACTGAAGAGTCGCGCCAAAGCTGAGGTGCCTCATGTCGTCGGAGTCGAGCGAACCCGCTTACAAGCGTGTGCTGGTCAAAGTTTCCGGTGAGGCGCTGATGGGCAGTGAGGCGTTCGGCCTGCACTGGCCGACCATCGAGCGCATCGCCCGCGACCTCGTCGACGCCCACCGTACCGGCGCGCAGATCGCTGTCGTCGTCGGCGGCGGCAACATCCTTCGCGGCGCCAGCGTCGCCGGCGAGGGTCTCGACCGCGCCACGGCCGACCATATGGGCATGCTTGCGACCGTCATGAATGCGCTGGCGCTGGAAAAGGCCGTCGAGCATGCCGGCGTCCCGGCGCGCACGCTGTCCGCCATTCCGATGCCGACCATCTGCGAGCCCTATGCCCGCCAGACCGCCTCGCGCCACTTGTCGCGCGGCCGCATCGTCCTGCTCGCCGGCGGCACCGGCAACCCGTATTTCACCACCGACACCGGCGCCGTGCTGCGTGCCGCCGAGCTGGAATGCAACGCGGTGATGAAGGCGACCAATGTCGACGGCGTCTACACCGCCGATCCCAAGACCGATCCGACCGCGACGCGCTATGAACACCTGACGCATGACGAAGCGCTCGCCAAGGATCTCAAGATCATGGACGCGGCGGCCTTTGCGCTGGCCCGCGAAGCACGCCTTCCCATCGTCGTTTTCTCGATCCGCGAACCGGGCGCCATCGCGGCGGCGATTTGCGGGCAGGGCCGTTCGACAACCGTTGCTCCGTAACTGCTTGCGTAACACGGCAATACATTCGATATAGCCCCGTTCGAGCCGTGGGGACGGCATGAGATGCCGCATTCCGGCGACGCCGGACAGATGATTAGATGAGGTCCGTTATGAGCACTGGTCCGATCGACATTGCCGATCTGAAGCGCCGCATGCAGGCGACCATCGGCGTCCTGAAGCAGGAGCTTGGCGGCCTGCGCACCGGGCGCGCCTCCGCCAGCCTGCTGGAGCCGATCCACGTCGATGCCTATGGCAGCCACATGTCGCTGAGCCAGGTTGCGTCGGTGAACGTGCCGGAGCCGCGTCTGCTCTCGGTGCAGGTGTGGGACCGCAGCATGGTCTCGGCCGTCGAGAAGGCGATCCGCGATTCGAATCTCGGCCTCAACCCGCAGACCGAGGGCCAGGTCATCCGCGTGCGGATCCCCGAGCTGACGCAGGATCGCCGCCAGGAACTCGTGAAGGTGGCCCACAAATATGCCGAGGCCAGCCGCGTGGCTGTGCGCCATGTGCGCCGCGACGGCCTCGACACCATCAAAAAGGCCGAGAAAGACGGCGATATCAGTTCCGATGACCTCGATCGTCTGGCCGATCAGGTTCAGAAGGCGACGGACCAGGCGATCATCGAGATCGATCAGGTCCTGAGCGGCAAGGAAAAAGAGATTCTGGCTGTCTGAGCATGTTCGGCAAAAGTTGAACGACTTTGCGATAAGAACATGCTTCAGAGTGTTGAATCGAGGGCATTTTCTCATCGGTCGGATGTTTCATCCGATCGGAAAAGGCTCTAAGGCAGCGGAATAGAGCGCCAGGAGGGGGGCCTCCGTGAAGATCGCGAACTTCGAGATGCCGTCCCGCGAATCCAGCGGGCGTGAAACGCCGGATATGGCCGCATCGAACGGGGCGAAACCGCGCCACGTCGCGATCATCATGGATGGCAATGGCCGCTGGGCGAAGGCCCATGGCATGCCCCGCTTCGAGGGGCATCGGCGCGGCGTCGAGGCGGTGCGACGCAGCGTGAAGGCGGCCCGCGAACTCGGCATCGAGGCGCTCACCATCTACAGTTTCTCCAGCGAGAACTGGTCGCGGCCGATGGCCGAGATCAGCGAATTGATGGGCCTTCTCAAGCGCTTCATCCGCTCGGACCTGCGGGAGCTCCACGCCAACAATGTCCGCCTGCGCATTATCGGCGAGGGTCATCCCACCGATCCGGAAGTGCAGGCGCTGCTGGACGAGGCCGAACAACTCACGAGCGGCAATACCGGGTTGATGCTGGCGGTCGCGTTCAATTACGGCTCGCGCAACGAGATCGCCCGCGCCGCGCAGAAGCTGGCGCGCGACGTCGCCGAGGGCACGCTGCGCCCCGAGGACATCACCACCGAGCGCCTTGCCGCCGAGCTCGACACGGCGGGCATGCCGCCGCTCGATCTGATCATCCGCACCAGCGGCGAGCAGCGTCTGTCGAACTTCCTGCTCTGGCAGGCCGCCTATGCGGAACTCGTCTTCCTGCCCGTGCTGTGGCCCGACTTCGACCGTGAATGGCTCGAGCGCGCGCTGACCGAATACGGCCAGCGCGAACGGCGTTTCGGCGGCATCGATCCGGCCGGGCGCTGACACGTTGAATATCGGGGCCGATTTCCTGCCGCGCCTCCGGTCGGCCGTTATCCTCGCGCCGCTCGTGCTGTTCGCCGCCGGTTGGGGCGGGGCACCCTTCATGCTGATGATCGGCACCGCCGCAATTCTGGTGCTGTGGGAATGGACCACCATCACCGGCGGCCAGCCCAAGGCGACTCTTCTCGGGCTTGGCGGCGTGTCGATCGTGGCCGCGTTGATCGAGATCGAGCTCGGCGTTCCCGTCGCTGCCATCGGCGCGATCCTGCTCGGCATCGCCGCCGCCGCCTTCATCGCCACCGGCGGGGCGGCCGCCCGCACCTGGGCGCTGTTCGGCGTGCTCTACGCCGCCGCCCTGGCGATTCCCGCGCTGATACTACGCGATGACCCTATGCTCGGGCTCGCCAGCCTGGTCTGGCTGTTCGCCGTGGTGTGGAGCACCGACATCGCCGCCTATTTCTGCGGGCGGCTGATCGGCGGGCCCAGGCTCTGGCCGCGCGTCAGTCCCAACAAGACGTGGTCCGGTGCCATTGGCGGCGCGGTGTTCGCGACATTGGCCGGCATGCTGACCACCCATCTGTTCGGCATTGAAAGCTTCCTTCTGGCTGCACCGGCCGCCTTTGCCGCGAGCATCGCCAGCCAGGGCGGCGACCTGTTCGAATCCTCGATGAAGCGCCGCTTCGGCGTGAAGGATTCCAGCCACCTCATTCCCGGCCATGGCGGGCTGATGGACCGGCTCGACGGGTTCATCGCCGCCGCCGTGCTCGCGCTGGTCATCGGTCTGATCCGCCACCCGGCGGCGCCGGCGCAGGGTCTGCTTTTGTGGTGACGCCTTCTTTTGTGGTGACTGCGGCGATCCGCCGTCGCTGATTTCGATTTGCGGCGGACTTTTGCCCAAGTTCGCCTTAAAGCCACCCTATGGATGAACGGGCTCGCCCGCTGGCGTGCTCTTTGGGATTCGATACATGGACATTCTCGCCTCGATGAGCGGCAGCGCCGGCTGGCTTCTCGGCTACGTCGTCCCGTTCCTGTTCGTGCTGACCATCGTGGTATTCTTCCATGAGCTTGGCCACTTCTGGGTGGCGCGCCGTGCGGGCGTGAAGGTGGTCGCCTTCTCCGTTGGCTTCGGCCCCGAACTGATTGGGTTCAACGACAAGCACGGCACGCGCTGGAAGATCTCGGCGATTCCGCTCGGCGGCTATGTGAAGTTCCTCGGCGACGAGAACGCCGCCAGCACGCCGGATCGCGGCTCGATCAGCGCCATGAGCGAGGCGGAGCGCCGCGAGAGCTTCTTCCACAAGTCGGTCGGCGCCCGTGCCGCCATCGTCGCCGCCGGCCCGATCGCCAATTTCATTCTCGCCATCGTCATCTTCTCCGCGCTGTTCATGACGGTCGGCAAGCAGGTGACGACGCCGCAGGTCGACGCCGTGCAGGCCGGCAGCGCCGCAGAGCGCGCCGGGTTCCAGCCGCGCGATGTCATCCTCACCATCGACGGGGCCAAGATCGATTCGTTCGGCGACATGCAGCGCATCGTCTCGTCGAGCGCCGACCAGCCCTTGACCATCGAGGTCGAGCGCGACGGCAACCGGGTGGCGCTGACCGCGACGCCGGACAAGAAAGAGATCACCGACACCTTCGGCAATGTGCACCGCCTCGGCGTGCTCGGCATTTCCCGCTCAACCGGGGGCGGGGAGGTCAAGACCCAGCGATTCGGGCCGATCGATTCGGTGACCATGGCGACCAAGGAAGTCTGGTTCATCGTCGACCGCACCTTCAGCTATCTCGGCGGCGTGGTGACGGGACGCGAGTCGGCCGATCAGCTTGGAGGCCCGATCCGCATTGCCCAGGTTTCCGGTCAGGTGGCGACCTTCGGCATTGGTGCGCTGTTGCAGCTCGCCGCGGTGCTTTCAGTGTCGATCGGTCTTCTTAACCTCTTCCCGGTACCCTTGCTTGATGGTGGGCATCTGCTCTTTTACGCCATTGAAGCGCTGCGCGGACGCCCGCTCAGCGACCGGGCGCAGGAGGTCGGTTTCCGCATCGGTCTGGCGCTGGTTCTGATGCTGATGTTGTTTTCGACGTGGAACGATATTCTAAACATATCAAAATCTTGAGCCGGATTCGCAGTGGCGTTGCCTCGGAGCAACGCTGCGCTGAAAAGGCTTGAGGACGGGGGCGGTTCGGTTTGCAGGTATGGCAAAAGCCTGTACAAGCGAACCGCAGGGTGAAGGACCGTGCTCGCATGCGCGCGCATGCAGGTTCGGCGTCAGAACAACGGTAAGGTTGCGCACCAAATGGCTTCTTGTGTCCGGTTTGTGAGTAGAATGGCTTCGGTCGTCGGCGTTGTTGCGCTGGTGTCCGTGGCTGGGGTCGCCGGATCCGTCGTTATGCCTGTCAGCGCCGTTGCGCAGACCGCCAGTTCCATCGTCGTCGAGGGCAATCGCCGCGTCGACGCCGAGACCATCCGCTCCTATTTCGCGACTCAGCCCGGCCAGCGCCTCGATCCCGCGAAGATCGACGAGGCGCTCAAGGCGCTCTGTTTGCCGATGTCAGCATCAGCAATCGCGGCGGCCGCATGGTCGTCACCGTGGTCGAGAACGAGGTCATCAATCGCGTTGCCTTCGAGGGCAACAAGAAGCTGAAGGACGACCAGCTCTCTAGCGAGGTTCAGTCCAAGCCGCGCGGCGCGTACTCCAAGACCACCGTGCAGGCCGATACCCAGCGCATCATCGAACTGTATCGCCGCTCCGGCCGCTACGACGTGCGCGTCACGCCGAAGACCATCGATCGCGGCCAGGGTCGTGTCGACCTCGTGTTCGAGGTCAATGAGGGCGACAAGCTCGGCGTCGCCCAGATCAAGTTCGTCGGCAACAAGGCCTTCTCCGAGTACAAGCTCAAGGAGGAGGTGACCACGACCGAGACCAACTGGCTCTCGTGGATCAAGAACACCGACATTTACGACGTGGACCGCATCAACTCCGACCAGGAACTGCTGCGCCGCTTTTATCTCAAGAACGGCTATGCCGACTTCCGCATCGTCTCGGTCACCGCCGATCTCGACCGCGCGCGTGACGGCTTCGTGCTGACCTATGTGCTCGACGAAGGCCCGCAGTACCGCATCGGCAGCGTCGATGTCGTGTCCGGCATCAAGGACGTCGATCCCAGCACCATCCGCTCCGCGCTCCGGGTCCAGAAGGGTCAGGTTTATAACGCCGAGCTGGTCGAGAAGTCGGTCGAGAACGCCACCATCGAAATCTCCAAGGCCGGTTATGCCTTTGCGCAGGTTCGTCCGCGCGGCGACCGCAACCTCGAGACCCGCACCATCTCCCTGGTGTTCGCCGTAGAGGAAGGCCCGCGCGTCTATATCGAGCGCCTCGAAATCCGCGGCAACACCCGCACCCGTGACTGGGTCATCCGTCGCGAGTTCGATCTCGCGGAAGGCGATGCCTATAACCGCGTGCTGATCGACCGCGCCGAGCGCCGCCTGCGCAACCTCGGCTACTTCAAGGAAGTCAAGATCACCAACGAGCCCGGCACGGCGCCCGATCGCATCATTCTTGTGGTGCAGGTCGAGGACCAGCCGACGGGTGAGTTCGCGGTGTCCGGTGGCTATTCGACGACGGACGGCTTCATCGGCGAAGTGGCGATCTCGGAGAAGAACTTCCTTGGTCGCGGCCAGTATGTGCGCCTGGCCGGCCAGCTGGGGGGCGTCGACTTCAACTTCACCGAGCCGTACTTCCTGGACTATCGCATCGCCGCCGGCTTCGACCTGTTCTGGAAAACGACCAGCGAGACCGACTACAGCCCGTATGATACCGAGACCGCCGGCGGCACGCTGCGCCTCGGTCTGCCGCTCACCGACGAGCTGACCCTCGGCCTGCGCTACACGCTGTCCACCAAGGAGATTTCGGTCTCCGAGGAGGATCTGCTGGATAACGACGTCTCCTGGGCGCTGCTCGAGGTGAACAACGATGCGGCCATCACCTCGCTGGTCGGCTACACCCTGTCCTACAACATGCTGGACAACAACCTCGACCCCACCAACGGTTATCTGCTTGAGTTCAAGCAGGACTTTGCCGGCCTCGGCGGCGACGTGAACTTCATCCGCTCGACCTTCGACAGCCGCTGGTACGTTCCGGTGGTTGGCGACTTCGTCCTGATGCTGCGTGGCCAGGCCGGTAACGTCGCTTCCTGGGGCGGTGAGGACCTGCGCATCCTCGACAACTTCTTCAAGGGCCCGGATCTGGTTCGCGGCTTTGAGTCCAACGGCATCGGCCCGCGCGATCTGGCCTCGGGTACGGACGGCGATACCGACGCGCTGGGCGGCACGCTTTACTGGGGTGTCTCGACCGAACTGCAGTTCCCGCTTTCCTTCCTGCCGAAGGAAATGGGCCTGCGCGCCGCGATCTTCGCCGACGCCGGTTCGCACGGCCAGACCACCTTCGAGAACATCGCGGGCTATGAGGACAACCTCACCAACTGCGATAACATTGCCGGATCGAAGACCAAGGGCTTGAACAATGTGTGCGTCGCCGACAGCGACGCGATCCGTTCCTCGGTCGGTGTCAGCCTGATCTGGAAGTCGCCCTTCGGCCCGCTGCGCTTCGATTACGCATGGGCGCTGTCGAAGGAGGACTACGACCAGACCCAGGCTTTCCGCTTCAGCGGCGGCACCAAATTCTGATAGGCTGACATAGCTCGTTTGCTAAACGGCGGTCCGGTCTTCCGGGCCGCCGGTTCGTTTCTGGAACAGCTCGGCGGCGCGGCACCACGGATGACTGATCCCGTTTTTCATGCGGCCCCGGCGCCGCTGTCGCTCAGTGCCATCTGCGCACTGGTCGGCGCCGTCCTTAGCGAGGGCGTCGATCCCTCGCGCACCGTCACCGGCGTTGCCTCGCTGGAGCGGGCAGGGCCGTCGGACATCAGCTATATGGACGGCGCGCGCAACGTGCCGCAGCTGCGCGACACCCGCGCCGGCATCTGTCTGGTCAATGAACGCTTCGCCGTTCATGTGCCCGCCGGCACGCTGGCCCTTATCGTCGCCCGGCCTTATCCCGCCTTTGTCGCCATTTCCCGGCACATGTATGCCGATACGCTGCGGCCCGGCTCGATCTTCGGTCAGCCCGGCGTCTCATCCGGCGCGGTCGTGCACCCGCAGGCGCGCATCGAGGCGGACGTCACCATCGATCCCGGCGCCATCGTCGGGCCGGGCGCGGAGATCGGCGCCGGCACGGTGATCGCTGCGGGCGCCGTCATCGGTCCCGGTGTGCGGATCGGGCGCGACTGCGCCATCGGCTCCAATGCCAGCATCATCCACGCGCTGCTGGGCGACCGCGTCATCATCCATCCCGGCGCGCGGATCGGGCAGGACGGCTTCGGCTATCTCGGCGGCGCCAGCCACGCCAAGGTGCCGCAGATCGGCCGCGTCATCCTGCAGGACGATGTCGAGATCGGCGCCGGCACCACGGTGGATCGCGGCGGGCTGCGCGACACGGTGATTGGCGAGGGCACCAAGATCGACAACCTCGTGCAGATCGCGCACAACGTCGTCATCGGCCGCCACTGCATCATCGTCTCGCAGACCGGCATCGCCGGCAGCGCGACGCTGGGTGATTATGTCGTGCTGGGGGGGCAGGTCGGCGTCATCGGCCATGTCGAGATCGGCGACGGCTCGAAGATCGCCGCGACCAGCAACGTCAAGGACAACGTGCCACCGGGCGTGGAATGGGGCGGATCGCCAGCCAAGCCGATGCGGGACTGGTTCCGCGAAGTGATGGCGGTGCAGCGCCTCGCGCGTGGGGAGCGCGCCAAAGGTTCCGCCGGACAGGAAGGACAAGGGACGGAATGAGCGTTCAGGCCGAAGGCAGCCTCGGGCAAATCACCCTCGGAACTGCCGATATTCACCGCATCCTCGCGGCGCTGCCGCACCGCTACCCCTTCCTGATGATCGACAAGATCATCGGCATCGAGGGCGACAAGCGCGCGATCGGGATCAAGAACGTGTCGGCCAACGAGCCGCACTTCCAGGGCCATTTCCCGGATAACCCGGTGATGCCGGGCGTGCTGATCCTCGAAGGCATGGCGCAGACCGCGGGCACCATCTGCCTGCTCGACCGCCCGGAAGACGGCGCGCCGTCTTTGGTCTATTTCATGACCATCGACAAGGCGAAGTTCCGCAAGCCCGTAGTGCCGGGCGATGTGCTCGAATACCACATGACGCAGATGTCCAAGCGGCGGAACATGTGGTGGTTCCGCGGCGAGGCGAAGGTCGATGGCCAGATCGTCGCCGAGGCCGAAGTCGGCGCCATGATCGCCCGAGAGGCCAAGAAATGATCAGTTCAAGTGCCAGGATCGATCCGACCGCCCGGGTCGAGGACGGTGCCAGCATTGGCGACGAGGTCGAGATTGGCCCGTTCTGCGTGGTCGGCGCCGGGGTGGAACTCGCCGCGAGGGTGAAGCTGGTGTCGCATGTCGTGGTCTCCGGCATCACCAGCATCGGCGAAGGCACCATCGTCTACCCGTTCGCCTCGCTCGGCTCGGCCCCGCAATCCTATCATTACAAGGGTGAGGCGAGCCGGCTGAAGATCGGCTCGAATAACATCATCCGCGAGCATGTCACCATGAACACCGGCACCGCCGGCGGGCATATGGAAACCGTGGTCGGCGACAACGGCATGTTCATGGTGGGCAGCCATGTCGCCCATGACTGCATCGTCGGGAACAATGCGATCTTCGCGAACAACGCGACCTTGGCCGGCCACTGCGTTGTGGGCAATCATGTTTTCATGGGCGGGCTGGCGGGCACGCATCAGTTCGTCAAGATCGGCGACGAGGCGATGATCGGCGGCATGGTGCCGGTGCGCCGCTCCATCATTCCGTTCGGCGCCATCGAGCGAGACGCCAAGGGCCTTGGCGGCCTGAACCTCATCGGTCTCAAGCGCCGAGGTCACTCGCGCACGGAGATCAACGCGATCCGCGCGGCCTATCACGAGATATTCTACGGCTCCGGCACATTCGAGCAGCGCCTGGAACGGGTAGCGGTCGACTATGCCGAGGTCGCTTCCGTCATCATGATCATCGATTTCATTCGTGACGCCGGCAAGCGCCGCATCTTCATGCCGCACGACGCCAGCGGCATGAGCGATCTCGACGACGCAGCCTAGCGCCGCGCGGCAACCATGCCCTCAACCGCCGCACCCGCGACGCTCGCCCCCCCGGTCCCGGCCGGGAATGGCGAGCCGCTGGGCATCGTCTGCGGCGGCGGCGCCTTCCCGCTCGCGGTTGCAGTGGCCGCCAAGCACGCGGGGCGCCGGGTGGTGCTGTTCCCGATCTATGGCTTCGCTGACCCCGAGGTCGAAGCGTGGCCGCATGTGTGGATCCATATTGCTCAGTTCGGCAAGCTGAAGGCCGAGCTGCGCCGCCATGGTTGCCGCGATGTCGTGATCATCGGCAACGCGCTGCGCCCGCGCGTGCGCGACATAAGGCTGGACTGGGGCGCTCTCCGGCTCATCCCACGCATACTCGGCATGCTGCGCGGCGGCGACGATCATCTGCTGTCCGACATCGCCCGCGTGTTCGAGGAATCGGGCTTCCGGCTGGTCGGCGCGCATGAGATCGCTCCCGAAATCCTCATCCCCGAGGGACGCCTATCCTCCGTGGAGCCGACCCGCGACGAGCTGGACGACATCGAGGTCGGCCGCCGCGCGCTCAAGGCGCTCGGCCCGCTCGATATCGGGCAGGGGCTGGTGGTGATGAAGAAGCATGTGGTGGCGATGGAAGCAGCGGAGGGCACCGACCTGATGCTCGAGCGCGTCGCGGAGCTTCGCGCCATTGGCCGCATCAAGACGCCGGCGCATTGCGGCGTGCTGGTGAAGGTGCCGAAAATCGGCCAGGATTTGCGGCTCGACATGCCCTCCCTTGGCCCTCGTACCGTGGAAGGCGCCGCTCGCGCCGGACTGGCGGGCATTGCGGTCGAGGCCGGCGGCGTCATCGGCACCGATGTCGATGCCATCATCCGCGCGGCGGATGCGGCGGGCATCTTCGTCTACGGCTTTTCGCCGGGTGCGGCGTCGTGAAGATATTCATCATCGCCGGCGAGGAATCCGGCGACGCGCTCGGCGCCGGCCTGATGGCGGAGCTGAAGCTTCTCCATCCCGGCGAGATCACATTTCGCGGCGTCGGTGGCCCCGGTATGCGGGCCGAGGGGCTGGAAACGCTGTTTCCCATGGACGACATTACGGCCATGGGCTTCGTGCAGGTCATCGCCGGCCTGCCGCGCATCCTTCGCCGCATGCGCGAGACGGCGGACGCCATTGTGGCCGATCCGCCGGATATTCTGGTGCTGATCGACGCGCCGGACTTCACCCATCGTGTTGCCCATAAGGTCCGCGCGCGGCTGCCCGACCTTCGAATCGTGAAATATGTCGCGCCGACCGTATGGGTCTGGCGTCCCGGCCGCGCCCGCGCCATGGCGCCGGATATCGACCAGGTGCTCGCGGTGCTGCCGTTCGAGCCGGAGATCATGAATCAGCTTGGCGGCCCGCCCACCACCTATGTCGGCCACCCGCTGCTGTCGGACCTCACGCGCCTGCACCCCAATGCCGAGGAAACCGCCCGCCGTGCAATGGCCCCACCCGTGCTGCTGGTGCTGCCCGGCAGCCGCCGCGCCGAGCTCGCCCGGCTCGGCGAGGTGTTCGGGCAGGCGCTCGGCGCGTTGAAGGCCGGGGGTCAGGAGTTCGAGCTGGTGCTGCCGACGCTGCCGCGTCGTCGCGCGCAGGTCGAAGCCATGATCGCGACATGGCCGGTGCGCCCGCGCGTCGTGGTGGAGGAAGGTGAAAAATACGCCGCGTTCCGGCAGGCGCGCGCCGCGCTGGCCGCTTCCGGCACGGTGACGCTGGAACTGGCGCTTGCTGGCGTGCCGATGGTCACGGCCTACAAGGTCTCGAAATTCGAGGGCTGGATCGGGCCCTATGTGCTGCGCGGCGGCTCGGTCATCCTGCCGAATATCATCCTCGGCGAGAATGTGGTGCCGGAATTCCTGCAGCAGCACTGCACGGCGGACGCCCTGACGCGCTCGCTCGGCGACATCATCCCGGACGGTTTGAGGCGCCAGGCACAGATCGACGCCTTCACCCGGCTGGAGGGCATTCTCAGCCTCGCCGGCGACACGCCCAGCCGCCGCGCCGCCCTCGCGGTGCTGGCGACCAGGCACACACCCCAATAGAAAATCCCCGCCCTTCTCCAGAAAGACGGGGACTTTTCATGTCATCGCTGCCGGACCGCGCCCGGCGACGCCTTAACCCGCCATCACTTGCGACGGGCGATCGGGGTGTAGTCGCGCTGGGTGGCGCCGGTGTAGAGCTGGCGCGGGCGGCCGATGCGCTGGCCGGGATCCTCGATCATTTCCTTCCACTGGCCGATCCAGCCGACGGTGCGCGCCAGCGCGAACAGCACGGTGAACATCGAGGTGGGGAAGCCGAGGGCGCGTAGCGTGATACCCGAGTAGAAGTCGATGTTCGGGTACAGCTTGCGCTCGACGAAATACTCGTCCTGCAGCGCAATGCGCTCAAGTTCGATCGCGATGTCGAGCAGCGGATCGTCCTTGATGCCGAGCTCGTTCAGAACATCGTGACAGGTCTCCTGCATGATCTTGGCGCGCGGATCGTAGTTCTTGTAGACGCGATGCCCGAAGCCCATCAGGCGGAACGGATCGTTCTTGTCCTTGGCGCGCTTGATGAATTCCGGGATGCGCTCCACCGAGCCGATCTCGCCGAGCATCTTCAGCGCGGCCTCGTTGGCGCCGCCATGCGCGGGGCCCCACAGGCAGGCGATGCCGGCCGCGATGCAGGCGAACGGGTTGGCGCCCGACGAGCCGGCCAGACGCACCGTCGAGGTCGAGGCGTTCTGCTCATGGTCGGCATGCAGGATGAAGATGCGGTCGATGGCGCGGGAAAGGATCGGGTTGACCTTGTATTCCTCGCACGGCACCGAGAAACACATGCGCAGGAAGTTCGACGAGAAGTCGAGGTCGTTCTGCGGGTAAACGAAGGGCTGGCCGATGGTGTATTTATAGGCCATCGCCGCCAGGGTCGGCATCTTGGCGATCATGCGGATCGAGGCGATCATCCGCTGCGTCGGGTCCGAGATGTCGGTGCTGTCATGGTAGAACGCCGACAGCGCGCCGACCGAGGCCACCAGCACCGCCATCGGATGCGCGTCGCGGCGGAAGCCGTGGAAGAACCGGCTCATCTGCTCGTGCACCATGGTGTGGCGCGTCACGCGGTAGTCGAAGTCGGCCTTCTGGGCGGCGGTCGGCAGCTCGCCGTACAGCAGCAGATAGCAGGTCTCGAGGAAGTCGCCGTTCTCGGCAAGCTGCTCGATGGGGTAGCCGCGATAGAGCAGGATGCCCTCGTCGCCGTCGATATAGGTGATCTGACTCTCGCAGCTCGCGGTCGAGGTGAAGCCAGGATCGTAGGTGAAGAGGCCGGTCTGGCCGTAGAGCTTGCCGATATCAACGACATCCGGCCCGATCGTGCCGCCGAGGATAGGGAGATCCCAACTCTTGTTGCCTATGGTCAGAGTCGCGGATTTCGCCGAAGTATCGTCGATGGCGTCCATACGGGGGTTCTCCCTAAGAATATATGATACCGATTGATCCGGTTCGCGTCTTTACGAGTGCCGCACCGTGCCGTGCGGCACAAGGCGCTGGAGACGGGGAAGTCTCCCTGCGACCCGATGGAATAAAGTCGTAGCGGTTTCGGTATCTGCTCGCAAGCGCAGCGAACGCGGTACTCGGCTGCGTGCTAAGACCGTGACGCAGAGCGGCTTTGCGCTCTCTCGCAGATGCGTTATCTGCGTCACGTTTCTGCGCTAGGCTGGTAGTTTGGTCCCGGTCTGGTCGGCGATCCGGGCCAGCGACTCCGGCTTGCCGAGCACCGCCAGCACATCGAAAATGCCGGGCGAGGTGGTCTTGCCGGTCACTGCCGCGCGCAGGGGCTGGGCGATGGCGCCGAGCTTGGCGCCGGTGGCTTCCGCGACCGTGCGCACCGCCGCTTCCGTGGTGGCGGCCGACCAGTCGTCCACGGCTTCCAGCGCCGTGCCGGCAGCCGCCAGCAGGCGGCGGCCATCATCCGAGAGCAGCGCGCGCGCCTTGTCCTCGATGTCGAGCGGGCGGTCCTTGAGGATGTAGGTCGCGCTGTCCAGCAGCTCGAGCAGCGTCTTGGCGCGCTCCTTCAGGCCGGGCATGGCGGCGAGCAATTGCGCGCGGCGCTCCGGGATGAGGGCGGCGGCAATCGCCGGGCCGTTGGGGATGTGCGGCAGCAGCGTGTCGATCGCTGCCATCAGCTCCTCGTCCGGCGTCGCGCGCATATAGAGCCCGTTGATGTTCTCCAGCTTGGCGAAGTCGAACCGTGCGGCCGAACGCCCGACCCGGTCGAGATCGAAGATCCGGCTCATCTCTTCGGTGGTGAAGATTTCCTGGTCGCCATGGCTCCAGCCGAGCCGCACCAGATAATTGCGCACCGCCGCCGGCAGATAGCCCATGGCGCGATAGGCATCGACGCCGAGCGCGCCGTGGCGCTTGGACAGCTTGGCGCCATCCGGCCCGTGGATCAGCGGGATGTGCGCCATCTTCGGCACGGTCCAGCCGAGCGCGTTGTAGATCTGGGTCTGGCGGGCGGCATTGGTGAGATGATCGTCGCCCCGGATGATGTGGGTGACGCCCATGTCATGGTCGTCGACCACCACGGAGAGCATGTAGGTCGGCGTTCCGTCAGAGCGCAGCAGCACCAGATCGTCGAGTTCCTTGTTGGCGAACACGACGCGGCCCTGCACCAGATCGTCGATCACGGTCTCGCCTTCCAGCGGCGCGCGCAGGCGGATCGCCGGCTTTCGGTCGGCCGGGGCCTCGGAGGCGTCGCGGTCGCGCCAGCGGCCGTCATAGCGCGGCGGCTTGTGCTCGCGGCGCGCGGTCTCGCGCATCTCCTCGAGCTCCTGCGCGGTGGCATAGCAGGGATAGGCGTGGCCCTCGGCCAGCATGCGCTCCACCGCCTTGCGGTGCCGCGCGGCGCGGGCGAACTGATAGACCACGTCGCCGGTCCAATCGATGCCGAGCCAGGTCAGCCCGTCGATGATGGCGTCGATGGCTTCGGGGGTGGAACGCTGCCGGTCGGTGTCCTCGATGCGCATCAGCATCGTGCCGCCCTTGGCCTTGGCGTAGAGCCAGTTGAACAGCGCCGTGCGGGCGCCGCCAATGTGCAGGAAGCCGGTGGGCGAGGGGGCGAAGCGGGTAACGACGGGCTCAGACATTGGTATTCCGACTTGCAGCCCGAAAATCTGGCGGGCCGAGGGATAGCGGGCGCGGACGGTGCGTGTACCATAGGAGCGTGACACGGGAAAAGCGCCGTCTCGGACAAGTGGTTCTGAGCCTGAGCTTTTTGCGACCGGAGCGGCGCGGGCGTGCAGGGCGCATCGGACGACGAGCCGGGTCACCCAAATCCGGCAAACTGGAAGCCTCGCGCACGCGGACAGGCCGATGTCCTGCCCGTGGACGCGCCTGCGCGGGCTTTGCCGCGCGGTTTATTGCCGGCGCTGCCATGGGGCGGCATGGGTGCCGCGCTGGCCGGCATGCTCGCCACCGAGCTGGAAGACCGCCGTGCCTTCCTGTTCCTGCCCGTCGGGCTGGCGATCGGCATGGCGTTGTACTTCGGCGCAGCGCACGAGCCGGTGGCCTATGCCGCGCTGTTGCCATTTGGCGCCTTTGCACTGCTGGCCTATTGGGCGCGCGATCGGGCGGCGGCGTTCTACGCACTGACGATGCTGGCAGTCATTGCATTCGGTTTTGCCATTGCCAGCCTGCAGGTGCAGCGCATCAGCCATCCCGTGCTCGGGCAGACGCTGACCGCCGTCGAGGTCGCCGGCTTTGTCGAGGCCGCCGAGCAGCGCCCACGAGGCAGCCGCATCACGCTGCTGGTCACCAGCCTAGGTCGCGCGCTGCCCAATCCGCCGCAGCGGGTACGGGTGACGCTGGCCTCGCGCCAGCCGCCGTCCATCGGCGATCATGTGAGCCTGCGCGCCACCATTGGTCCGCCGCCGGGGCCGGCCTATCCCGGCGGTTTCGATTTCGGCCGCTCGGCCTGGTTCGAGGGCATCGGCGCCACCGGCTTCGCGCTCGGCAAGGCAACGGTCGGCGTCGCCCCAACGCCGCCACCCATGGGGCTCAGTTTTGCGGCCTGGCTGGACCACAGCCGAGAGGCCATCGCCGCCCGTATCCGCATCGCCCTGCCGGGTGAGACCGGCGGCATCGCCGTTGCGTTGGTCACCGGCCTGCGCGACGGGGTGAGTGAGCCGATCGAGGAGACCATGCGGGTCTCGGGGCTCTCCCACATCTTGTCGATCTCCGGCCTGCACATGGCGCTGGTCGCCACCACCGTGTTCTTCCTGGTGCGGGCGCTGCTCGCGCTGTCACCGGGGCTGAGCCTGCGCCATCCGATCAAATCCTGGGCGGCAGTGCCGGCGGTGCTGGCGGCGACCTATTATCTGTTGCTGTCCGGCACCGAGGTTCCGACGCAGCGCTCCTACATCATGACGCTGCTGGTACTGTTCGGTGTCATCGTCGGCAGGCCCGCCCTGACGCTGCGCACATTAGCACTCGCTGCACTGGTGGTGCTGGTGCTGACGCCCTGGTCGATCCTCGATCCCGGTGCGCAGATGTCGTTTGCCGCGACACTGGCGCTGATCGCCGCCTATGAGCGCCTCGGCCGTCGCCTGTTCGTCGCGGAGGGGCAGGGCGCGGCACGAATAGGGAGCATGGCGGTGCGCTATATCGCAGCGCTGGTGCTCACCTCGCTTGCCGCCGGGTTGGCCACGGCGCCGTTCGCAGCCTTTCATTTTCAACGGCTTGCGCCGCTCAGTCTCATCGCCAACCTCGCCGCGATGCCGCTGGTGTCGTTCATCGTGATGCCGGCGGGACTGGTGGGCGCGATGCTGATGCCGTTCGGCTGGGACGAGCCGGCCTGGCGCTTCATGGGCTGGGGCATCGACCGGATGCGCGATGTCGCCGACTGGGTCGCCGCCATCCCCGGCGCCGACAGCGGCATCAGCGCCGTGCCGATGGCGAGCCTGATATTGCTGAGCATCGCCTTGCTGGCCGTGTGCCTGTTCCGTACCCGCCTGATTTTGCTGGCACCAATAGTGGCGGGCCTCGCGATGTGGGTGGACTGGCGCGCACCGATCCCCAGCCTGCTGGTGGATTCGCAAGGGCGGACCGTCGCAGTACGCGGCAGCGATGGCCGGCTGTCGTTGATGGGCGACAAATCCAGCGGCATCGCGGATCGCTTCGCCGTCGAGCAATGGCTGAGTGCAGAGGGCGAACGCTCGCGCTTCGGTGCCAAGGACCTCACCACGCTCGCCGCCTGCGACAGTGTCGGGTGCACGCTGAGAACGGCGGAGGGCGCCTATGTCGCCCTCTCGCGCACAAGGACGTCACTTGAGGACGATTGCCGCCACGCCGCGCTGCTCGTCACGATATTCGCCCCGCCCGAGGGGTGCGCGGCGCAGATCATCCATATCGATCCGCGCCGGCAGATCGGCGGCATCGCGGCTTATCCCAAACCGGAAGGCGGCTCGGAGATCGTGCAGGCCCGCCCGAGCGCCGGCACGCGGCCGTGGCACCCGGCACCGTCCATGACCGTAGCGACAGCAAAGCCAACCGCGCCGTCACGGGGCGAGAGATCGACCGGCCCACCGACGTCGAGAACCGCGCCACCGAACACGGATGTCCCACCGGAGTCCGAGAATTAATAACCAGCGCTAAGCCACTGACATTGAACTCAATAACGCCGGAACAGCCCGACCAGCCGCCCCTGAATCTGCACCCGGTCAGGGCCGAAGATCCGCGTTTCATAGGCCGGGTTCGCCGCCTCCAGCGCCACCGAGGCGCCCTTGCGGCGCAGGCGCTTGAGGGTGGCTTCCTCGTCGTCGATCAGCGCGACCACGATCTCGCCAGTGTCGGCGCTGTCGCATTTGCGGATCAGAGCGAGATCGCCGTCGAGGATGCCGGCCTCGATCATCGAATCGCCGCGTACTTCCAGCGCGAAATGCTCGCCGCCCCCGAGCATTTCCGGCGGCATCGAAATGGTGTGGTCGCGTGACTGGATTGCCGAGATCGGGGTGCCGGCGGCGATGCGGCCCATCACCGGGATCGAGACCGGGCGGCGGGCATCGTCGTCGCTGCTGGACGAGCGACCCCGGCCGAGGCTGCCCTCGATGACGTTCGGCGCGAAGCTGCGGGCAGGGGCCCGCGAGGGCTGCGTAATCTCGGGCATGCGCAGCACTTCCAGCGCGCGTGCCCGGTTCGGCAGGCGGCGGATGAAGCCGCGTTCTTCCAGAGCGGTGATCAGGCGATGAATGCCGGACTTGGAGCGAAGGTCCAGCGCATCCTTCATTTCCTCGAATGAGGGAGGCACGCCCGACTCCTGGAGCCGGTCATTGATGAAGGTAAGCAGCTCATGCTGTTTGCGGGTGAGCATTGGGCCACGTCCGTCCAAAAAGGCGCTGCGGAAACGAAACAAATCACGAACAAACACTATCCGTTCTATTTGTGTTCCGCAATGGGTAAACAAACGGCTAATCGCTAAGTCGAAAACGCCATGCATTCTCGCGGTGTATGCAATCTCTTCCAATATGCCTAGTTCGCATGCATAGTCGCATTCTGCATGTCTGGAGGTGCTTCTTGATCGGGACTATCGCGGAAATCGTCGACGCGCACCGGGCCGGCAAGCGCCTCGTCGACACTCTCAATGAATGCCTCGACCTGATCGAACGCCGCGGCGACCCGGCGATCTTCACCACCCTCAGCAGTCCCGAGGCCCTGGCGAGCGCGGTGAAGGCGCTGGAAGGGCTCGATCCCGCCACCCTGCCGCTCTATGGCGTGCCCTTCGCGGTGAAGGACAATATCGACGTCGCCGGCCTGCCGACCACCTGCGCCTGCCCGGACTTCGCCTATATCGCGACGCGCGATGCCACGGTGGTGGCGCGGCTGCGGCGGGCCGGGGCCATCGTCATCGGCAAGACCAATCTCGACCAGTTCGCCACCGGGCTGAACGGTACCCGCTCGCCCTATGGCACGCCGCGTAACGCGATGCGTGCGGACCTCGTTCCCGGCGGGTCGAGCTCCGGTTCGGGCGTTGCGGTCGCCCTGGGGCTCGTGCCGTTCGCGCTTGGCACCGACACCGCCGGCTCGGGCCGCATTCCGGCCGGGCTCAACAACATCGTCGGGCTGAAGCCGAGCCTTGGGCTGGTCTCCGCCAATGGCGTGGTGCCGGCCTGCCGCTCGCTGGATTGCGTGTCGATCTTCGCGCTGTCGGTCGAGGAGGCGTGGACCGCGCTGCGTGTTGCCGCCGGGCCGGATGAGGCCGATCCGTTCTCCCGCGCGCTGCCGGTGGGTGCGATGGGCGCTTGCCCGGTGCGCCCACGCATCGCCGTGCCGCGTGCACTGGATCGCGCCAGCTTCGGCGATACGCTGGCGGAAGCGGCGTTCGTCGACGCCATCGCCCGCATGGAGGCAATGGGCGCGGCAATCGTCGAGATCGAGATGGCGCCGTTCTTCGAGACCGCGCGCCTGCTCTATGAGGGCGCCTGGATCGCCGAGCGCCTCGCCGCGGTCGGCTCGTTCCTGGAATCGCGCCCCGATGCCTTCAATCCGGTGGTGCGGGGCATCATCGAGCAGGGCCGCGGCATGAGCGCGGTGGACGCTTTTCGCGGGCAGTATCGGCTTGCCGAGCTGAAGGCGCTGGCGCGCGAGACGCTGGCCGGCACGGAGGCGCTGATGGTGCCGACGATGCCGACGGTTTACACGCTCGATCAGATGGCGGCAGACCCGGTGCGGCTGAATAGCCATCTCGGCATCTACACCAATTTCGTCAATCTGCTGGATATGTGCGGCCTCGCCGTGCCCTCGGAAATCTGCACCGACGGCGCGCCGGCCGGCATCACCTTGCTGGCGCCCGCCGGGCAGGATGCGCACATTGCTTCCATCGGCGCCGCCTTCCACGCCAGCACCGGCCTCACCATGGGGGCGACGGGTCGCAAGCTGCCGCCGGTCCGTCCCGCGAGTTCGCGGCCGGCGCCGGGCTTCCACGAGATCGCGCTGTTCGGCGCGCATCTGTCCGGCCTGCCGCTGAATGGCGACCTGCTGGCGATGGGTGGCAGATTCGTGCGCCGCGCCCGCACCAGCGCGGACTACCGGCTCTATCTGCTCCCCGAGGGGCGCGTGCGGCGTCCCGGCCTGCTGCGCGGCGTACCCGGCAGCGGTGCGCCCATCGAGTGCGAGATCTGGGCGCTGCCGGCGGAAGGCTACGGCCGCCTTATTGCCGGCATCCCGGCCCCGCTCGGCGTCGGCACCGTGCTGCTGGAGGGCGGCGGCGAGGTGAAGGGCTTCCTGATGGAGGCGGTGGCAGCGGCGAACGCCCGCGACATTACCGAATTCGGCGGCTGGCGCGGCTTCCTGGCGGATGAAGCGGTTCAGAAGCCGAATCAGCAGGCGGCGCTAAGTCTCTGAAATCAAATGTCATCATCTCAAAGACTTTGGGCGTATTGCTCATAGGCGTCGTGAACGATGGCGATGTGGCTGCGCATGGCATTCGCCGCACCTTCGCGGTCGCCGCGCAGGATCGCGGTCGTCACCCGGTCGTGCTCGATATGCGACAGCGCGAGGCGCCCGAGCGCGCGGAACTGAGCGCGCCGGAACGGCGACAGCCGCCGCCGCGTGCCGAGCGTCAGCTCGACCAGATAGTCATTGTGGCTGCCGGCATAGATCGAGGTGTGGAACACCTCATTGGCTTCGCGATAGGCGGCGAAATCGCCCTGCCGCATCAGTTCGCCCATGTCGGCGTGCAAGGTCTCCAGCGCGCGGCGCTCGGTGGGGGTGATGTGCAGCGCGCATAGCCCGGCGCATAGCGCCTCGAGTTCGGCCATCACGTCGAACATCGATTGCAGCCGTTCGACGCTGGGGCGCGCCACCACGGCGCCACGATGCGGGCGGGTGTCGACGAGGCCGGAGGCGGCGAGCTCGCGAATGGCCTCGCGCACCGGGGTGCGCGACATGCCGAACCGTGCCGCGAGCGCCGTCTCGTCCAGCGTCGTGCCGGGCGGCAGCACGCCGCGGGTGATCTCGTCGGCGACATGCATCCGCAATTCCTCGGCACGCGTTACGCGTGGACGTGCGGGGCGGTCGTCGAGCGAAGAGTCGGACGTCAGGGACATGGCGGGAAAGCTACTCGTCGGCGCGGCTGAGCGCTTCAATTATAGTGCCGCAACCGTAAAACCTTAGGTGAATCAGGCGGGATCGTCGATCAGGCTGACATGGGCGGCGACGACCTTCCAGCCGGCCTTTGTGCGCATCCAGGTTTGCATCTGCCGGCCGATGCGGCCGGGTGCTGTGGAGCGGCGGAACAGCGTGGCGGCGGTCGCCATGTCGCGGCCATAGGTGGTGATGACGGTGCGCTCCAGCGTGCGCTCCAGCCCTACGGCCGAGCGCGCGGCGCGGAAGGCGCGGATCGCCTCGATGCCATAGAGATTTTCAGCCCCGCCATAGCGGATGGTGTTGGCGTCGTCCCAGAACAGCGCGTCGAGCCCGGCGACGTCGTTGGTCACCAGCGCGCGCTCATACTCATCAAAGACGGCTTCCACCTCGGCGCGCACGTCGGGAAGATTGATGTCCATCGCGGGCGCCCCATAGCTGAATGTGCCGCCAGCACAGCGTGCGCGGGCCGTCCGGTCAATCCTGCAGCGGCAAAATCTCGCAACGATCGCCCCGACTCGCGGCGGGGGCATGCGGGCGCCGCACCAGCAGCGCGTCGGCGCGGGCCAGCACGCTCATCATCGAGCTGTCCTGAACCGGCAGCGGGCGCACGATTGGCCCGCAATCGCCCTCACTGACGATCTCCGCGCGCATGAAATCCATGCGGTGATCATTGGCCTTCAGGTCGATGCCGAGTTCGGCACGCCGCAACGGCAGGGCGTCGCCGCCGCTGACGCCTTGCAGCGCATTCAGCAGCGGCACCAGATAGAGCAGGGCGCACACATGGGCGGATACCGGATTGCCCGGCAGGCCGAGCACATGGGTCGGCCCCGATCTGCCGAACATCAGCGGCTTGCCGGGACGCAGTGCCACCTTGTGCACGGCAAGTTCGACGCCCTGCGCCATCAGCGCCGGCGCAACCAGGTCATGGTCGCCGACCGAGGCGCCGCCGGTGGTGACGATCACATCGAAGCCGCCATCGAGCGCGGCGCGCACGCCGGCCTGCGTCGCCTCCATGCGGTCGGGCAGGATGCCGAGATCGGTGACCTCCGCGCCGGCCTGCCGCGCCAACGCGCCCACCGAATAGATGTTCGACAGGATCACCTGATGCGCGGCGGCGCCCATGCCGGGCCGTACCAGTTCGTCGCCGGTCGAGAGCAGGGCGATGCGGGGCCGGCGAGCGACGCTGACCCTAGCGCAATCGGCCGAGGCAATGAGCGAGAGATCGCGCGCGGTGAGCCGGCGTCCGGCCTCGACCACAACATGACCGGCGGTGAAGTCGCCACCGGCGCGACGGATATGGCGGCCGAGCGTGGCGGCCTCCAGCATGGTGACGAGGTCGGCTTCACGCGTGGTGTCTTCCTGGATCACCACGGCATCGGCGCCATCGGGCATCACCGCGCCGGTGAAGATACGCACCGTGTTGCCCTGAGCCAGCGTGCCGGCATAGGGACGGCCGGCGGCGGATTCGCCGACGAGCCGCAACGCGGCGGGCACGCTCAAAGCGTCGATCACCCGCACCGCATAGCCGTCCATGGCGGAAACATCGGCTCCGGGTGTGGTGCGGCGGGCGACGACACCTTGCGCCAGCACGCGGCGATGGGCGTCGACCAGAGGGATGGTCTCGGAGCTGAGAGGCGCGGCGACGCTCAAAAGCCGTGCCAGTGCTTCCTCGACCGGCATGAGTGCCATGATCAGTCCGCCTGCCAGTGACCGGACCGGCCGCCGGCTTTCTCGATCAGCCGTACCGCCTCGATAGTCATGCCGCGATCGACCGCCTTGGCCATGTCGTAAATGGTGAGGCAGGCGACGGACACCGCCGTCAGCGCTTCCATCTCCACGCCGGTCTGCCCGGTGGTGCGCACGGTGGCCCGCACCCGCAGGCCCGGCAGCGTGGCATCCGGCTCGATCTCGACCGCGACCTTGGAGAGCAGCAGTGCGTGGCACAGCGGGATCAGCTCATGCGTGCGCTTGGCGGCCATGATGCCGGCGAGGCGGGCCGTGCCGATCACGTCGCCTTTCTTGGCGTTGCCGGAGACGATGAGTTCCAGTGTTTCCGGCAGCATCGTCACATGGCCTTCCGCCACGGCGATGCGGTCGGTGATCGCCTTGTCCGCGACATCGACCATGTTCGCCGCGCCGCTGGCGTCGAGATGCGAAAGGGCGGGTTTCTCACCCATCGCTCAGCCCGCCGCGCGGGTTGGCATTGTGGGCGTCAACAGGGCCTTCGTCGCGGCCGCGACATCCGCCTGGCGCATCAGGCTCTCGCCGACAAGGATGGTGTGCACGCCGGTGCGGGCCAGCCGCGTAACATCGTCCGGCGTGAAGATGCCGCTCTCGCCGACGATGACGCGGTCCGCCGGCACGCGCGGGGCCAACTCTTCGGAAACCCGGAGCGACACGTCGAAGGTGCGCAGATTGCGGTTGTTGATGCCGATCAGGCGCGAGGGCAGCTTGAGCGCGCGGTCCAGCTCATTGCCGTCATGCACCTCGACAAGCGCATCCATGCCGAGCGCCTGCGCGGCCTGCGTGAGGTCAAGCGCCAGCGTGTCGTCGACCGCCGCCATGATGATGAGAATGCAGTCGGCGCCCCAGGCGCGGGCTTCCAGCACCTGGTAAATATCGTAGAGAAAATCCTTGCGCAGCGCCGGCAGCGAGCAGGCCGCGCGTGCCGCCGTGAGGAATTCCGGCGCGCCCTGGAAGGAGGGACCGTCGGTCAGCACGGAGAGGCAGTCCGCCCCGCCGGCCTCATAGGCCGCCGCCAGTGCCGGCGGATCAAAATCCGGCCGGATCAGCCCCTTGGACGGGCTGGCCTTTTTGATTTCGGCGATCAAAGCGGTACGCCCGGTGGCGATGCGGGTCTCGATGGCACGCAGGAAGCCGCGCGTCGGTGCGGCGCTCTCGGCCTGCGCGCGAATGGAGGCCTCCGGCCGGGCCAGCTTGGCCGCCGCGATCTCTTCGCGCTTGTAAGCGCCGATGCGATCCAGAATGTCGGCCACGGGCGCCTCCGCTCAATCCATTTGGGAGTTGGAGACGGCAATAAGCCGTTCGAGTGCGGCCTCCGCGTGGCCGTCCTTCAGGCTGAGGCGCGCCAGTGCCAGTCCGTCGCCAAGCTCGTCCACCTTGCCGGCGACAACCAGCGCGGCGGCGGCGTTCAGCAGCGCGACGTCGGCATAGGCGCTCGGCTGCCCCGCGAGCACGGCGCGCAGCGCGATCGCGTTCACCGCGCTGTCGCCGCCCTTCAGCGCCTCCGGCCCCGCCTTGGCGATGCCGAACTGCTCCGGGGTGATCTCGAAGGTGCGGATCGCGCCGTCCTTCAACTCGGCGACGAAAGTCGGGCCGGCGGTGGTGATCTCGTCCAGCCCGTCGGAGCCGTGCACCACCCAGGAGCGCACCGAGCCGAGGGTGCGCAGCACCTCGGCCAGCGGCTCGACCCAGGCGCGCGCGAACACGCCGACCATCTGGCGGGTGACGCCGGCCGGGTTCGACAGCGGGCCAATGAGGTTGAAGATCGTGCGGGTGCCGAGTTCGACCCGCGTCGGCCCGACATGCTTCATCGCCGGGTGATGCGCCGGTGCGAACATGAAGCCGATGCCGGCCTGTGCGATGCAGGCGGAAATCTGCGCCGGGGTGAGGTCGATCTTCACGCCGAGCGCCATCAGCACATCGGCGGCGCCGGACTTGGACGATAGAGCGCGGTTGCCATGCTTGGCGACGGGAACGCCCGCGCCCGCGACGATGAACGAGGCGCAGGTTGAGATGTTGTAGGAGCCCGACGCGTCGCCGCCGGTGCCGACCACGTCGACCGCGTCAGCAGGCGCTTCGACGCGCAGCATCTTGGCGCGCATGGTCGAGACCGCGCCGGCGATTTCCTCGACATCCTCGCCGCGCACCCGCAGGCCCATCAGCACGGCGCCGATCTGCGAGGGCGTCGCCTCGCCCGACATCATGACGTCGAAGGCGAAGGCGGCTTCCGCACGGGTCAACGTGGTGCCGGTCGCGAGCTTGCCGATAATGGCTTTCAGATTTTCCATGGGTCCCTGCGATCCTGCTTCAGGCTGCGCGCGAACGGCGGGGACCCGCGTTCCACGCCCGCGCCAGATCGAGGAAGTTCTTCAGGATCGTCTTGCCGTGCTCGGAAGCGATGCTCTCCGGGTGGAACTGCACGCCGTGCACCGGCAGGTCGCGATGCGACAGGCCCATGATCAGCCCGTCCTCGCTGGTCGCCGTCACGTTCAGCGAGGGCGGAAGCGTCTCGCGCTTCACCACCAGCGAGTGGTAGCGAGTCGCCTTGAACGGGCCGTTGATGCCGCGGAACACGCCTTCGCCCCTGTGGGTGACTTCCGAGAGCTTGCCGTGGATCGGGATCGGCGCGCGGACCACATCGCCGCCGAACACCTGGCCGATGGCCTGATGCCCGAGACAGACGCCGAACACCGGCACGCCGTCATTGGCGGCGCGCTCGATCAGGTCGCAGCAGATGCCGGCGTCGCTGGGCGTGCAGGGGCCGGGCGAGATCACGATGGCCTCGGGACGCAGCGCCATCGCCTCGTCCACGGTCAGCGTGTCGTTGCGGCGCACGTCCACCTCGGCACCGAGCCCGCCGAGATAGTGGACTAGGTTCCAGGTGAAGCTGTCGTAATTGTCGACGAGGAGGATCATCGCGGGCTCTTAAGAGTTGAAAGTCACTTGAAAAGTGAAATTCCGACCAAGCTCTAGGGTGTGAACCGGCGCCGGGTCAAGCCGCGCCGCCGGCGAAACGCTCTATCGCCAGTCCCGCCATCGCAAAGCGTTGCACCTCTCGTCACGCATGGTCATTGGCCCCGGTTCGCCCGTGCGGCGAACTTCACCGCTTCCTCGCCGGCGCGGAACAGCGCCTTGGCCTTGTTGACGCATTCCTGCTGCTCGTTCTCCGGCACGGAATCATAGACGATGCCGGCGCCGGCCTGCACATGCATCCGGCCGTCCTTCACCACGGCGGTGCGCAGCACGATGCAGGTGTCCATCTCGCCATCGGCACCGAAATAGCCGATGGCGCCGGCATAGATGCCGCGCTTGTCGTGCTCCAGCTCGTCGATGATCTCCATCGCCCGCACTTTCGGCGCACCCGACACCGTGCCCGCCGGAAAGCCGGCGGCCAGCGCGTCGAGGGCATCGAAGCGCGGGTCGATCTCGCCCTCGACGTTCGAGACGATGTGCATCACCTGGCTGTAGCGCTCGACGAAGAAGCTGTCGGTCACCTTCACCGAGCCGATCTGCGAGACGCGGCCGACATCGTTGCGGCCGAGATCGAGCAGCATCAGGTGCTCGGCGCGCTCCTTGGGGTCGGCCAGCAACTCGTCCTCTAGAGCCTTGTCCTCATGCGGGCTGGCCCCGCGACGGCGGGTGCCGGCGATGGGCCGGATTGTGACGGTGTCGTCGCGCAGCCGGACCAGGATTTCAGGGCTTGAGCACACCAGCGAGAAGCCGCCGAAGTTGAAATAGACCAGGAACGGCGCCGGGTTGATGCGGCGCAGCGCGCGGTAGAGCGAGAACGGCGGCAGGGTGAACGGCGCGTCGAAGCGCTGCGACAGCACCACCTGGAAGATGTCGCCGGCGCCGATGTACTCCTTCGCCCGCGCTACCATCTCGCGATAGGCCTCGGGCGTGGTGTTGGACTGCGGCTCCACCGGATGGTGGAACACGTCCTCGGACGGCATGTTCGGCAGCGCCGAATCCAGCGCGGCGACCACGCGGTCGATCCTCTCGCTGGCAGCCTCATAGGCGGCGGTCGCGCTGATGCCGGCCTGCGGGCGCACCGGGGTCACCACGGTGATCTCGTCATGCACCGCGTCGAACACCACCATGATGGTCGGGCGGATGAAGATCGCGTCCGGCACGCCGAACAGGTCCGGCTTGGGCGCGGGCAGCCGCTCCATCTGCCGTACCATGTCGTAGCCGAGATAGCCGAACACGCCGGCCGCCATGGGCGGGGAGCCGGGGGGCAAAGCGATGCGCGATTCCTGCACGAGGGAACGCAATGAGGCGAGCGGCGGCTCGTCGCACGGTTCGAAGCTCTGCGTGTCGATCGCCGCCTGACGGTTGATCTCGGCGCGGCCGTCCTTGCAGCGCCAGATCACGTCGGGCTCGATGCCGATCATGGAGTAGCGCCCGCGCGTGGCGCCGCCCTCGACCGATTCGAGCAGGAAGCTGTTGGCCCGCTCACCGGCGATCTTGAGAAACGCCGAAACCGGCGTTTCCAGATCGGCGATCAGCGTGGTGGTGACCACCTGCGTTTCGCCGCGCTCATAGGCGGCGGCGAACGCCGCGACATCAGGGGTGAGGCTCATCGCGCGATCCCTAATTGACCGCGTCGCCGCCGCCGACGATCTGGTCGAGCGCGGCACGATTGATGCGGGCGCCGAGCTCGCCCTGGAGCTCGACGAGGTATTCCGTCATCAGGTCACCTTCCATGCTCTGGCGGATGTCGGCGATCAGCTTGTCGTTCTGGGCATCGCCGGCCGGCACCGAGACGCTGAGCACCTTGAACAGGATGCGGCTGTCGCCGGCTTCCGCCATGGCGCTGCCGACCGTGCCTGCCGGCGTGTTGAACACGGCGGTGACGATGTCCTGCGGCACGCCGTCGGTGGCGCGGCCGCGGCGGATGCCGTTGGCGGCGCGCAGTTCGAGCCCCGCGTCGGTCACGGCCTTGTCGAAGGCTTCACCGGCGGCGATCTTGGCCTTCAGCTCTTCGAGCTTGGCGTCGAGCGCCTGCGCCGCCTCGTCCTGCTTCCAGCGCTCCAGAACCTGCGCGCGGGCCTCCTCGAACGTGCGGTCGCGGGGCGGGGTCACACCCTGCACGTCGTACCAGACATAGCCGCCGCTTTGGCCGCCATTCTGCGGAAGCTGGATCGGATCGTTCTCGACGCCGGTGTCGCTGGCGAACGCGCCGCGAAGCACATCGGTACGAGCGGGAATGTCGGCGATCGGCGAACCATCCGGGGCTTGGCCTTGAATGTTGGTCTCGATCTGCTGCACCTTCAGCCCGAACTTGGTGGCGAGCTCGGCGAGCTTGGCGCCGCCGGCGCGTTCGTCCTCGACCTTGTCATAGGTGTCGAGAATGGCGCGCTGGGCGGTTGCGAGCTGGAGCTCGGCGCGAATCTGGGCGGAAACTTCCGCCAGTGGCTTGGTGGTGCCGGGGGTAATCGTGCCGACATGCACGATGACCGGGCCGAACCGGCCGGCGATCACGCCGCTGGTGCTGCCCGCCGCCAGCGCGAAGGCAGCGTCGGCAACAGCCTTGTCGAAGATGTCGCCACGGGTGACGTCGCCGAGATCGACGTCCTTCGCCTCGAGCTTGCGTTCGGTGACGATGTCCGCGAACGGCGTGCCGGCCGCGATACGGTCGGCGGCGGCCTTGGCCTCTTCCGCATTCGGGAACACGATCTGCTGCACGACGCGCTTTTCCGGCGTGCCGAAGCTGGCAAGGTTGGCGTCATAGGCGGCCTGTATGTCCGCATCCGTCACCGGCTCGGAAGCGGCAAGCAACTGCGGCGTCAGCGCCAGCACGTCGATCTTGCGGAACTCCGGCGCCTTGAACGCGACCTTCCGGGCGTCGAAGAACGCGCGGAGCACGTCCTCGGTCGGGTCGGTGGGCGCGGTGATGTTGTTGGCGGTCAGCATCACGTAGTTGACCGAGCGTTCCTCGGTCTCGAAACGCTTGGCGGCTTCCTGCAGGACCTGCGGCAATTCGATGCCGCCGCCCAGCGACTGGATCAATTGCTGGCGCAGCGCAAGGCGGCGCTCGGCGTCGACGAATCGGGCCTCGGTGAAGCCGTTCGAGCGCAGCAGCTGGTTGAAATAGTTCGGATCGAACTTGCCGGACGGGCCGAAGAACTGCGGGTTCTTCTGCACACGGCGCGCGATTTCCTCATCCGACAAAGCTAGCCCGAGATTGGACGCGGTGTCGTCGAGGGCGGCTTCCGCCAGCCGCTCATTGAGCAACTGGTCGGGAATGCCGAACGCTCGCGACTGCTCCGGAGTGAGGCCCCGCTTCAATTGCTGGCTGATCTGCTGAAGCCGCTCCTGATAGACCTGACGGAATTCGGGAATGGTGATTTCGGTCGAACCAATGGTCGCCAGCGTCTGGCTGCCGAAGCCGCGGAAGACGTCGGCGATGCCCCACACGCCGAAACTGATGATCAGGAGACCCATGAGGATCTTGGCGACTATACCGGAAGCGCTCTTGCGCAGAGTCTGCAGCATCGATGTTCTCGTTGGGGCGTCATCGGGCGGAGGCCCGGGGCGCGAAAGGCGCGCATAATAGGGACGAGGCCCTTTGGCCGCAATGTCGCAGATGCGGTCATTTGCACGTGTGAAAATCGTCTGTTACGCGGGGTCAGCCGTTTCAGAGAGTGGGAAGTTTTATGCAGATGCGTCGCCCCTTGGTCGCCGGCAATTGGAAGATGAACGGCCTCAAGAGTGCCGTCGCCGAATTCGGCCGCATCATGGAAGGCTACGACCGCGCTCTGAAAGCGCGGGTCGATCTGCTGATCTGCCCGCCCGCCACGCTGCTGAGCACGCTGCCCGTGGTCGCGCTCGGCTCGCGCATCGCCATCGGCGCGCAGGATTGTCACGCCAGGGCGCACGGCGCCCACACGGGGGACATCTCCGCCGAGATGATCGCCGACACTGGCGCCACCGCCATCATTGTCGGCCATTCCGAGCGCCGCGCCGATCATCACGAGACCGATGCCGATGTGCGCGCCAAGGCCGAGGCGGCGCGCCGCGCCGGCCTGCTCGCCATCATCTGCGTCGGCGAGACCGGCGCCGAACGCGAGGCGGGCAGGGCGCTCGATGTCGTGCGCTTCCAGCTTGCCGGCTCGGTGCCCGACAATGCGACGGGCGAGGATTTTGTCATCGCCTATGAGCCGGTCTGGGCCATTGGCAGCGGCCTCACTCCGACCGCCGCCGACATCGCCGAGATCCACGCCGCCATCCGCCGCGTGCTGGTCGAGCGCTTCGGCGAGGAGGGCGAGAAGATTCGCCTGCTCTATGGCGGCTCGGTGAAGCCCGAGAACGCCCGCGAGATTCTGAGCCTCGCCAATGTCGATGGCGCGCTGGTCGGCGGCGCAAGTCTTCAGGCCGACGCTTTTCTGGAGATTGCGCGCACCTATATGTGACGCGCGGCGCACTCATGCGATATCGCGATGCCTGCCGACCCCCACGCGGGTGGAAATGGCCGGCGGTATCGTGTAGGAACGCGCCAAATGTTGCGGCGGCGCAGACATGCCCGCTGCGGACGACAAGAATTTTGAAGGCGTCAGATGCAAACCGTAATCATCGTCATCCATCTCATGGTGGTGCTGGCCCTCATCGGCGTGGTGCTGATTCAGCGCTCGGAAGGTGGCGGACTCGGCATTGGCGGCGGTGGTGGAGGGGGCGGTGGCTTCTTCAGCGCTCGCGGCACCGCGAATGTGCTGACGCGTGCCACCGGCATCCTCGCCGCGCTGTTCTTCATGACCAGCATCTCGCTCACCGTTCTGGCCGGCTGGGGTCGTGGTCCGACCACGATCTTCAACGCACCGTCCAGCTCGGCTCCGGGCGCACCCGCCCCGGGCGGCAGCGTGCTCGACCAGTTGAAGGGCGCGCAGCCGGCTCCGACCGGCCCGCAGGTTCCGCAGTCGCAGTGATCCGGTCGCGGCGCATTTCCCGCCGCGCTTCGTGTTTCCCACAGGCGAGTGTCCGTTGTGACGAACGGGCACTCGTCGAATCGTGTTTTTGCAGTTAGAAACCCAATTCCATGGCGCGCTACATTTTCATCACCGGCGGCGTCGTGTCCTCGCTCGGCAAGGGCCTCGCTTCCGCCGCTCTCGGCGCGCTGTTGCAGGCTCGTGGCTACAAGACGCGGCTGCGCAAACTCGACCCCTATTTGAACGTGGATCCGGGCACGATGAGCCCGTATCAGCATGGCGAAGTCTTCGTCACCGATGACGGGGCCGAGACCGATCTTGATCTCGGTCATTATGAGCGCTTCACCGGGCGTCCGGCCACGCGGGCCGACAACATCACCACCGGGCGCATCTATCAGGACATCCTGCTGAAGGAACGCCGGGGCGACTATCTCGGCGCGACCATTCAGGTCATCCCGCACGTCACCAACGCCATCAAGGACTTCATTCTCTCGGGCAATGAAGGCTATGACTTCGTGCTGGTCGAGATCGGCGGCACGGTCGGCGACATCGAGGCGATGCCGTTCCTGGAAGCCATCCGCCAGATTGGCAACGACCTGCCGCGCAAGCACGTCATCTATGTTCACCTCACGCTGCTGCCGTTCATTCCCTCGGCCGGCGAGCTGAAGACCAAGCCGACGCAGCATTCCGTCAAGGAACTGCGCTCCATCGGCATCCAGCCCGACATATTGATGTGCCGCACCGACCGCGAAATCCCGCGCGAGGAGCGCCGCAAGCTCGGCCTGTTCTGCAATGTGCGCGAGAGCGCGGTGATCGAGGCGCGCGACGCCGACAACATCTATGCGGTGCCCTCGGCCTATCACGATGCCGGCCTCGACACCGAGGTTCTGGCGGCGTTCGGCATCGAGCCGGCGCCCGAGCCGGACCTCGCGCGCTGGAAGAAGATCGAGACCGGCATCCGCAACCCGGAAGGCACGGTCACGATCGCCATTGTCGGCAAATATACCGGCCTCAAGGATGCCTATAAGTCGCTGATCGAGGCGCTGGCCCATGGCGGCATCGCCAATAATGTCCGCGTCAATCTCGACTGGATCGAGAGCGAGATCTTCGAGCGCGAAGACCCCGCGCCGTTCCTCGAGCACGTCCACGGCATATTGGTGCCCGGCGGCTTCGGCCAACGCGGCGCCGAGGGCAAGATCCGCGCGGCGCAGTTCGCCCGCGAGCGGCGCGTGCCGTATTTCGGCATCTGCTTCGGCATGCAGATGGCCGTCATCGAGGCGACCCGCAATCTTGCCGGCGTCGAGGCGGCCAACTCCACCGAATTCGGCCCGACCGAGGAGCCGGTGGTCGGCTTGCTCACCGAGTGGCTGCGCGGCAACGAGCTCGAGAAGCGCGGCCTGAACGGCGATCTCGGCGGCACCATGCGGCTCGGCGCCTATCCCGCCAGCCTCGCGGACGGCAGCCGCGTGGCTGACGTCTATGGGATGAGCGACATCTCCGAGCGCCACCGTCATCGCTATGAGGTCAATCTGGCCTATCGTGAGCGGCTGGAAGCCTGCGGCATGCGGTTCTCCGGCATGTCGCCGGACGGCCTGCTGCCGGAGATCATCGAATATCCGGACCACCCCTGGTTCATCGGCGTGCAGTTCCACCCGGAGCTGAAGTCGCGCCCGTTCCAGCCGCATCCGCTGTTCGGCTCGTTCATCGGTGCCGCCGTGGTGCAGAGCCGGCTGTTCTGAGTATCGTCTATCTCCCGGAGGAAGTGCCCATGGCCCGCGGTCTCGACCATGTCGTTCATGTCGTCCGGGACCTGGAGGCGGCCGGTGAGCTGTACGACATGCTCGGCTTTACCGTCGGCACGCGTAATCGTCATCCCTGGGGCACGCATAACCGGCTGATCCAGACGCCCGGCTTCTTCATGGAGCTATTGGAAGTCGCCGAACCCGAGCTGATCCCGCCCCCAGTCGAGAACGCCTTCTCGTTCGGCGCCTTCAACCAGGATTTCCTGGAGGTGGTCGGCCCCGGCCTCTCCATGCTGGTGCTGGAAGGGCGCGATCCAAAGGCCGACAAGCTCGACTTCGATACTGCGGGTTTCGGCGGGTTCGAGACGTTCGACTTCGCCCGCAATGGCAAGCGGCCGGACGGATCGGATGTCGAGGTGGCGTTCTCGCTCGCCTATGCGCAGGACCCGGCCTCCCCGCACACCGGCTTCTTCACCTGCCTGCAGCTCATCCCGGAGAATTTCTGGGCGCCGGACCTGCAGCGCCACATGAACGGCACCGTCGGCGTCGCCGGCGTGGTGCTGGTGGCGGCGGACCCCGCACTTCACCTCGATTTCGTCTCGACCTTCGTCGATGCGCCGTTCCGCCGGGCGGTGGATGGCTGGCACATCGCGCAGACACCGCGCGGCAATGTCGATCTGATGAGCCACCAGCTCTTTACCGACCGCTACGGTGTTCAGGCGCCCGCCGAGCCGGGCCTGCGCCTTGCCGCGACGCGCTTTGCGGTCGACGACATCGCAAAGACCCGCAAGCGCGTGGCCTCCTCCCGCATGGCGGCCGAGGAGATCGAAGGCATCATCGTGGTCGGGCCGAAATCGGCGCTCGGCGCGACGCTGGTGTTCGAGCCCGCGACCTGATCGTCGTTGCAGCCCGCAACAAAAAGGCCCGGAGCGATCCGGGCCTTTTTCTATTTCAGGGCGTTCGGAGCCTTGCCAGCTCAGGACTGGATCTTCTCCGGGATCGCCACCGGGCGGGCACCGATCCGCAGCATGGAGGCGGCGCGGGCGGGCAGGGCCTGCCATGTCGCGACATGGTTCAGCGTCGAGCCTTCCAGCCAGCCGATCATCGCGGCGGCGAGGAAGGGCAGGGACTGCACCGCCAGCGCCAGGGCGAACAGGTCGATTTCCACCACCGCGTGCCAGTTGGTCATGCGCAGGCCGATGGCGGAGAGCAGAAGCCCGCCGCCGATCACCGCCTCCGGCAGCGCCGGGAAGGCACGCGCGGCGTCCGAAAGCCAGCTATTGCCCTTGGCAGTGCGGGCGAAGGCGAGGTCCTTGTAGCGGAAGCCGTCATAGACCGCCTTCGCGACGGTGAACTGCACCGACATGGCGGCGAACGCGGCGCCGATCATGCGGACCGGCGTGGTGGCGACGCGCAGGCGATAGAGCGCGCAGAAGTGCAGCACATAGATGCCGAAGCAGAACAGGATCGGCATGGTCAGGATGCGCTGCGGAACCGCGATGCCGAAGCCGAGCACGAACGGCACCCAGAGCAGGCTGAGCACGGCCACCAGCGCGCCGACGCTTTCCGAGCCGAGCCAGCTCACCCAGCCGATGGCGAATTCGCGGCGCTGGGCGGTGGAGAGGCGCGAGGCGTTCGGCAGCAGGCGCATCCAGTGCTTGCGCACGATCTGCATGCCGCCGTAAGCCCAGCGGTGGCGCTGCTTCTTGAACGAGGCGAAGTCGTCCGGCAGCAGGCCCCAGCCATAGCGGGTGTTGGTGTAGTGGCTCTTCCAGCCGCGCTCGACGATCGAGAGACCGAGATCGGTGTCCTCGCAGATCGTGTCGCTCGACCAGTCGCCGGCCTCGACCATGGCGGCGCGGCGGATCAGGCACATGGTGCCATGCACGACAATGGCGTCATGCTCGTTGCGCTGAACCATGCCGATGTCGAAGAAGCCGGCATATTCCGTGTTCATCGCCTCGTGCATCAGGCTGCGATTGGCGTCGCGGTGATCCTGCGGCGCCTGCACGATGCCCACCGTCGGGTCCTCGAAGGTCGGGACCAGGTCGCGCAGCCAGTTCGGCGCCACGACATAGTCGGCGTCGATCACGCCGATGATCTCGGCGTCCGGTGCGGTCTGCTCCATGGCGACGCGCAGCGCGCCTGCCTTGAAGCCCGCGACCTTGGGCAGGTTGATGAACTTGAAGCGCTCGCCGAGTTCCTCGCAATAGGCCTGGATCGGCTCCCAATAGGCCGGGTCCGGCGTATTGTTGATGATCACGAGGCATTCGAGGTTCGGCCAGTCGAGACGCGCGACGCCGTCGAGGGTCTGCTTCAGCATCTCCGGCGGCTCTTTATAGGCCGGGATGTGGATCGAGACCTTCGGCGTGCGGGTCGGCATGGCAGCAGCGCCGTCATTGCGCAGCAGGCGGCGCGGCGAGCGGCCGAACGCAATGGTGGCGAGTTCCTCGACGCGATAGAGCATCACCACGACCAGCGGCACCAGCAGCACCAGGCTGATGATGAAGGTCACCTTGTTGCCGCCGACCACATAATGGGTCAGCCAATGGTCGGTAACGGTCGCGACCCAGGCACCCACGAGGTTGGCCGCGCCCACCATGACGACAGCCTGCGTCATGGTCAGGCGTGCGAACCGGAACACCGGGATCGACAGCGCGATGCCGAGCAGCAGCGCGATCGCGGCGGTGGCGGAGTAGGTCGACGGGGTGATCGGGCCGGAAAGCGGGAATTTCAGCTCGCGGTCGGCGTCGAGCATGCCCCAATATTGGCCGACGCTTCCCTCGAAGCTCTTCCAGGGGGCGTCGAACGCCTCGATGAGGTTGTAGTCGATGCCAAGGGCATCGGCGCGCGCGGCAAAGCCGCGGATCACCTGTGCCTGGATGATTTCGCCGGGAATCGCGGCATCGCGATTATAGCCGGCGCTGGGCCAGCCGAACTCGGCGATGACGATGCGCTTGCCGGGATAGGCGGCGCGCAGGCGCTCATAGATGTCGATGCTGCGCTCGACGACCTGATCGGCCGGAACGCCTTCCCAATAGGGCAGAATATGCGCGGCGATGTAGTCGACCGCCGATACCAGCTCGGGATGGTCGAGCCATACGTCCCACGTCTCGCCGGTGGTTACCGGCACGCTGGTCTCGCGCTTCACGCGGCGGATGATCTCGATCAGCTCGGCCGGGGTCTTTTCGGCACGCAGGATCGACTCGTTGCCGACCACGATGCCAACCACGTTGGGGTTCTTCTTCGCGGCGTCGAGCGCGTTGGCGATCTCGCGCTCGTTGCGCGCCTCGTCCTTGTCGATCCAGGCGCCGACGGTGGCCTTCAGGCCGTCCTCGGCCGCGATCTTGGCGACGAGTTCCAGCCCGCCGGTCGAGGCGTATGTACGCACCGCGCGGGTGTAGGGCGCCACCGCCGCCATGTCGGAGCGGATCTGCGCCTCAGTCGTGGGTTCACCCTTGTCAGGGTTCGCATCGCGGCCATATGGCGCGAACGACATGCTCGCCAGACGGTCCGGAACCGCAGGTGCTGCGGCCTCCTCACGCATCGCGATCCACATAAAGGCGTGCACGGACGTGACCACCGCAACCGCAGCGGCAGCGACACGAACAGCGGGGCGCATGTTTTTACCCACGAATGGAGTGAAGTACGGGTGAAATATAGTCCAGTTTTAACGCAGTTGCAGCATGTTCGTGACCGCATCGCGACATTTGCGATTCGCCCCCTGAAAATGTGTGTGTGGCCCTGCAACGCATCGAAATGGATATTTGTTCCGCTATGTGGCAACGCCATGTCGCAGCTAGGGCTGCGCCATGAAATCATTGCGCTGCGGGAGCCACACGAATGAACCGTCGTTCATCGCGGTGGCGCCACGAGATTACGGTGCGGCGGGCGCGGCGGGGGCAGGGGCGGGAGGCGGAGCGTCGGGATTCACCCAGCAGGCATGCACCCGCTCGGAAAGCCGCTCCGGCGATTTTGAATCGATGTTGCCCTGGCGGACGAGGCAGCGGAACGCGATCTTCAAATGCTCGGTCGGGCAGCCGAAGCGCTCATAGAGCTCCATGTGCCGACGGGCGGTGTCGATATCGTCGCGCCACAGCAGCATGGTGATGCGCCGGCCGCTCCACACGCACTCCGGCAGGCCGGCATTTCCCGGCAGCTTAGCCGCCTCGGTATATTCCTCGATCGACCGGCGCTGGGCTTCCTTTGCCTGCTCCTCCGGTGACTTCTGCTCGGCCGGCTTCTGCTCCGGGGTATTGGACTGGGCGAAGGCCGAGCCGGTGACGACGGCCGTAAAAACGAGGCCGCCAAAGGCGATGGCGGCAAGGGTACGTACTGAGCACAACATGGCTGGGATCGTCACACGCGAAAGAGGAAATATGGAGGCGCTAAAGAGTAGGTGAAGCTTTGGAATTTGTCAGCATGACGGCATGCCGCTGCCGCACCATACGACTCATCGGCTCAGATCGCCTCATGCAAAGCGGACGCTTTCCCCGCACCCCTTGCGGACGCTACAAAGCATCGATACGCGGCATGTCCTCACCATGTCCGGCTGGGTTGGAGTTTTCTCGCATGCGACTTCCTTTCGCGCTTGCCGCCATCGTCTGCGCGGCGATCGTCGCCGGTTGGGCGTGGCTCGGCCACCCGGTTCCGGCGCCATCATCGCCCCTGGCTGCCGGCGAGAAACTCCCCTGCGTTTCCTACGCGCCGTTCCGTCCCGGCCAGTCGCCCTTCATCGAGGGGCTGGTGATCCCGCCTGAGCAGATCGACGACGATTTCGCCCGCCTCGCCAAGATCACCCGGTGCGTGCGCACCTATTCCACCGAGATGGGTCTCCATGTGGTGCCGGAGCTCGCCCGCAAGCATGGGCTGAAAGTGCTCCAGGGAATGTGGATCGGCCGTGACGAGGCCAAGAACCGGGTGGAGATCGACGCAGCGGTGAAGGCGGCGCAGGACAACCCGGATGTCATCGAGGCGGTGATCGTCGGCAATGAGGTTCTGCTACGCGGCGAGCAGTCGCCGACCGCCATGGCGGCGCTGATCCGCGAGGTGAAGAGCAAGGTGCCGGTCCCGGTGACTTATGCCGATGTCTGGGAGTTCTGGGAGCGCAACAGCGACCTCGCCCGCGAGGTCGATTTCGTCACCGTGCATATCTTGCCGTTCTGGGAGGACCTGCCGGTCTCGGCCGAGGATTCGGTCGCCCATCTCGGCGAGATTCGTGAGCATGTCGGCCGCGTGTTCGCCGGCAAGGACATATTGATCGGCGAGACCGGCTGGCCGAGCCAGGGCCGCATGCGCGAAGGCGCGCTGCCCTCGCCCTCCAACCAGGCCCGCGTCATCCAGGAATTGCTGGCGCTCGCCAAGGCCAAGAACTACCGGCTCAACGTGATCGAGGCGTTCGACCAGCCGTGGAAGCGAGGGCACGGTCGGCGGCCATTGGGGCTTCCTCGACGCCTATTCCCGCGAGTTCAAGTTCGCCTGGGGCCAGCCGGTCTCCGACCATCCGCGCTGGATGCTGCAGGCGCTGGTCGGCGTGCTGATGGCTGGGGCGGTCTTCGGCGCGGCGAGTGTGGCCAACCGCCGCGCCGGGGGAGTGCCTCTCGCGACGAAGCAATGGCTCGCCGTCGCCGGCATCGCGTTGTTCAGCGGCCTGTGCATCGGCCGGCTGATCGCGACCCTGCCGATCGAGAGCCTCGGGCTGGGCGGCTGGATACGCGGCATCGCCATGCTGGTGCTGGCGCTGGTGACGCCGCTGGTGGCGGCCGCCGCGATCGGCGTGCGCGCCCGCCTGATAACGCTGGCGATTTCTTTGGATCGGGATGTCCGGCGGGAGTCGCCTGTCATCGAACAGGCGATGTCGTTCCTGCTCGCCGCCTCCATCGTGCTGGTGACGCAGATCGCCTTCGGTCTGGTTTTCGACCCGCGCTACAAGGACTTCCAGTTCGCCGGGCTGACGCCGATCATCACCGCTTTCGCGTTCTACGCGCTGGTGGCGCCGAAGCGCCGCGTCACCGAGAGCCGCCACGCCGAGTACATCGCAGCGGCGGTGTTCCTTGGCAGCGGCCTCTATATCGCGATCAACGAGACATTCGCGAACTGGCAGGCGACATGGACCGGCGCGCTGCTGGTCGTGCTGTCGATCACCATGCTGCGCCTCGCCAGGGCCGCGCGAAGGAGATGAGCAGCAGGCCGGCGGCCAGCGCCGACAGATTGTTGTTGTACATCACCACGCCGATGGCGGTCGCCATCAGCGCGATGGTGAACATCGGTACCGACGGCCTGATGAACTGGATGACCGAGGTGATGATGGCGGCGATGCCGAACGCGGAATAGCCGAACAGCGTGATCACCAGCGCCCGCGTGGTGCAGGTGCCGGTCTCGACGCCGGCGCAGGCGAGGCCCACCGCCGACTGCTCGACGAGGGCGTAGCGCATATAGATCGCCCAGCCGAGCGCGGCGGCACCGAGAGCGATGACGATATTGCTGGCGCGGGGGCCGGGCAGGAAGCTGCGCTGGGTCACGGTGACGTTCCTCGTTTTTCGCCCCATTGGATGGCACGGCGCGCGCCGGTGAGCAAACCCGACTCGCAACGCGGCTTCCGGCCGGCGGTTCGGTGGGTTAAACACCAGCGCTCGTTAGGAGACCAAAACGTCATGCGGAGCTTGCTCGTCATCGTCCTCGCGGCCGGAGAAGGCACGCGCATGGCGTCCTCCATGCCGAAGGTTCTGCACGCGGTGGCGGGCCGCTCCATGGTCGGGCATGTGCTGGCGGCCGCGAGTGCGGCGGGAGCGGCATCGATCAGCGCCGTCATCGGCCCGGACCATGATGCGGTGGCCAGGGAAGTCCACCGCATGGTGCCGGGCGCCGACGTGTTCGTCCAGCATGAGCGCCGAGGCACCGCCCATGCCGTGCTGGCGGCGCGTGAGGCGCTGGCGCATCGCTATGACGATGTCGTGGTGATGTATGGCGATACGCCGCTTGTGACATCAGAGACCATCCAGTCGCTGCGCACGCCGCTCGCCGGCGGTGCGGCCGTCTCCGTGCTGGGTTTCCGGCCAGCGAGCCCGTTCGGCTATGGCCGGCTCGTCACGAGCAATGGCGTCCTCGTCGCCATCCGCGAGGAGAAGGACGCCAGCGCGGAGGAGAAGCTCATCGGCCTGTGCAATGCCGGGCTGATGGCGTTCGACGGCCAAATCGCGCTCGATCTCCTGGAGCGCATCGGCGACGCCAATGCCAAGAAGGAATTCTACCTCACCGACGCGGTGGAGATCGCCCGCGAACTCGGTCGCGAGGCGGTGGTCTGCGAGGCGGCGGTCGAGGATGTGGCCGGCGTCAACACCCGCGCCCAGCTCGCCGAGGCCGAGGCGATCCTGCAGGGCCGGCTGCGCCGGCTCGCGATGGAAGGCGGCGCCACGCTGGTCGCGCCCGAGACCGTGTTCCTCTGCGCCGACACCAAGTTAGGCCGCGACGTGTTCGTCGAGCCGAACGTGTTTTTCGGCCCCGGCGTGACGGTCGACGATGGTGTGCGGATCCGCGCCTTCAGCCACATCGAGGGCGCCCATGTCGGACGCGGCGCCATCGTCGGCCCGTTTGCCCGTCTGCGCCCCGGTGCGGAACTAGGGGAGGGTGTGCATGTCGGCAATTTCGTGGAGATCAAGGCCTCGGACCTGGCGCCGGGCGTCAAGGTCAACCATCTGTCCTATGTCGGCGATTCAAGCGTCGGCGCGAATACCAACATCGGCGCGGGGACGATCACCTGCAATTATGACGGCTTCGCCAAGCATCGCACCACGATCGGCGCCAATGCCTTCATCGGCACCAACAGCCTGATCGTCGCCCCCGTCACCATCGGCGACGGCGCCTATCTCGCCACCGGCTCGGTCATCACCGAGGACGTGCCGGCCGACGCGCTGGCGGTCGGGCGGGCGCGGCAAGTCAACAAGCCCGGCTGGGCGGCACGGCTGCGCGAGCGGCTGGCGGCGGGAATCGTCCCGAAAGGCTGAGACGAAGCGACATCCGAATTGATTTCGGTATCGAGGTGACGCCCGGTTAAACCCGGCGGCATAGATTTGATCGTCATCGTGTGGAGATCGGCCCGCTCATGTGTGGAATCATCGGCATTGTCGGAACGGCGCCTGTCGCCGAGCGCCTGGTGGATTCGCTCAAGCGTCTGGAATATCGCGGCTATGATTCCGCCGGCATCGCCACGCTGGAGCACGGCCACCTCGAGCGCCGCCGCGCCGAGGGCAAGCTGCGCAACCTCGAGACGTTGCTGCGCGACGCTCCCTTGGCGGGGCGTATCGGCATCGGCCACACCCGCTGGGCCACCCATGGCCGGCCGAGCGTCGCCAACGCCCACCCGCATGCGACCACGCAGGTCTCCGTCGTCCATAACGGCATCATCGAAAATTTCCGCGAGCTGCGCGACGAACTGCTCGAAGACGGCGCCAATTTCGAGAGCGAGACCGACACCGAGGTGGTCGCCCACCTCGTTTCCCGCGAAATGCGCGGCGGCCGCAGCCCGATTGACGCGGTTGCCCGCGCGCTGCCGCAGCTTCAGGGCGCGTTCGCGCTCGCCTTCCTGTTCGACGGCGACGAGAATCTGCTGATCGGCGCCCGCAAGGGCAGCCCGCTGGCCATCGGCTATGGTGACGGCGAGATGTATCTCGGCTCCGACGCCATCGCGCTGGCGCCCTTCACCGACACCATCTCCTATCTCGACGATGGCGACTGGGCGGTGCTACGCCGCGACAGCGTGGAAATCCGCGATGTCGCCAACGCGGTGGTCTCGCGCCCGGTGCAGAAGACCTCGGCGTCGGCCTTTCTGGTCGAGAAGGGCAATTTCCGCCACTTCATGGCCAAGGAAATGCACGAGCAGCCTGAGGTCGTGGCGCACACGCTGGCGCATTATCTCGACATGGCGAACGAGACCGTGCAACTGCCCGGCCCGCTGCCGTTCGACTTCGCCAAGCTGGAGCGCGTCTCCATCGCCGCCTGCGGCACCGCCTATTATGCCGGCCTGATCGCCAAATACTGGTTCGAGCGCATCGCCCGGCTGCCGGTGGAGATCGATGTCGCCTCGGAGTTCCGCTATCGCGAGGCGCCGCTGCCGGCCAACGGCCTGATGATCGTCATCTCGCAGTCCGGCGAGACCGCCGACACGCTCGCCTCGCTGCGCTATGCCCGCGAGCAGGGCCAGCACATCATGGCGGTGGTCAACGTGCCGACCTCGACCATTGCCCGCGAGGCCGACATCGTCATGCCGACGCTGGCCGGCCCCGAGATCGGCGTTGCCTCCACCAAGGCTTTCACCTGCCAGCTTGCCACGCTGGCGGCCGTTGCCGTGGCGGCGGGCAGGGCGCGCGGCGTGCTCGAAGCCCATGAGGAGCGTCAGCTCGTCCACGCGCTGGTCGAGGTGCCGCGCCTGATGAACGAGGCGCTGAAGCTCGGGCCCGCCATCGAGCAGCTCGCCCGCACCTTCGCCAAGACCCAGGACGTGCTTTATCTCGGCCGCGGCACCAGCTTCCCGCTGGCGCTGGAAGGCGCGCTGAAGCTGAAGGAAATCTCCTACATCCATGCCGAAGGCTATGCCGCCGGCGAGCTCAAGCACGGCCCGATCGCGCTGATCGACGAGAAGATGCCGGTGGTGGTCATCGCCCCGCATGACGCGGTGTTCGAGAAGACCATGTCGAACATGCAGGAAGTCGCGGCGCGCGGCGGGCGCATCATCCTGCTGACCGACGAGACCGGCGCGTCGAGGACGGCGCTGGAGACCGAGGCGACGCTGGTGCTGCCGGACATGAATCCGCTCATTGCGCCGCTGGTCTATGCCATCCCGATCCAGCTGCTCGCCTATCATACGGCTGTCATCATGGGCACCGACGTCGACCAGCCGCGCAATTTGGCGAAGTCCGTCACCGTGGAGTGACGGCTCAGCCGCGCCCGCGATAGGACGGCACGCCCTGGTCGGGCAACCACACATCCTTCAGTGGCGCCCCGCTCTGCCAGAACACGTCGATGGGCATGCCGCCGCGCGGAAACCAATAGCCGCCGATGCGCAGCCAGTGCGGCTGCAGCAGATCATGGATCCGTCGCCCCACCGCCACGGTGCAATCCTCATGGAAGGCGCCGTGGTTGCGGAAGCTGGCGAGGTAGAGCTTCAGCGATTTCGATTCGACCAGCCAGTCGGCGGGCACGTAGTCGATCACCAGATGCGCGAAATCCGGCTGCCCGGT